>JAEEGH010013733.1_pt1 | contig 17904 bp, 18 predicted proteins | sample 9134181 | NCBI WGS metagenome assembly JAEEGH01 (sample SAMN16246544, study PRJNA631951) | gut metagenome | biome: gut microbiome; feature: rumen; material: DP-attached | host: Bos | place: Iran: Karaj | collected 2018-10 | reverse complement strand
AAGCCCTGTCGTATCTCTTCCCGCTGAGGCATTATTACCTCATCTATGTCGACCAAGCGTTGAACGGCTTGCCGCTGCATTATTCATGGGTCAACTATGCGGCTTTGTTAGTGTTTCTGGCATTGCCCTTGTTGTTCCCCAACCGATTGAAAAAGTGTTTGTTAGAATATCAATATACAAGATGAAATGGTTGCATAACATATTGGAAGTTTTCCGCGAGGAACTCCACAACTCGATATTCGACGAGGGTGTCATCGTGTTTTTCTTCGTCGTGCCGTTGCTATATCCGTTGCTTTACGCCTATCTTTATGGCAATGAGACCGTGCGCGAAGTGCCAACCGTTGTGGTCGATTTGGCCAACTCCACCACTAGCCGTGAGTTTCTGCGCAAGGTGGATGCCACAGCCGATGTTGAAATCGTGGGACATTGCGCCGACATGCAAGAGGCGAAGGATTTGATCCACCGTCGCAAGGCACATTGTCTCATCTACATCCCCGTCGAGTTCGACTACGCCTTGATGGAAGGTCGGCAGGCCGTTGTGGAACTGTATTCCGACATGGGCAGTATGCTGTATTACAAGGCGGTGCTGGCCTCGTGTACGGAGGTCTCCTTGGCGATGAACCAGGACATCAAGACGCAACGCTTAGTGGGAGCCACCGAAAAACAGGCCTCCACTTTTGCCTATCCCATCAAGTACGAATATGTCCCGATGTTCAACACGCAGAGCGGTTTCGCCACCTTCCTGATTCCGGCGGTCTTGGTGATGGTCATCCAGCAGACGATGGTTTTGGGCATCGGCATGATGGCTGGCGAGGAAACCGAGAAAAAACGTCGCGGCATCCTTGAGCCACATGTCATCGGGAAAAAACCTATCGAGATGCTTTTCGGCAAGAGTGCGGCCTATCTCGCCATCTATTCGGTGATTTCGGCATACGTCTTCTGCCTCGTGCCGCATTGGTTCCATCTGGCTCAGATTGGACATTGGACCGATTTGGTGGCGTTCCTATTCCCCTATCTTTTGGCTTGCCTCTTCTTCAGTTTGACAATTTCGGGCATCGCGCACAATCGTGAGGTTTGCATAATCATGTTTGTGTTTGTCTCGGTGCCGTTGCTGTTTATCTCGGGTATTTCGTGGCCCACATGCTCTGTACCGGAGTTTTGGAAAGTGGTTTCGTGGCTATTCCCTTCGACCTTTGGCATCAATGGCTACGTGAAGATTAATAGTATGGGTGCTGTGCTCCGCGACGTGAAACCCGAGTTGATTGGCCTGTGGGTTCAGACTATCGTCTATGGCATTACGGCATGGTTGTTGTACTATCGTTCCTATGGCAAACACCTGAAAGACATCATCGAGGTGGCCGAAGAACGCCTGCAAGCCCGCTGGGCAGATTATCTATAAAGACAAAAATTCAACAAAATAAAACTTATCATCATGAAAAAAGTATTTTTAAGTTTGGTGCTTTTCTGTGGCTTGGTCCTCATCAGCACCAGTTGCAACAAAGACAACAACACAGTAACCCCCGAAGTGGAAGAAGGAGCCATGACTGTCGGTAGCAAAACCATGGACATCGTCGCCTCCAATGCAGTCAATTATGGCCACCAAAACGCCATTGTCCTCACTTCCAAAGAAATGACTGCCGCCGACAACGAAGGCATCGCCATTATTTTCAATGGTGACATTGTCCCTGGCACCTACACGATTGGCGAAGACACCAAAGACGCTACTCCTCAAGTGGTTGGCCTGCATGAATTCAATATGGGTGAATTGCCCTTCCTTATGGGTGCCGACACGCTGTATTTTGGCGACACTTACTTCTGGGCCAATGGTCAACTTTCCATCACGGAGAACAACGGCACTTACACTGTCGTTTTGTCACAATGCATAGGCACCAATGCCAACGGACAAGAAGTCAATTTGGCTTTGAACTTCAACGGTACTTTGCCCCCCTACGTCTTCGATACGAGCAACAAGTTCCAAATCAAGGACATCGAAAGCCCCATTGGTTTGGCAGGCATCACCGCGCTCAACAACCTAAGCTCTTTGGGGCTTGATGTCAAGTCGATGCTCTTCATGTCGGCCGACCGCAAGCGTTTCTTCATCGTCAGCTATTTAGGCGGTCAGGTCGTGGACGGCGAATACCAGCTTGGATATATCGGCACACCTTATCTTCCCCAATTTCCATGTGTGCATGTCGCTCTCGACAGCGATTTCTTGACTTTCCAGCCCCAAACGGGCTATATTGCCCAAAGCGGCACCTTGAAAGTGGTCACCAACGACGACGGCACCAAAACTGTTATCATGGAAAACCTCAAATTGAAAAACGTAGAACACGACAACGAGTTCTTCTTTCCAGTCATAGACGGCTCGCTGCAATACCACGGTTATATGTATGAACTGAGCCTTTAAAAGCAAGACAAAACCAGAAAATAAAACTCATTTAATCAAAACAATCAACAATGAAAAAAGCATTAGCAATCGTGGCTCTCGTAGCCGCCATGTTCGTTGCCGGAAACGTGCAGGCACAATCAACCATTTATGCAACTTATGCTCCTGAGACTTTTGTCGCTGGCAGCAACAGCACGAATTACCAAGGTTTCTCAGTCGGTTTCTCACAGAACATCGAATTGGCCAAAGGTATCGGAGTGGCCGCCGGTGCCCAATTCCGCATGAACATGAGAAACACGACCCAAACCATTTGGGGAATCACCGGCAAAACAAATGAAACCCAAACCATCATTGATGTGCCGATTTTGTTCAACTATAAGGTTGCAGTCAACCGCGACTTGGCCATCGTTCCGTTTGTCGGCCCTATGCCGAGTATTGCCCTTACGGGTGTCACAAAAGGCGCCGACCCCCTCTTTGGCGAAAACAGCTACGACTGGTACGGCGACAACAGCAACCAAAGCCGTTTCAACCTTTACGCCGTGTTTGGTGCCGATGTGAAGTTTGCCAACTTCAACCTGTTCGGCGGCTATCGTCTCGGCCTGCTTGACCTCGACAAAACCGATAACGCTTCTTTGAAGACCAACGGACTGTTTGTCGGACTCGGCTTTACGCTTTAATAGATTAGGCTTAAGGGCATTTCTAAAAATACATAAAATATTGTGTATCAAACAATAAAGTTGTAAAATTGTCGTTAATAGGATAAATGAATCAAAGGAGAAAGAAAACATGAGAAAGTACAAGACGACAGGCAACACGACATTGTTTGACAAGGAAGACAAGGAGCGCAAACTTTCGGAGATGGGCGACCCCTTGGAGCGCTTGTCGCAAGTGATAGACTTTGAGATGTTCAGGTCGGAGCTGGAGGAAGCACTTCTGCCGAAGGAGCGCAAGAGCAACGCGGGTGCGAAGCGCTATGACGTGGTGATGATGTTCAAGCTGATGGTGCTTCAGCGCTACTACAACCTGAGCGACGAGCAGGCGGAGTACCAGATAGTGGACCGCACGTCGTTCCGCCGTTTTCTCGGGCTTGCCGAAGGCGACCGGGTTCCCGATGCCCGCACGATATGGCTGTTCCGCGAGCGTCTTGCCAAGAGCGGGGAGGTAGGCATCCTGTTCCAGAAGTTCGTGGACTACCTGAACGAGAAGGGGCTGATATTCAGCGAGGGGCGTATGGTGGACGCAAGCTTCGTGAGCGTTCCGAAGCAGCGCAACACGCCTGACGAGAACAAGCGCATCAAGGCGGGCGAAGGCGGAGGATTGTGAGAGCCGGAGGAAGGCGACAGCGAGGAGGACAGGAAGCACAAGGCCAATAAGAAGCGGCACAAGGACACGGACGCCCGGTGGACGCAGAAGGGCGGGCAGAACTACTTCGGCTACAAGAACAACATCAAGGGCGACACGAAGAGCAAGCTGATACTGAAGCATGAGGTGACACCGGCCTCGGTTCACGACTCACAGCCGACGGACACGCTGCTGGAGGATTCGGACAAGGGACAGCCGCTGTTCGGTGACAGCGCGTATGTGGGCCAGGAGGATACGCTGGAGAAGTACAGGATGAAGGACGAGATATGCGAGAAGGGCTACCGCGGGCACCCACTGACCGAGGAGCAGAAGGAGTCGAACAGGAAGAAGTCGAAGACACGATGCCGCGTGGAGCACATCTTCGGCTTCATGGAGAACACGATGCATAGGCTGTACATCAGGACGGTAGGCTTGGCGCGGGCGACGGCGGTAATAGGGCTGATCAACCTGACCTACAAAATGTCGCGCTACGAGCAAATCGTCAGGCTCAAACTCTTGCAAGACCAATAGAAAACAACAAGACAACTCTCTGATACATACATACATACAAACCATCAAAAAAAATGAGCCAAAAGTTTGTCAAATAGGACAGAAACGCATAACTTTGCACCGAGTTGGAAGGACTGCCCAAACGGGACTTCGGCATCCTGACAACCCGAAAACAAGTAAATCAAGTATAATTAGAAGTTCCCTAAATTAAAACCCATTTTCGATGAAGAAACTTTTCCTTTCTGCCGTTGTCATGTTGTTCATGTCAACAGCATTTGCCCAAACCAAGGACAATGTGGCGCGTGAATGCGTGCTTTTTGAGATTTTTACGGGTGTGCGCTGCCCTTATTGTCCTGCAGCCGCCAATGGTATCGCCCAAATGTTGGAAGAAGGCCTGGCTATCGCCCCCGTGGGTTATCACACTACGACTTTCTCCACAGAGGAGTATTACACCAACGAGACCAATGCCCGAGCCAACTATTATGGCATCACCAGCTACCCGACTTTGAAAGCTGATGGCATCACGGGCATGTCGGGAGGTGGCAACGCTAATGAAAACATGTATTCCTATTACATGAACTATTACAACCAGCGCATCAATGTGGCGAGTCCGTTTACCATCGATTTGAGCTATGAGCCTGTTGAAGGTTCGATGTGTCAGGTGAACTGTACAGTGACCCAGGTGGGTGAGTGCAATGGCTCGGATGTGCGTGTGTTCATCGCGTTGACGCAATGCAACATCAACGTGGGCTGGCAAGGTATGCAAGGCTTGCACCATGTATGCCGTGATATGATCCCTTCGCAATTGGGAACGCCTTTTACGGGACAGACCATGACCGTTTCAGAGACTTTCGAGATGAATTGGCCTAAGGAGGACTGCTTCCTGACAGCATGGGTGCAGAACTATTCGGGTGGTGCCAAGGAGGTGTATCAGACAGTGCGCATGTCGACGGCTTTGGATTTAGACTATGACTTGGTGCTGAAAAACGTTGAAAATGTGGTGACTACTAACTGCTCAGGGGTACAAAACCCGCAATTTACCGTACAAAACTATGGCCATGAGACCATCACCTCTTTTGTGGTGCGTGCCTTTGACGGACAAAACAGTTTTACCCAGACTTGGGAAGGTACTTTGCCTAAGGATGCATCCGTCGTGGTGGAAATGGATGGTTTTGAGGCAGCTCCGTGCGATGTGTTGGAGTTCTGGGTGGAGATGCCCAATGGTCACAATGACGAGTTTTCTGCCGACAATGTGATGAGTGTGGCAATGACGGAACCAGAAACCGTTGACGGTGCCTTAACGCTGCAACTCAAGACGGGTTCTCATCCCGAAAACATCACTTTTGAAGTCAAGAACATGGATAATGGAGAAGTCGTTGGGTCTTACACTTTTGACCAGGCCAATCATGTCTATACCGAGCAAATTATTCTGATGCATGCAGGCTGCTACCGCCTCACGGCGCGTGACGTGGCAGGCGAGGGCATGGGCAGCGGCTTCTTCCAAGTCAAAGACTCCAACAACCACGTGGTCTTCAAAGGCGGTGGTTCTGCCAATCCTTTCACTTATACGATAGCTTCGGAAGTAGATTGTGATGGCTCAGTTTCAGTGGATGAGAAGGAAAATGCTTTACCAATGGTCTATCCCAATCCCTCTTCAGGAATGCTTTACTTGAATTTGGGGCAGGGTCGATGGCAGGTACAAGTGTTTGACCTTATGGGTCGTAAAGTGACTGAAGTCCAAAGTGAGGGAAAGACCACCATCGACCTTGGAAATCAACCTCAAGGCATGTATTTCCTAAAAATTGACAATGGGAATCAAGAAATTATTCAAAAGGTTATAATTAATTGATAATCAATAAATTTAAGAATTATTTAAGGGGCGACTTTTAATCGAGTTGCCCTTTTATTATTATTGCCGCGATGGCTTTTGTCGCTTTGAATCCCTGCTGTATCGGGAACATCGCAAAAGTGTGGAACATGCCTTCATATTCGCGGAAGACACCTGTCTTTCCCGATTTTTCGTAAGTCTCTTAAATCATTTGGAGCCGGCCTTATGGGTCGGCTTTTTTTTGTACTTTTGCATCAAAACTCATCGCCATGAAAACCATCAAAGACATCTATAAAATCGGCATAGGCCCTTCAAGCAGTCACACGATGGGGCCGCAAAAGGCCGCCTCCATCTTCAACGAACGTTATCCGGATGCTTCGGCGTTTGAGGTGACGCTTTACGGCAGTCTCGCCGCCACGGGCAAAGGACACATGACCGACTGGGCCATTCTCAACACTTTGCAGGCCCCGACCGAAATCATTTGGAAACCTGATGTCGTTTTGCCGTTCCATCCTAATGGCATGTTGTTCAAGGCTTTCGATGAAAGCAAGAACCTTATCGGCGAGTGGCAGGTGTTCAGCATCGGAGGAGGCAACCTCGCTGAGGAAGGCAAACAGAGCGAACAGCCTGACATTTATCCGTTGGGCAAGATGACTGACATCCTGAACTGGTGCGAACAACGAGGGCGTACCTATTGGGAATATGTCTACGAATATGAGAACCAACAAGAAATCGAGGCCTACATGATGGAGGTGTGGCAAGTGATGAAAGCCGCCGTCGAGCGCGGATTGCAAGCCGAAGGCGTGTTGCCTGGACCGCTCAACCTGAGCCGCAAGGCCGCCATGTATCATATCAAGGCTTCGGGCTATACACATACCTTGCGCAACCGTGGCTTGGTGTATTCATACGCCTTGGCCGTTGCAGAGGAAAACGCCTCTGGTGGACGGATCGTCACTGCGCCGACTTGTGGTTCCTGCGGCGTGATGCCGGCGGTATTGTATCACCTTTCGAAAAACTATGAGTTCACAGACCAACGTATCATCCGCGCCTTGGTGACGGCGGGATTGGTGGGTAACATTGTGCGCACCAATGCCTCCATTTCGGGTGCCGAGGTAGGCTGTCAGGGCGAAGTGGGAGTGGCCTGTGCCATGGCCGCTGCTGCCGCCAACCAGCTGTTTGGAGGCAGTCCGGCACAAATAGAATACGCTGCTGAAATGGCTTTGGAGCATCACCTCGGTATGACTTGCGACCCGGTTTGCGGCCTCGTGCAGATTCCCTGCATCGAGCGCAATGCATACGCTGCCGCCCGTGCCCTTGACTCCAACATTTACTCCACTTTCTCCGATGGCCGCCACCGCGTGTCGTTCGATAAGGTGGTGGAAACCATGAAGGAAACGGGCAAGGACATACCTTCGCTATATAAGGAAACCTCCAAAGGAGGTCTCGCCCGCGATTATGCCCAGATGGAATGATAGAATCACTCTTTTTTGATGTTTCCTTTTCTTATAGTCCTGATGGCCGTCATTCCTTTTTCTATGGTATTACGGAATATCTCCTCTGGGTTTTTCAAGTTGTCTTTCTTGTGTTTTTTCTTGGGGAATTCGATGACTTCCTTGGGCATAATACGCTGATAACCGTTCTTTTCCAAGGCTTTCACGGCACTTTCGTAGCCACGGAAAAACAGATCTTCGATCTTTGACATATCGTAAGCCGTGCAACCATAGGTGTCGAGTTCGATGAAGAGATCTGCTTGGGCAGAGTCGACTGCTACGTTGGACACCATCATCATCATAAACGAACGATAAGCTACCGATATGAGATTATCCTTATATTTGTCCTCTTCCAAATGGTTGAGGTTGAGTGCAATGACCTTCTCACATTTTTGTCGTATGGCCGACACAGGCAGGTTTTGGAAAGCGCCGCCGTCGACGTAATGGATTCCGTTGATGTATTTTGGTTGGAAGATGACCGGAATGGAGCATGAGGCCACCACACGAGGAGCGATTTCACCTTTAGTGAACACTTTCGGCACACCATGTTCAATGTCGGATGCAACGAGGAAAGTCGGTATAGGCAACTCTTCCAAACGACTATAAGGTAATTTTTCCTGAATCAATTCCGACAACGGACGCGAATCAAACAATCCCCCTTTGGGCACACTTGGTGTGACGATATCCTTGAAAAAGTTCATGCCCTGAAAGGTTTCTATCATTTGTTTTGGAGTGAAACCCGATGCGTAGAGCGCCGCCACAAGAGCACCTGCACTAGTGCCCGACACCACATCAGGTTGGATGCCATATTCTTTCAGTGCCTGAAGTGCACCACAATGGGCCGCAGCCTTGGCACCGCCACCACTGAAGGCTATACCCAGCGGATATTTCTTTGTTGCCATAGTCGTTGGTTTTAGATGTTGCAAATATAATAAGAGTTTCGAAACTTGATCAGCACCTGTTTCTTCTATCAAAATCAAATCCGCTTCACCAGTTCCTCCATCAGCTCTTTCATCTTTTGTTGCAACATCTCAGTTTGTTCGTTGATGTAATCAGAGTTCATGCCATTTGTGGGAGGAGCGAGATGAAACGGAGGCGACACGATGAGGCGAGTGCGAGGCCCGAATATCTTAATCGGTCCGTCGATGTAAACCATCACAAGCGGAGCCTGCGATACAGCAGCAAGCATGGCCGCCCCTGGATGGAAAGGCAGCTGCTTTCTGTGCTCGCCATGACGCCCCTCAGGGAAGATGGCCACGCTCTCCTTGTCTTGTTGTATCGTCTTTATCGACTCGTGAATCCATGACAGGTCGGCGTTCTGTCGGTCAATAGGGATGCATCGCGTGTGACGCAGAAAGAACCCGAAGCCCCGTTGCTCAAAGCGGTCTTTTGCGGCAAGGTTATGGATCTTGTCCTTAAGGAACACCGTAGTCACCACTGGCCCGTCGAGATGGCAGGTGTGATTGATGATCAGCAAAGAGGGAGCGTCAAGCCTGTGAGGGTGCTTCGGAGGCTCCACATAATATACCTTCGGCCTCAGAAGCACCTTCACAAGGAAAGCTGTCAGCCCTTCCACGACGTGAGTGGTTATCTTCATTTTGTTGCTTGTGAAATATAGTCCATTACATCACCTACCGTGTTGAACTTCAAAGCACCTTCAAACTTGATTTTGTACTTGTTCTCGATGGCAAGACTCAAAAGCATAATGGTAAGCGAATCGAGGCCTATGTCGCTGATGAGTTGTGTATTTTCGTTGACCGATGAAAGGTCGAGCGATGGCTTGATGAGTTGAAGAATCTCCTTGAGATCTTTCATAATATCCTGTCTATCCATAATTTCAAATCAGTTACGTGAAACTTTCATTGCACCTGTTCGTTTGAAGTCCTCCTTGCGCACGGTCAATTTGCTGATGCGATGGGTTGTTGGCAGCGTCGCATTGACCTCATCAACCAGATTCTTAAAGTACTTCTCCACCTCTTCCCAAGGCGTGTTGCCGAACTCTTCCATACGTGGTAGTATTTCAATGGCGATTACTTTATGACCATCCAACTCATCTTCCTTGACCAGACAGTCGCGGAGCTTGTCGCATTTATAAAACGGCTCCTCGATGCTCTCGGGGCTCACATTCTCGCCATTGGACAAGATAATGAGGTTCTTGATACGTCCTACGATGTACATATAGCCTTCATCGTCGAAACGCACAAGGTCGCCGGTCTTGATCCAACCGTCGGGAGTCAGGGTCTCAGCGGTCTTTTCGGGGTCGCCGTAATAGCCGAGGAAGACATTGTCGCCACGGAACCACAACTCTCCATCGACCACCTTGGCCTCTTGTCCGGGATAGAGCTTCCCGACCGATGTGGGCTTCTCCTTGACATCGATGTTGCCCGTGGTGAGGTTGGCGCCTTCGGTCATGCCATAGCCGGCAAACAGGCTGATGCCCAGTCCGTCAAACTCGCCGATCAATTTCGGAGGCACGTTGGCGGCTCCCGAGATGATGAACTTGAGGTTACCACCGAGGAAAGGCTTGCCGTACATCTTGACAAGGCCCAGCAAGATCTCGCAGATGCCGGGGACGGCCACAAGGCAGGTCGGCTTGATCATCGGGAACTTGGAGATGGTTTCCTTGGTGTTGGCGGCGGCATACCAAGCGCCACCTTCAAACAACACCGACAAGGTGCCGCGAATCAGGCCGAACACATGGCTTAGAGGCAACACGCTGGCGTAACGTTGGCAGCCCAATTGATGGCCTGGAGCGTAAACGCCGTTCAGTGCGCCACGCATCAAGGCCCTGTGAGGCAGTACGGCGCCCTTCGGAGCGCCCGTCGTACCTCCCGTAAAGAAGATGGCAGCAGGGTCGTCCTTGCCAACGACGGCAACAGGAGCCTTCTGGTCGGCCATGTCAGTGATGGCGACCACGGTGCAAGGTGCGGATTTGGCGGTCTCCATGAAATCGGAACCTGCGGCGAGGACCTTTACGCCAAACTTCATGCAGCATCCAGCCACGGCGGGAGCTGGCAGCTGAGACGGCAGGTTGATGGCCACATAACCCGCAGAGGTGACGGCAAGAAACATCTCCACCGCCTCTACGGTGGTGCCATCGAGGATGGCCACTTTGTCGCCTTTGGCAAGACCCAAGGCGTTGAGCAGCGCACGTTTGCGAGCAATGGCCTCGCACATCTGCACGTATGTGTAAGTGTTGACGGTGTCGGAAAGAGCCGGTAGGTCTCCCCATTTCCCCTCAATCCAAGTGACAAACTCTGGAATCGTCGGGATGTACTTCACCTGCGCAAGTTCATCGGCAGGCAACATGTCTTCAAAATAACTATTCATATCTGCAATTATTGGTAAATAAAAATGAATTCATAATTTGTAATATCCTCCGAGTATCGAAGCAAACCATCTGGCTGGCAAAACACGTTTCAGAAACACGGAAAGCCGTTGCTCAAATGAAGCCACCACATAACCGTATCGTGGATTCTTTTTTCGTATGATCCTACTGATTTTGTGAGCCAACACTTGAGGTTTCAGACCACCTGTCTCATCATGCTCCACCTTTGTCATCGATTCGGCATAACTCGTATAGATTTGCGAAGCCTCTGCATGGATGGTCTTTTTCCTGCTGCCGGTAAAGCCCGTGGAAAAATCGCCTGGACGCACCACGACCACCTTAACGCCAAACTGCCTTGTTTCCAACCGCAGCGCCTCGCAATAGCCTTCGATGGCGAATTTACTGGCGGAATAAAAGCCTTGGAAAGGCAGGCCCATCAATCCGCCAATGGAACTTATGGCGATGATCTTTCCCGACTTTTGGACGCGCATGTAGGGCAACACGGCCGTCACAAAATGCACCAGTCCCATGAAGTTGGTGTCCATCTGCTCTTTGATTTCCTCCTCCGTGGCAAATTCAACGGGACCACCGATGCCCATACCTGCATTGTTGACCAACACGTCGATATGGCCTTCGTGGTCAACCACTTGTTTTACAGATTCTTGTACGGCATCGCGGTCACGGACATCCACTTCAAGGTAATGCACACCTGGCAAAGGCTCCACCTCGCGACGCACGGTGCCATACACAACATGACCTTCTTCCGCCAACAGTTGTGCTGTCGCCAAACCGAAACCTGATGAAATGCCTGTAATCAGAATAACCATAACTAAAGGATTTTTGCTTCTTTGAATGCTTTTGTGATTTTATCCATTGCCTCGTCCACCTGTTCATAGGTGTGCGTGGCCATCAAGGCGAAACGAATCAAGGCATCGTTTTCTGGCACGGCTGGAGCGATGACCGGGGTGACAAATACGCCATCTTCAAGTAACCTATTGCACAGCCAAAAAGCCTTTTCCGAATTCCTCACAAACAATGGAATGATTGGGGTCTCGCTTCGTCCAATTTCAAAGCCTCGACACTTGAACTCCATGCGTGCATAATCACTGATGTCCCAAAGGTGTTCAATCCTTTCTGGCTCTTCAAGCATGATGTCGATTGCCTTACAGACTGTAGCCACATTCGCAGGCGGCATACTCGCGCTGAATATCAACGAACGGGCGTTGTGTTTCAGGTAATTGATGGTGTCGGTATCGGAAGCGATGAAGCCGCCCAACGAGCCACAAGACTTGCTGAACGTGCCCATAATCAAATCCACCTTGTCGGTAAGACCGAAATAGTTGGCCGTGCCACGACCTTGGTTCCCCAACACGCCGAGCGCGTGGGCGTCGTCGACCATAATGTCGGCGTTGTATTTCTCGGCCAACGCCACCATTTCAGGTAACGGAACGATGTCGCCCTCCATAGAGAAGATCCCATCGGTTACTATCAGCTTGACGGAATCGGGATGGCAAAGTTTCAATTTGGATTCCAACTGGTCCATGTCGTTGTGGCTGTATTTCCATACCTTGCCAAAGGACAGTCGGCTGCCTTCGATGATGGAAGCATGGTCGAGGCTGTCCAAAAGTAGATAATCATTGCGACCGCAAAGCGCCGAAACAACACCCAAATTGACTTGGAAACCCGTGCTGAAGCATACGGCTTCTTCTTTGCCTACAAAGCGGGCAAGTTTCTCTTCCAACTCGACATGGATGTCAAGCGTGCCATTGAGGAAACGTGAGCCCGAACAACTGGTGCCGTATTTGTCGATGGCGGCTTTGGCTGCTTCCTTCAACCGTGGGTCGTTGGAAAGCCCAAGATAACTATTGGAGCCGAACATCAGCACATCTTTTCCCTTGATTTTTACCACCGTATCTTGTTCAGATTCAATAGCCATATAATAGGGATATATTCCCTTATCCATGAGAATCTGCGGTGCCCTGAATTGTGCACATTTGTTCTTGAGAATCTTTGTCTTCATCAGTTAGATTTTATCGTCAGATGTTTTTCTATACACCCTCGCTCTTTTATGTATGTAGTGATCCAAATGGTTCCATAGGTTCTGCACATCGTTGTTGTCTTCCAATTCCCGTGTCGATTCGATGTATTTGATACCATTTTTTGTGATGCCCTTGGCAAACTTGTCGAAAATCATGGCGTTCACGCCCTTGTTTTGGTAGCGTTCGTCTATGGCAATCAGTAACAAATCGATGGTGTCGTTATGCTTCAAGGCTTTTAGAATATGGATAAAACCAATAGGAAACAGTTTGCCTTTGGCCTTTTGCATGGCTTGGGACAGCGATGGCATGGCCACCCCAAACCCAATCACTTCATCTTGAGCATCAAGAATGACAGAAAGGAAGTCCACGTTGACATTGCTTAAAAATTGCTTCTTCAAGTCTTCGCATTGGCCGGGAGTCAATTCCGAGAAACCATGCAGACTTGAATAGGCGGCGTTCATGCATTGGAAAATGCCGTCGACATAAAGATTGATATCGCTATGTTTGAGCAGCGGCGCCTGACGCAGGTTGTACTTTTCGGAGACCAATTTGGCCATTCGTGCATAACGCTCAGGGATGACTTCAGGCACCAAGATGCGGTATTCCACAAAATCCACCTCTTTCCGGTAACCCAGAGCCCACAAATGGTATTCGTAGTAAGGGTCGTTGTATTTGCCGTAGGCTGTAGGAAGTTGGTCGAAGCCTTCCACAAGTATTCCAGCGGCATCAAACTCTAGAAAACCTGTCGGGCCACTGACAACATTCATCCCTTTTTCCTTGGCATACGCCTCCACGGCATGCATCAAGGCTTCAGAGACATCGCGATGGTCAATGAAGTCAATCCATCCGAAACGACAGATTTTCTCACCCACTTTTTCATTGTAACGATGATTGATGATACCGGCCACACGACCTACAACATGACCTTTTTCGTCAAAAGCCAGCCAATACTTTCCTTCGCACACTTCAAAGGCATGGTTTTTCGACGGTGTCAGCGTGTCGCGATCCATCGACTCGATTTGCGGGACATAATACGGGTTGTTCTTGTAAAGTACATTGGGGAAATGAACGAACTTCCTCAAATCTCTTTTTGTCCTAACCTCTTTAATTGTAACCTTCATATCATTTACTCTTGTCAGATTCGACAATGCCATAGACCGATGAGCGAAGCATAGCAGCAAAGTCCGCCTCGGGGACACTCATCTGCTTTTCAAGGCTGATCACCTCGCCAATTCCCAACTTGACTGTCTTGCCTCTTTTGTTGAGTATTTCACGAGGCAGCCTCAATGTGCGCATTTTCCAGTTGATCAATCCGAGAAAATAAAACCAATTGGAATTTCGGTTGAAGAACCGCACGGGAACCACGGGCACTTTCAAGTAACGGATCAATTCAGTAGCTGACTGCTGCCAATCGCGGTCACGTACACAAAAATCCCTAAAGCTGAAGTCCGACACCGCCCCTGATGGAAAGATTCCCAACGGGTGTCCTTCGGTGATATGCTCAAGGGTTTTCCTCATACCTTCAATACTTTCTTGCGATATTCCCTTGGTGGACTTGGTCTTGGGTACCACATAGATGAAGTTGTCATTGAGTGTCTTCACCTTCGACAGAAACTTGTTGACCATCACCTTATAATCCTCACGGAGATGTCCAAACAGGTCGATGAGAATTAGCCCGTCAAGTCCACCGTAAGGATGGTTGCTGATAGTGATGAAAGGACCATCGAGTACCGATTGTAAGTGTTCCATCCCCTGTACTTCGTAATTCAAGTTCAAGTCTTTCAAGAATGCATTGGCAAACTCTTGACCAGAAAGGTCTTCGTGTCGCCCATACCGTTCCGACAACTTGTCAACGCCCGTGATCCGCATCATCAGACGAGCCAATCCGTTGCCGAACTTGCCATTGAACACTGGCGAAATGCCTTCCATATCTTCCATCGTAATTAGTGCCATCACTCAACCTTTCTTTTCTTGAAAATCACCAGTTCGTTCATCGTGAAATTATAAGCTCCAGAAACACAGAGTGCCAGCAAGTTGCATATCACCACATCCCATTTCGTTAGTGCCTGAATCAATAGGAGCAAGCCCATCTTGATGAGGAAACCGGCTGTACATGAGGCATTATAGGCTCCATAATGCTTGATGAACGTCTTCCCTGAATGATGCGAGATACGGTCTTTCCAAGTCAGGTAATAGGATACAAGGAAGTTTGTGAAAACCGCAAACTCAAATGAGATGATGGGCGAGATGATGACCTTGCCGACATACCTATGAAATACGAGATGTGAGAACACCCATAGGACGAGTGTGTCCACGAGTGTGCCCAATACATTGCCTGCGACAAACTTTGGAAAGCGGTGCAATATCAATTTCTTGGCCTTATTCATCCTTATGTTTCGGGTCGATTCTTGCATAATAGCGGGCATCTTGCCCTATGGTGATAATGTATATCAATACCAAGGCAAGAAGAATGACTATTCCTATCAAGTCGAGGGCATGAAGTTCAAGCGTGGAAGAGAACCAAGGCAGCTCCAACGCCCATGTTCTCAACGGTTTGGCAAACACTAAAACGGCATTGGCGATGATGCAAATCAGCCGAAATTCCGTGGGCCCCAACTTGGCGTAGGTCAGCCGGAACTCTCCTTTGAGATGCGCGTTCATCGACACGTTGAGGGTCAGCATCAGATAGATGACAAGCAGAACGCAAGACAGGTCGAAACGCATGAAAGGCGACAGACCCACACCCATGAACATAAAAGTTTCATTAATGGCGTCCATAGTGTGGTCGAGATAAAAGCCGTAAATCGGTCGCTGCTGTTTACGATAACGAGCCAAGGTGCCGTCGAGCGAGTCACCGTACCAGTTGATGATAAACCCCAACGAGGCCAACCACAGGAAATGCACATTGTAATTCGACAAGATGTACCCTGCTGCAATGACCACGGCACCGATGAATCCGATGAAAGTCAGCATGTCGGAGTCGGCCCATTTCGGCTGCCGTTCCGCGAGCCACAATAGTGTTTTTTTCTCCACTCCGTTCAAGACCGAAGTCTGGATTCTCACCGATTGTTTTGTTGAGGTTTGCTTTTCCATTGTTATTCTTCTTGAGTTGGCAAAAGTAGATGCACCGAGGCAGAAGTGCTGTGTCTATACCACCTTTTTTATGGTTGATATATCCGATGGAAGAAATATGGAAAGCAAAAAAGGAGTTATATACCATTGTAGAAACCAATAATAGGTTGTTTCTTTGCAGAAAAATTGACCAACCATGCTGAAATCGTTCAACGACCTCATCATTTCCGACAACATGGACGAAGTCAACGTGGCTCCGGAAACCATGTCGAGTTTCTTTATCGCGTTCTATTGCGAAAAAGGTGCATTGCAGTTTTCCATTGAGGGAGAAATGTATCTTGCCAAGGAAGGTGACTTGGTGGCATGCCCACCTCGCAATATTATTGGTTTGTATATGCGTTCTCCCGATTTGCAAGGCAAGGTGATTTGTATGGGCGAGTCGCTGTACGATGAGACTATGCCAGGTGTTTTTCACATCGACCCCAATTGGTGGAAGAAATTCCTCTACCTGAGGCAAAACCCAGTCATGCACGCTACCGAGTTCCAAAGCAAGCTTTTCTTGGCCTATTTCAACCTATTGAAAACCTATATGGAAGACAGCGACAATCCTTACCGCCAGCGCATCATCAAAATCACCTCGCAAGCGGCAGCTGTTGAGATTCTTCATGAACTTGACAATTGGACTCATCTTGAAGGAAACCCTACCGACCATACGAAACGCGAGGCTTCACAAAAAGACCTCTTGTTCCAACGATTCATCACCCTGCTCAGTCATCCGACAAACACCGAGCGCGAAGTCAGGGCCTACGCCGAACAACTATTGGTCACTCCGAAGTATCTCAGCGCCGTCTGCAAGGAAAAGAGCGGACGCACGGCCATGGACTGGATTACGGAAAGCACGGTCGCCCAAATCAAATACTACCTTTTGCAAACCGACCTCACCGTTAAGGAGATTGCCTTCAAGCTTGATTTCCCCGATGTCAGCTTTTTCTGCAAATACGTCAAAAAGCATCTGGGGCTGGCACCGTTGGAGTACCGGAATGGGCAATTGCTATCCATAACATAGAAAAACCCTCAACCCAAGTCTCCCCCGAATTACGGATTTTGAGATTAAAAATAGACTACCGTCCCAATAGGTTGGTCAAGCAAATGGATAGCATTGCGTTCAGCGATGTCTTGCGCGACGGAATCGGGCTCCGTCCAAACGTGTGGAGCAAGGCTGAACTTGTCGTGGTGCACGGTGAACACTTGTTTCGGGTGCAAGTCCGAGATGGCTTGTTCAAGGTCTGCGGGCATGAGATGGATGTTCGCCCAGTCCTTGTTGTATTGGCCGTTTTCCATCAAGGCCAAATCCACCGAACCGAATCGCTTATAGATTTCCTTGAAACGACCGTCATAACCGCCGTCACCACCCACATACACCTTTCTGCTGCCCGATTCCACCATAAAGGATGCCCACAGTGTCTGATTACGCTTGAAGAGACGATTTGAGAAGTGACGCGTGGGTAAGCAGGTGATATTATCAGCCTTCTCGTACCAGTCCATTTCGGTGATGTGTTGTGGGTCGTAACCCCAATACTCCAAATATTCTGCTACGCCGAGCGGACATACCACATGCTTTACCTTGTTCTTCAAGTCGCGCAACGTGGCGTAATCCAAATGGTCCCAATGCTCGTGCGTGACGATGAGCACATCGATTTCAGGCATGTCGTCGGGCGAATAGATATCCGTGCCTTTGAACGGATGCATCATCACCGATACAGGAAACTCCATTTTCAGCACGGGGTCAATCAGATAGCGTTTCCCGTCCAAACAGAACAAGTACGACGAATGTCCAAACCATACGAGCCAGTCCTTGTCGGTGGTCAAGGTCTTCAAGTCGGTTTTCACGGCAGGGACAGCTTCGGCGG
>JAEEGH010013730.1_pt1 | contig 17907 bp, 18 predicted proteins | sample 9134181 | NCBI WGS metagenome assembly JAEEGH01 (sample SAMN16246544, study PRJNA631951) | gut metagenome | biome: gut microbiome; feature: rumen; material: DP-attached | host: Bos | place: Iran: Karaj | collected 2018-10 | reverse complement strand
AAAGTCTTAGTCATTGAAGCCGGCGATACTGATATGCTCAGTGGTACAAGAGTGAACGTTAATACATTCACCGCGAAGAATACTGACGTTATCTTAGAAGGTAAACGTCCAGCCGTCTTCTCACCATTAATCTTAGGTATCACTAAGAGCGCTCTTGAAACTGAATCCTTCCTCTCTGCTGCATCCTTCCAAGAAACAACACGTGTTCTTACCGATGCCGCTATTAAAGGTAAAGTTGACTACTTACACGGCTTAAAAGAAAACGTCATTACTGGCCACCTTATCCCAGCGGGCCGTGGCTTAATGAACGATGCTGCTAGCGATGATATCTCCGCACACTTCTCCGTTACTGATACAATGAAAGAAGTCAGCGATAGATATATCGAAGAGCACGAAAGAAAAGTCAAAGAAATCAACGAAAAGATTCACGCTTTAGACGAAGAAAAGAAATAGTTTCTAAACTAAAAAATAAGAGCTACTAGTAATAGTGGCTCTTTTATTATGCATAAATCACGTATGGACAACGTAATGACATTGTTTTATAATAATGGCAGGGGGAAAAGGGGTATGTTGCAAGTAAGGATTGATGATGAAACAAAGAATAAAGCCAACGCGTTATTCAATGAGTTGGGAATTGACTTATCAACAGCCGTGAGAATATTTATAAAAAAATGTTTAGCTGTAGGAGGTTTGCCTTTCGAAATGAATGTTTCTAAAACTACTATCAACGCCATTGTTGCTGCCGATGAAATGAGAAAAATCTCAAAAGAAAACGGCAACGACAAGATGACCCTTGATGAAATTAATGAAATCATTTCCGAAACAAGAAAAAATAGAAAATGAGCCTCAGGCTCTTTTTTCTTGCTCCAATCGATAAATAAAAAATATAATTTCTTTAGCGGTTTTCCATCTTTCAACCGTCTTAATTAGCGAGAGGTCATAATGAGCATCTCAAAACAAGTCGTTCAATCTTTCATCCTAGGTAATGAAGATGCGATTGGTAAAGTCTATGATGAATACAAGAATTTAATGTATTTTATCATCGCTTCTTACATCTCTCTTCCAGAAGACTGCGAAGATGTTTTAAGTGAGTCTTTTATTAAGGCTATGAATCATAGAGCTGATTTAAAAGACCCAAACAATATTAAATCCTTCCTTGCCTCTATCGCAAGAAACACTGCGCTAGACTTCTTAAAGAAGAGTAAAGAAACACCCACAGATTTGATCGACGACATTTACGGAACGAACGACCAGTACAATGTCATGTTGAACTTATTAGAACCTCTCTTAACCAATAAGGAAACCATAGTAACTTACTACCGGGCAGTTTTCTCTTATTCTTGGAAAGAAATCGTAAAGGAGACTGGCATACCTGAAAGTACCGCGAGAGCCATCTACGCTAGTGCGAAAGAGAAACTAAGGAGGGAATTAAGATGAGCTTTGAAAAGAAAATGAAAAAAAGAGGCAATCAAAAATTAGATGCCTTCGCTAAAAACCCATATCATCAAGAAACACCTAAAGTAGTGGAATCTAAACAAAAGTCATTCCCAACATGGGCTAAAGTGATGATTCCAACTTTTGCTGTGGCGACTTGCCTCGTCGTTTTCATGGTCCCAATGATTATGATGGGTGCTGCGGGTAAAAACTCGGCGATGAAACCTAATGGTGGTGATAACTACTCTCCAGCGGGCATGGACGGCTCTCGTTATCAAGGTAGTAGTACTGATAAAGCCACTCCTGGAGATAATTCTTATTACGAAGAAGGCTCTCAAACCGCTCCTGTTCCTCATTGGTCTGAAGCCACGCTCATTCAAAAATACCCTGAATTTACTTATGAAGGAGTTAACTATCAAGTGCGTTACACCGATAGAACAATGCCAATTGATAGCCAATATATTAACGCTAAGCTAGCGGATATCACTGTTTCAGGCTACGACATCTATGAAGATGCTAGTCATGAAAGTAATGCGGAAATCTATTCTATTAATAATATTGCTAACGATGCTTCTTTAGCCATTAAGTTTAACGGGGATGCTAATTACTACGCTTATCAAAATGTGAACTGCTATTTTGCCACTCTTAATGATGTGATGAACAAAGTCTCATTTAATACTGAAGCGAGATTTGTTAAAGCTACTTATTCTCATATCAGTAAAAGCGATGCTTATTTAGAAGATGAATATAAAAACCTCACTAAAGATGACATCATGGATATTGTCTTTGCGGATTTAACTATTCATAACGCTAACACTAAACCAAGATTAAACGCTCCGACTAGTGAAGGCACAGATTCTTCTGAAGGTTCTAGTTCAGGGAAGCGCGCTCTAAGCGCTATCACATTAACAACGGCTATTGATTGCTTAGGTATTGATAACGCCTATCTTAGAATGTGGGAAGATGGTAACTTAGATGTTAATCTCTTTGGTAATAGAGCGGTATTCTATCTTGGCACATCTACCTATCAATCTTTGCTCTCTTATATTACTTCTTTAAACTAAATATTTATTAATAAATAGTTGTGCTATAATACTTTTTGCAAGAAGGAAATAGTATTATGGAACAATATAAAATTGTCATTGATGCTTTAGGTTCTGATAAAGGTCCAGAAGCCATTATTTTAGGTGCTTCTTTAGCCCTTAAAGCCCATCCAAATTTATTTATTACTCTCGTTGGTCCAGAAGCTTTAGTGAGTGAAAAGATCAAAGAATTTGAAATTGATACTTCTAGACTTAAAGTTATTAACGCGACTGAAACTATTACAAACTACGAAAACCCATTTAGTGCGATTATGTCTAAACCAAACGCTTCTTTAGTCTTAGCGATGAAAGAAGTTGGTAAAGATGAAGAAAACTACGCTGGTATGATTACCGCTGGTAGTAGTGGCGCTATCTTAATGGGTTCTTTTAGATTCTTAGCCGATGAAAATAAATCGAGACCATGTATGGCGGCTATGCTCCCAAACGGTAAAGGCGCTTATACCTGTGTCGTTGATACAGGGGCCACAATTGACTGCACACCTTCTCAACTCCATAGCTTTGCTATTTTAGGTAGCAATCTCATGAAGAAGATGTATCAAATCGAAAGTCCAAAAGTTGGTTTGCTCTCTAATGGTGCGGAGCCCACAAAAGGTAACCACTTAGTTAAAGAAACATTCCCAATTCTTCAAGAAGATAAATCCCTTAACTTCGTTGGCAATATCGAAGGTAACAATGCGCTCTCTGGGGATTGCGATGTCCTAGTCTGTGATGGCTTTGCGGGCAATCAAGTCTTAAAGAACACTGAAGGTATGGCTAAAAGACTTATTACCGATATCGTCGTTCTTTCTAAAAAGAGAAATAGACCAGAATTCATGGAAGTCGCCCAGTACTTAATGAAGACCTATGATATCTCCGCTTTAGGAGGAGGCATGGTCTTAGGAACGAGAAAACTCATCATTAAAGCCAGAGGTAATAGTGATGAAAGAGCGATTGTTAACATCTCCCAAATGGTCATGAACTACGCTAGTGGGGAAGCCGTTCTTACTCAAGCTCAAAGAGATGAGGCTCTTCGTTGATAGATAATTAATAATTTGATAAAATCAAAAGGTGAGGTAAATACAATGTTAGAAAGATTAAAAAAATTAATGAAAAACGTCAATCCTGACGCTAATTTAGATAACGTGACAGTGGAAACCAAACTAGTGGAAGATCTCCATTTCGATAGTTTAGGCATCATGATGTTTGCGATGGCCATTGAAGATGAATTCGGTGTCTCTTTTGATGAACCTATGAACTTTGTGACTGTGCAAGATGTCATCGATTATCTCGAAGCGCAAGGTAAATAATTAATCTAAAAACAAAATAAAATAAGCGGAGTGAATCCGCTTTTTTGTTTTTCTAGCTATATTGAAAAAGAAATCTTTAGTGATAATATAAAAGAGATAAAACGTTTTTCAAAAAAGTTTTAGCCTCTATGTTTTTTGTTTGTAAGGTCAAAAGCATAGCTAATAATGAAAACCTTAAAGAAAGGAATTTTTATGAAAAGAAAATTTTTTACAACAATGTTCGCTTTCTTAGCTTTAGCCATCACCGCTTGTGGTGGTGCTGGTAGCCAAACCCCAGCAAGTCAAGAACTCCCATGGGAACATAACAACACCAATCACTGGCACGTTAACGCTGAAGGTGAAAAAGTCGATACTGCGAAACACGAATTCGAAGAAGATGCCGCTCAATCAGTCGCTGCCACATGTGAAAAAGAAGGCAAGAAAGTCGAAGTCTGCAAAGTCTGTGGCTTTGTTAAAGAAAGCAAAATCAACGCATTAGGCCATGACTGGGATGGTGGTGAGATCACTAAAGAAGCAACATGTTCTGTTCCAGGTGAAAGAACATTCAAGTGCAAACGCGAAGGCTGTAATGCTACTAAAGTTGAACCTATTACCGCTGAACACGATTTACAACCAGTTGCCCATACTCAAGGCGAAGGTGAAGTCGCGGAAACAGTCAAGAAATGTAGTAAAGACGCTTACTATCAAATCGAATGGAGAGCCGATGATGCCGCTGCTGAACTCAGTGTTTCTGGTGATAGAAAATCCGGTGGTTATGTCAAACTAAGCTCCCAAGTTAAAGCCGATAATACAGGTACTGCTTCCTACATCATTTGGAAGATTTGGTCCCCAGTTGCTATGAAAGGTCGTTTCTGGATTGATATCACAGGTAATACCTCTAATGTTTGGACAAGAGATAATACATCTGGTGCCCAATCTCTCTATTACACCTATAACGACACAACCACCAATATCAATACTTGGAAAAACAAAGTTGAACTCAATGATGTCGAAGTCGACTTCGATACCGCCACTTATCCAATTGGTGAAGAAAATGTCAAATTTGCCGAATTAACATATTCTGATTTCGGTGAATTAGCTTCCGCTGGTGGTGCAACAATCTCTGTTCCAATGCCAGAAGTCAACTTACAAGAAGGCGTTAATACCTTAAAGTTCACACGTTTAACAGGTTATGCCTTCAATATGCATAGTTTCACATTCAAAGCTAGCATCTAGTTAACAACAATAAAAAAAGAATGGGAGTTATCGTTTGATAGCTCCTTTTCTTATATCTAAATAAGCGATTTAAGAAGAGTTAGTTAATTAATCGCTAAATAATGCTTTTAAACATTTAAAACTTCTTAAAACGTCTAATAAGTAATAAATAATATTAAGGATAAATAAAAGCGGAACCATAACGGCTCCGCTTATTAAGTTAGTTAACCAATTACTATGCGATAGCTGTAGCGGTAATTGTGATGACTAAGTCACTAGCGATTTTGGTCATATTGTAATAATCGCCAGCTTCATGTGTCTTGATTTGGAACTTGTTATAGTCACCTTGGATGAAGTCAACTTTTCCATCAGTGATAGTTGGAACGAATTCATAGCCTTCATCACAAACGACTGAGAAGTTGATTTGAGGAGTGGTGTAACCAATATCGTATGGAGAATCTTTAATACGAGCATAGAAGACACCGTCTTCAATAGTATCTAAGTTTGTACCATCAGTGTTCTTTGGGCCAACATAGACTTTAACAGAGCAGTGAGTGGTCACAAATTGAACCTTATAACCTTTAGCTTGTTCACCAGCTTGAGCAACGATAGCGATAGTGATGTCGCCTTGAATCTTGGTGGCTCTGAAGATGTTTTCTTGACCAGCAACGTTATCTGGGTTTTGTTTTAAGTTCTTATAGTTTTCTCTTGGAGTGATGGTGACGTTATTAACGGTCACAGAATAGCCTTCGTTACAAACGACTTTGAAGCTAACTTGTGGTTGAAGTTCGATATCTTCTGGGTCATAGGCAACGATATTGCCTTCTTCGTCTTTAGCTTTGCATGTGAGAGCTTCGACTGGAGTTTCTGTTTCGTATGCTTTTGTGCTATAAATTAAGACTTTGCAGTTTTCCACTGTGAAGGTGACATTGTAGCCTGGGAATGGAGTAACTGGTTTTGCATCGGTATTGTAATGGATTCTCACTTCACCACCGAATAACCAACGATAACCGGTGACGACTTGTAATAAAGTGATGGTGTTTTCACCAGCTACGAGATCGATGTTTTGGAAAACGAGATATGTTCTCTTTGTTGGCGCGACGCCGTTAGCATCAAATGTACCAGTTGGTAACCATGTAGCCGCTTCGCCATCATTGACTTTAACAGCGAATTTGCCATCGCAACTTTCTGTGCCGTGTGAAGCATATGTGGAAGTGACACCAAATTCTAATTTAGCGCCTTCGATAGCTTTATCAACGTTGATTTTCCAACTAATGGATGTGTTAGCGACTTTGGCAAGCATATAAGCATCATCCCAAATGGAAGCTTCGACCTCGCCGTATTTGCTAGCTTTAGCGTCGGCATCGAAATCAGCACTCTTTTCTGAATAGTCAGCAAATCTAATAGCAATGTACTTGTCATCTTTTGCTTCGCATTCAAAGAGTTTGACATCTTTATCATCAATGTTCTTTTCTGCTTCACCAACTTGAGCGTAAACGTGTTCGTGTGGCGCTTCAGAAGATGATTGTTCTTCAGAAGATGAAGATGGTTTTGGATCTTCAGATTTGGATTCTTCTGACTTTTGGCTTGTTTCATCTGGTTTGCTGCTTGGCGCTGGTTCTTCAGATTGTTTGCTACCACAACCGACTAAACCAGAGAGCATTAAACCAAATGTCGCTAATGCGATTAAAATTGATCTTTTCTTCATTTGATTTTCCTCCAATTTTGAATCAATTTATTAGGCTTGAGCAACATATCCTGGAACAAAGATTTCACGGATATGTTCTAATGTGGCTTTTTCAATACCGAAACTCATTAAGTGATTTTCCATCTTGTCGGCGAATGTGGCACCTTCAAGGGCGTTGGTCTTGTTGACCCATTGTGGGAATTCAGCGCCTTCACTTTCGAGAATCTTAACTGTTCTACCTTTGGTGAATTGTGTCCAGAGGTAGTCTTTAATCATATCTTCCATGTTCATACCGATTAAGGCTTCTAAGAAGAATGTGGCGATACCAGTACGGTCAGCACCATAGGTGCAGTGTAACATTGCAGGTTTTTCGTCGCAATTAGCTAATGCGTTGAAAATCTTGACATATTGTTCGGCAATATTACATGAAGTGCCCATCCATGTACCAGTTGCACCTTCCCAACGACCAGGTTCTGAACCTGATGGGACACCGACAGAAAGGAAATCGATTGGCCAATCAGTGGTGGTTGTTTTGGAAGGACCATTACCACTGTTTGGTTGGTTGGCAACGTCTCTCATATCGATATCTAATTTAATACCTAATTCTTTAAGAGCGGCATGACCTTTTCCATCGCTGGATAAGCAAGATTTTGTGGAACCGCTTGCAGCATCAAGTTGAGCGCAACGGAAGTATAAACCTTGTTTAACTTTACCGCCTGGGATTAATGTGGATTCCCAACCACCGATATCACGGAAGTTGAGGACATCTGGCACGTAGACAACACGTGGAGCTTGGGCGGTGGTGGTGATGTTTTTCACTTCGGCGCTCGCTAAACCGGCTTCACTTGTGGCGGCTCTATAGTAATACTTTGTATCGAGATAAGCGTTTTGGAAGTAATAAACTTTTTCTGTGGCTTCTCTTACTGGAGCAGCATCTAATTCAGCTTCACTTGCCGCCACTTGGACATAGTACTTACTAGCGCTTTCGAGTTCTTCAAATCTTAGCTTAACGCCTTCTGGAGCGGATAAATCAGCACCAGTTGCATATGTCTTGTATTTATAGACATCTTCTTCCACGACATACTTATATTGTTGTAAGTTACGCATATCGTTGTCTGGGACCGCGGTGACTGTGCTTGGATCTTCAGGAACGATAGAAGCATCGCTTGTCTTAAATTGAATATAGTCGATGTGTGGTACTTCTTCTGCGGTATCAAGAACTTCTAAAGTGACTTTATATTCACCTTCATATAAAGATTCTTCTTCATACGTGAAGAGTTCCCAAGCGGCAGCGTTAGTTCTGGCCGCGAGAGTCTTATTGCTACCAAGTCTGAAGTCGTTAACGTTTTCAACGTGGAAGGCAAGTGTGTTTTCTAAGTTGATGGCCTTATTTAAGACATCTTCTGGTTGCACGTATGAGGCGGAGAAGACGACTTTTGAGTAGGCTTGTAAAGAGAAATAGAAAACAGCTTCTGAACCTTGTTCGGCAGCGGCTAAATAAGCACCGCCAGAAGCTTTGTCATCACTGACGACAGCTTCACCGTCAATAGCGTCCCAATCTTTGACATCAAATTTTTCAGCTTCAAATTTGCTTGTTCCAAAACCTGTAATAGCGAATTGGTTTTCCGCGGCTGGTTTTTGGCTTGAGCCTTCACCGCCTCCATTACTACTTGCTGGGCCACTTCCTTGTTGGCCACAAGCCGCTAAACAGAGGATGGAAAGAATGGAAACAAGAATAGTTTGTTTTTTCATAAAACCTCCATTAGGCGAAAATGCATAACACGCAAAAGAAAACTTCGTTCGAATGTTTCATATAAATGCGCTTATGCACGCCTCTTACACCTAATATTAAAATAGATTAGCTCGCTTTACCTAGATAATAATTTGATTGAAGTATGACAATATTGCCAAAAAGTGCGCCTATAATCTTAAGATTGATTAGAAAAAATAACATGTTATAATCACTTTAGGAAAGCTGAAAATGAAAAAGAGAAATATTATAATTATTTCTGTTTCCGTAATTACGCTACTTTTTGGTGGCCTTGTTTCGCTTGCAGTAACGACTTTTCCTGAACTTCTCGAAGTAGACAAGGAAAAAATAGAACAATCTCAAGAAGATGTTCTATTTGAACTCCCATCTCTAACGGAAGAAAAGGAGAGCAAAGAAGAAGCAGTGTTAACCTCAAGTCAAGGTGAAAGCGCCACCTATATTTCTCGTGTGGGTAATCCTTCTATTCCAATTTCCCGTCATTCGTTCAAAGGCGAAATTGAAATTTTTACCTCTAATGATGTAAAAAATATTTCCTCTTCTCATGAGCGTTCTTTCCACGAAGTTGAGGCTCATGAAGTCTCAAATAACCATTCTTCCGAATACTATAGAGGTGCCTCATATTCTTCTAGAGAAAGTAGTAGACCTCTTATCACTAAAGAAACAAAACAAGAAGTTAAAAGAGCACCAGTTGATAGCGCTGCTATTATGAACACCACAGTGATGGCAATTGGCCTCTGTGAAGTCTTATCATTCATCCTTGTAATGAAAAGAAAAAGACATCTACGTCTGAGATAGATGCCTATTCTAAACGGAGAGATCCGTTTTTATTTTAGATTTGATCAAGTTCTTTTCTGATGGCTTTCTCATTGAGATTTTGACCAATGAAGACTAATTTAATTAGTCTATCTTCATATTCATCATCCCAGTCGTGAGCGAAGTTTTCATCGTTTTCTCTTAAGTACTTGAGTTGTTTCTTTGTTAATGTTGCAGAGAACCATTTTCTTGACATGGTGAGTGTCACTTGTTTTCCAGCGGATTCATAAACATAGATGTTTTCTGGTTCACTAGTAAAATAGCAGACACCTTTTGCTCTAATGATATGGTGTTTATCGCTTTCTTTATTGATCCATTCTTCGAATTTAGCCATATCAAAGCCTCTTCTACGGTAATAGACAAATGTATTAATATCGTATTCTAAAGCGGTACCTTCTTCTTCATTTTCCACGCCGTGGTGATGGTGATGATGGTGGTGATGATGGTGTTCGTGTTCTTCATGTTCGTGGTCATCATCGTCATCTTCGTCATGATCATGGTGATGATGGTGTTCATGTTCGTCTTCATCATCATCGTCATCGTCTTCATCATGATGTTCTACATCAGTTTCCCAGTCTTCGAATTCTCTGATCCACGCAGCGGAGCCGCTAGCTTGTTCGAAATCAAACAAGTTGGTGTCGATTAATTCATCGATATCGACTTTGCAGTAATCCGCTTCCACGATTTTTGCGGTTGGTTGAAGCGCTTTAATCGCTAATTTAACTCTTCTAATTTCTTCCTTATCTAATAAAGAAACTTTGTTTAAAAGAACGATATCGCAGAATTCAATTTGTTGAATGATGAGGTTTTCTAAGTTTTCTTCGCCTCTTTCTTCTTGTGGTAAGTATTCACCATAAGAGAATTCATCTTTCAGTCTTAAAGCGTCAGTGACGGAGATAATCGCATCTAATTTATAGAAAAGCGGTAGTCCTTGCTTAGCAAATTCATTTTCCATATAGGTGATGGTTTGGGCAATTGGGACTGGTTCGCAAATACCACTTGCTTCAATTAAGATATGATCGTATTTTTGTTGCTTGACCAAGTCAGCGAGTTGGGTGATTAAATCTTTCTTTAATGTGCAGCAGATGCAGCCATTAGAAAGAGCGACGAGAGATTCATCTTTTCCAGAAACAACACCGTTACCTTCGATGAATTCAGCGTCGATATTAACTTCACCGATATCGTTAACGATGACCGCCATTTTGTGGCCTTTCGCATTTCTTAAGATATGATTAATTAAAGTGGTTTTACCACTTCCTAAATAACCAGTAATCAATGTAATAGGGACAGTTTTAAATGTATTCATAAATTTAAACCTCCAATAATTTCCGCGTCTATTGTATCACAATCATCAAGTGTGTGTTATTCTATATAAAATATATGAGCGATTTTATGCGATTAAATCGTCATATTAGTGAAGAGTTATGAAAAAGCAACACAAAAAACTATTATTGATCCTACCCTTACTACCATTAATGATGGCAAATAGTCCCGCAAGGAGTTATGTTGAACAACCTAACTACGATGATTTTGAAATTGAATTAGTTAGTAAAGAAGCGACAGGTAGAACTTACTATGGTGATGAATACCACTATACTTTCCATCTTAAGAATACTGGAGAGGGTTATATTTATAATCTCGTTTATAGCGATAATGCTTTCGAATATGATTATTGGGCAATTCCTTATATGGCAGAACTCGATACCATTTTTGATAATGTTGTTCTAGCCCCACATCATGAATACACTTTCTCTTTCTACGATAGAGACATTTATTTTGAAAATTACAAAATCTCCTCTTTTGCTTACACCGATTTTCTTAGTGATGAAGAAATAGGTGGGCCGAAGACCACATCTATTATTTATGAATCAAGTTATTCCACTGATATTTACGCCGAATATAAAATTTTAAATGAAAATCAACATAAATACTTCTATATGGCGATTATCACCGTTAACTATGATGGCGTTGATTATAGTGTTCCTACGGGTGGCAGATATTACTATGATGATAGAGAAGGATTTGAGATATCTTCCAAAGGTCGTTTAGATAATTCCAAACTAGTCATTCCTGAAAATAACTGTGTTATCGCTAGACAATTACAAGGTGGTTATGTTGAACCGACATTCAACGTCACTGCGATGCTCATCGCTTTAGGTGTCGGCGTTGGTGGTGCGGCTATATTCTGCGCTATTTATTTCCCACTTAAAGCAAGAAAGAAGAAAGAAAATGAATAGTCACGTTAAAAAAGTATTCCTACTTTTACCAATGCTACCAATGCTCATGGCTAATGCTCCCGCTCCAAGAGCGTACCCTAAAGAGTATAAGGATTTTGAAGTGAGCATTGTTAAGGAAGAATCCAATTCCTCAACTGATTATCCTTACGCATATACCTATCACATCAAAAACACTGGAGTAGGTTATATCGACAGCGTTTCTATTACCAACACTCATAAAGATGAAGACGGCTATTATATTCATTATGCATATTTGCACAACGAGAACTTTGATCCTGTCTTTGTTAACGCTGTCATTGAGCCACAAGCGGAGATTGATGTTTTTAGTCTAGGAAATAAAAAGATTGATGATATCACTGACATTAAATGGACCGGGCAAGCTTATTTTGATTTTGCCGATGATGTTCTTGTTTCTGGTACACTTGCCGTTAGTAAGGGTAGAGGAAATAATGTCTATTCTGTTGATATGTCTTTAAGTGGTGGAAATAACGATAAATACGAATACGGCGCAATTCTTAAATTGACATATGATGGCAATGAACAGTACGTTCAAGTCAATAAGTTTGACGATTTTACCATTGTTACTTCAGAAGGACTCGATTTAACTAAACTCACGGAAGTTAAAGTGATGGAAGTAACTAGAAGTATTGCCTATGGCTATGGTTGCAATAATGCCTGGAACACCCTTAAAATAGTTGCTATCGTCTTATTTATTTGCTTCTTATTCGTTGTCTCCTGTGGCATTTTCTGCGCCATCTTTTTCACAATCATGAAAAAGAAAAAAAGAGAAAGAAGGGAAAAGAAAAATGAACAATTATAAAAAAATACTCATCGTTTTACCAATGCTACCAATGCTCATGGCTAATGCCCCAGCACCAAAGCCTCATCCTAATACAAATTACACTGATTTTGAGATGAGAATTGTTAAAGAAGAGGTAAATGCTGAAGATTCAACTCTCTATGACTATACCTTCAGTTTTAAAAACACTGGAATAGGTTATATATCTTCATTCTATGCCACTAGTGAAGAATGCTCTAATTTTGGCTATTATTTCGGTGGTCTTGGTTTTTCTCAATTTTCCTATAATGGTGTTTTTATTCCTAATCAAGAACAGGAATCTATTCGCACGAAAGTGGAAAAAGTCAATAATTACTCAAGCATTAAATGCACCGCTGAAGCATATACTGATTTCGCCGATGATGTCACGGTTTCAGGTGATTTATCCTTAAATAAATCTAATTCTGGTAAAAACGGCTATACAGTGAAAGCTGAATTAAGTGGTGGAGATCGCGCAAAATATAATTACGGTCTCATCTTAAAACTCACATACGATAGCAATGATTTTTATATTGAAGTTGATGAATTCGAAGATTTTAGATTTGATAACGTTGATGAATTCGATGTTAGCAAAGTGAGCAAAGTCGAAGTTGTAGAAGTCACAAGAAGCATTACTTATGGTTACCACAATAATTATTCTAATGTGGGTAACGCCTTTTTAGCTTCCTTCTTTATGCCGTTTATTATCGTTTTAGGCTCAATTGCGGCTATCATCTTTATCACTATTATCTGTGTTGTTTTAGTCTCCGCTAAAAAGAGAAAAGTAAAAGCTGAAGATGAGCTAACTAATTCAGAAAGCGATTCTTCGCAAAGCGATAAGTAGTTAAGGCAAAGCCTACTAGATATAAAACCATGAATACGCTTATTAAGGTTATTTGTAACCATAGATTTAGTGTGAATTGATTAATGAATAAACCCACTAAAAATGAGGCCGTATTAGCGATTAAAGACACTAATAAACATTTAAAGAATTTATATTTAAAAATCAAAAAGATGATTAAGCCTTCAATAATTAAGGTTGCTATTTCATAGACACTTAAAGTAAACCAATACCAAAAAGCATTGGGCATAAAATAAAGTAAAACATTCATCCCAACATTTAAGATGACGTTCATTATAGAAGCCACTAACCAAAGGAAGATATTATCTCTTTTTAAAAAGATGAAGATATTAACTTCAATTGCTAAAGTAACCATTAGAGCAATCACAATACTCATAAAATAATTATACCTTTTTTAAATAAGGTATTAACAAAATAAAAAATGCTCCTATAATCAATGCGGAGAATAAAAATGAAAGTTGAATTAACTTTAGTCTTAAAAACTACCGAAAAAGCTTACGACGCTCTTGAAGAAATTAAGAAAGCGGGTTTTAACGCTACTGTCATGAGCAGCGAATCTCTTAGACACGCGATTGATTATTATCCAGGTGAACATCATTTCATTAATTTACGACATATCGAAGAAAAAGAAACTTTAGAATCTGTTCTTTGTGTCTTCTTAGTGGAATCTGATCGTTTAAATGATCTTAAAAACGTCATTAGAAAATGCACTAATAATTTCCAAGAACTCAAAGGCTTTATGTATTCCCGTCCAATCGACGATTACGAAGGCTCCTTAAAATAGAAAGTAGGCATTATGGATTTTTCAATATTTGCTTACATTGCAGTTCTTTTATTTGCGGCCCTTTTATCGACTAGATTAGTCCGTATTTTAAAGTTACCTAATGTCACTGGTTATATCGTTACCGGTATCATCATGGGTCCTTTTGTTTTTGGTTTATTATTTAATAACTTCACTTATGAAAATATAAAAGAAGGTTCCATATATCAATTTGTCCAACAAATAAACTGGGTCTCAACAGTGGCCTTAGGATTTATTGCCTTCTCAATTGGTACATCTTTTAGATTATCCACTTTAAAAGCCGTTGGTAAAAAAGTCATGATCATCACTGTTTTAGAAGCAGTGGGTGGTTCTTTATTTGTTATTTTAGCTTTATTAATTGCGCACTTCATCGTTCCTAATTATGTCACTTGGGAACTCGTCTTAACTTTAGGCGCCATTGCTAGTGCGACCGCTCCGGCAGCGACATTAATGGTCATTAAACAATATCAAGCTAGAGGTCCACTAGTGGACACTCTTCTTCCAGTCGTGGCTCTTGATGATGCAGCGGCTTTAATCTTATTTGCCGTTTTATTCCAAATTGCTTCTGCTTTAGCAAGTGGTGTAGAAATTTCTGTTTATTCAATTTTAATTAAGCCTTTATTAGAAATCTTAATTTCTTTAGTACTTGGTACCGCTTTAGGATTTTTAATTAGCTTTATGAATCGTTTCTTTAAATCAAGAAATAACCGCCTTATTTGGTGTATCTTCTCAATATTTGCGACATTAGGTTTTTATTATTTATTTAAAAGTCCAATGATGGGTGGCTTTGAACTTAGTTCACTTTTAGCCTGTATGATGAGTGGGTCTATCTATACAAATATGTGTAAAGATAGTGGCAAAACACTTGACGTCATGGACCGCTTCACTTCACCAATTTACATGATGTTCTTTGTTATTTCTGGTGCTTCTCTTGATTTAAGCATCTTCTTTAACAAAGACGGTTTATTAGTGGTTGCAATAGCGGCGGTTTACATCATCTTCCGTGTCATTGGTAAATGGCTTGGAGCGTTTACCGGTGCTTCGATTAGTCATAGTGAACCGCAAATTAAAAAGTATTTAGGCTTTGCCTTAGTCCCTCAAGCGGGTGTTGCCATTGGTTTATCTACAACTGCTTATCGTTTATTCTCCTCTAATCCTACGACTCAACGAGCGGGTGCCCTCATTCTTGCTATTATATTAACTTCCACTTTGATTTATGAACTCGTTGGTCCATTAGCCGCGAAGTTTGCTTTAAAGAAAGCGGGAGAAATTCCGGAAGAAAACCTCTAGTCACTAGAGGTCTTTTTTTCCGGTTTAATTAAGTTACGCACTAATTTTTTCATCACATAGAAGACTAGTTTTTTATCTTCTTTACTTAATCCTCGATAAGCTTTATAAGCGGGCTTAACTTGTTTAAATAAATTCTTAAAGAAATTAGTGAAGTCTTGCGTTTCAAATTTATCGAGTTCGCCAAATAATATTTCGGTAAATCTTTCTTTCGTTTCTAGATCTAATGAATTAATCCAAGCATTAATCGATTTATCTAAGTAGCGGGAAGATAAAGTTCTTTTATTTACATAAATGAATTCATTATTCTTAATAATCCATTCTAAACAGTTATGTTGTAGCATCATCACGCTTCTACTTTTAATAATTTTCATTTCTGTTTCATTAGAAAATAAAACACCCACAAATGATGATTGAGGGATAATTTTAGTAAACTTAGCTAATCGATCTTCTTTATCTTTAAAAAGATCTAATGTTCTAAATCCTGGCCCATCAAAAGAATAGACGTGTTTAATTCTAGAATCATCTTCTGCTACGCTTAATAAATAAGTAACGATATGTCCGCCTTTAGAATGACCACATAAAATGATATCTTCATCATATTTTTCTCTTATTCTATTAAAGAAGATTTCTGCGAGTGAATAGGAATGAATCTTATCTTTATAAGATAATATAAAGTCTTCTTTCCAGCCTGTATAAGTTGGATCAGTTCCTCTATAAGCAATCACAATCTTATTATTAATGAAGACCGCTAAAGCAGCAAATTGGACGTTGAGTTTCTTGTCAATTAAAGAGAATGTATCTAGTATTCTCATTTCTTTATATCTTTTAGAAACCATTAATGCTTTCATAATCTTTCGAGAGGTTCTCGCCATGAAAGAAGGGAAGTATGGATCTAATTTCGAGTAATAGGGGTATTTATCTAAATCTTTAATTCTAATGGGCAAGTTATCTTTAATTGGCTCAAAATCAAAATAGGACATCCACGCTATAGTTAAAGCATCGACCTCGTTAAATGGCTTTTCTTTAAAGCTTAATTGATTAGTTTTGACGTAGCCTAATAAATTCATATAACAAATATTTGAATAATTTGAATGCAACAATATGTTGCTTTTTATATTTTATGATATAATACGATTTATCTAAAGAAAGGACATTACTTTTTTATGAAAAATACTTCCAAACTTATGTACCGCATTGGTAATATCTTCAACATTTGTTGGTTCGCCCTTGGCGCACTCTTAGCCATCATTGGTACCATCGTTATTATCGTTGGTGCTGTCGGTGGTGACGGTGCCGTTATCAGCAGTGGTGTTTCTACCTTAATTACTGGTCTCATCTTTGCTGTTGGCGCTATCTTAGCTTGGATCTTCGTTGGCAAAGCTCAAAAAGAATTAGCCGATGAAAGCACAAGAAACAACAAACCATTCATTATTACCATCGTGTTTGGTGCTATCGCTGAAAACATCTTCTATATCTTAGCTGGTATCTTTGGTTTAATCGCTGAAGGTCAACAAGGTAAAGAACAACCAAAAGAAGAACCAAAAGAAGAAAAAGCCGAAGAACCAAAGGCTGAATAGTAAAAAAGTTCGATTAAAAGAGCCCAAGTAATTGGGCTTTTTTGTTACCTTTTTTTCTTTTTAATGCAAATGTAAGTTAAAAAAGTTTAACTCGGTATTTTTTAAGCAAAAATATGTAGTTGAATATTTTTTTAATAAGTTGCATACTAATAGCAAAGAGGTAACATATTATGCGCATGTTTGACTTACAGGGCTCCGTCGATAATCTTTTGCGTAACCCTAACATTATTTCTCTTCTTAATTCTATAGAATTATATAAGGGAAAAACAACATCCGTTAATAAGCTTAAAAAAGTGGAGAAACTCAGCGACCTTGCTTTCATCAGTGGTACAGAAGCAAGCTGTGGTATGAGCTCCATTTTTATTGGTGATGATCGTATTAAGGCCTTACTCGTCAAAGGTCAAATGCCAGAAACATATCACGAATACGTTTTTAACGGTTATTTTAAAGCGCTCAAACTCATTGATGAATCCTACAAATATCAACCGTTTGATCGCTCATTCATTTCCACACTCCATTATTATTTATATAAGGATTATAATCCTGAAATCGGTGGTCAATATAAAGACTCACTTAACTATGTCCAAGAAAGAATGTCTGATGGCTCAATGCGTACTATTTACGTCGCTGTTGAACCAATGCAAGTCATTCCATTACTTGATAACCTTGTTTATCAATTTAACTCCGCGGTGCAAAATGAAGAAACTAACAAGTTAGTTTTAATTCTCACATTCCTATTTGATTTCTTATGCATTCACCCATTTAATAGAGCGAATGGCCGCGTTTCTAGATTAATGCTCAACTTCTTAATGAGAAAGTATGGCTATGATATTGGTAAATATTTCTCAATCCCATATATCATGAGACAACGCTTCTCTGATTACATTGACGCTTTTGAAGCATCAAGTAAAGGTTGGCAAGAAAATGAAAATGATTATACACAATATGTAACATATATGTTAAAATGCATTTTGGAAGCCTATCGTAAGCTAGACTATATTATGGAAGTGAACCAAGACAATGGCAAAGCCATT
>JAEEGH010013728.1_pt1 | contig 17911 bp, 15 predicted proteins | sample 9134181 | NCBI WGS metagenome assembly JAEEGH01 (sample SAMN16246544, study PRJNA631951) | gut metagenome | biome: gut microbiome; feature: rumen; material: DP-attached | host: Bos | place: Iran: Karaj | collected 2018-10 | reverse complement strand
CCAGCGTATCATAGCAGATAATGTAATCATTTCCGGGATGTGTAACGAGTTTTAAATACTCTTCGTACAGTTTTTTCGACTTATCCGGATCCTTATGATGGAAGTCGTACATCAGGCGCTTAACAAGACTTGAAATAAAAGATCCAAGACCCTGATCCTTAATGAGCCTGGACTTGAACTTGTAGTATATGTATCTGCGCTTTATCTTAAGAGCTTTTTTAATGATCTCTTCTGTGTTGTCATCGGCATAATCGAAAAGGAAGATATCGAAGTTTATCGGTCTTCCGTATCCTTCACCGCTCTTTTCGAAATCATTGTTCCAGGATTCTGAAATGAACACCGTGTCCTTATAGTAAAGCTTCGGGAATATCTTATCCTGCCACTCGTAATCCCCGTCAGGGCTCCCCAGGAAGAGATTTCCCGTATCCTGAGTCTCGAAAACCTTCTTGAGCTTGTCATATTCCGTGCGCATCATTCCGATATCTATATCGTCATCCCACGGAATAAAACCCTGATGCCTTACTGCACCTATTGCCGTACCGAAACACACAAAATATTCAATGCCGTTATCCTTGCAGATCCTGTCGAACTGACGCATCATGTCAGTGAGGATAAACTGTATCTTCTCAAGCATATCCGGTGTATAAGTCTCGCTCATCTTCCATTCTCCCCTGATCAGAACTCAACCTTATAAGCAACATGGCTCTCGCGCTTCTCCGGCGGCGGGACCCACATATAATCGCCAAACATATTTGTAAGCACCTCATCGTATGCTTCGGGGATCGGGAATTCATATCCGTTGAACTCAGCCATAATGGTCTTTGTGAGTTTTTCTTCAGGATAATTCTCATGAGTATATCCTGCGGAAGGAATACCGACCCAGCCTGTATGACGTTTCTTATTTCCGAGCTTCTCACACATCTTCAGGTAGAATCTCATCCCGCCGACATGAGAGAAAAAACTTCCGAGTCTTCTTCGAAGCTTCCAGTATTCGGCAACGTCTTCAAGTTCTTTAGCCTTCTGCTCAATAACAGGAGACGGATATTTATAATCAACGCATACACTTGCCGCTCTGTATACAAAATTGTAAATACGGCAATGAAGTTTTCTTAGCAGCTTATTTGCCGGAACGTTCTCTATTATGAACACATCAACAAAGAGCATATCGAAAGCATCGATCCCTGCATAAGGGATCTCAACATATTTAGTCCCCTTCCTGAAGATCTTGATCGACTTGACCACATAGCGCTCATCACAAAGAGGCTCGGCCACAATGTATTTCTCCGGGAATTCCTCGCGGAATCTTGCTACGAGTTTTTCCGCTTCGCTCCGGAGCATCATGAGATCGATATCATCATCCCACGGAATGAATCCCTTGTGTCTTACCGCTCCGAGGAATGTTCCGCCGTAGAGCATGTATTTGATATCGTATTTTTCACAGACATACTTGATATCGAGTAAGATCTTAAACAGTTCATCCTGCATTCTCTTCAGGGTGTCATCGTCAAGAATATATTCCGGAAAACTAGCCGAATAGAGTTTTTTACCTTTGGCCAAAGACTTGAAAACCTCCTGCTGTCAATCGCTCAATGAATCCGGGAATTTGTAATTTCCGAATTCGACACGGTATGTCTGATGAACATCTTTCCTCTCTTCCGGAGGCGGGCTCATATAATCGCCGTAGAGCTTTGTAAGAGCCGCATCGTAATCTCTCTGCATCTTGACTTCGAATCCTTCGAACGTCCCTGTCACAGTCGGAAATACCTGATCGTACCTTATAAGTGAAGCTCTGATATCCGGCGCTTCAAGATCGTCGAAATTGATGATGTAATCACTCTTCGGATGGTCCGTGAGTTTTACGTATTTGGCAAATTCTTTCTTCGATGCATCAGGATCTGAATGATGGAAATCATACATGAGCCTCTTTATGATGCTGAATACAAATGCACCCGGTCCACGGTCCGTTATCACCTTGGATTTAAACTTGTAGTACATGTAATTGCGCTTGAGCTTTAAAGCCTTCTTTATCGTCTTCTCGATATATTCAGGATCATTATCCGTATAGTCGAAAAGAAATATGTCGATATTGACCGATCTTCCGAATTTGTCACCGCATAGCTCAAAACTGTCTTCCCAGTACTTCAGTTCGATTATCGTGTCTTTGCAGTAAAGCCTCGGATATACCTTCTCCTGCCATTCATAGTCACCGTCAGGACAGCCCAGGAACAGATCACCTGTATCCTGCTCTTCAAAGACTTTCTTGAGCTTCTCGAATTCGGAGCGCATCATGCCTACATCCGCATCATCATCCCATGGGATAAAGCCCTGATGTCTTACGGCACCCAATTCCGTACCGTAGCAGACAAAATAATCAATATCGTTGTCTCTGCAGATCTTATCGAACTGCTCAAGCATCCGGGTAAGAACATACTGCAGTTTCTTATGTGAATCAGCTGAAATATTTCCCATATAACCACTCCAGGCAAATTAAACAGCGGTTTTCCCGCCATCACAATTGCAGATTATAACACATATAATAAATCTAATAACATCGCGTATTAAGGCAGATCATAAGCAAGCTTTAATAAACCTGACTTAAAAAGCCCTTTACAAACAGACATCTGATTGTATAATTGAGTCGTCCAAGGCGGAGTGTAATTCTCCGACCGGCGGTGAACGTAAGAAGCGTAAGCCCGCAAGCCTCATAAATTCTTAAGGTGAGGTTGACCCGGTGAGATTCCGGTGGCCGACGGTAAAGTCCGGAAGAAAGGAAGTGTGTTTTCTATGTCTGTAAGTCAAACAACCGTAAAAGCGGGTTCTCAAGCTGCGCGCAAGATCATGATCCGCCGTATTTGCTCATGCGGTATCCTTTCCGCACTGGCAGCTATCCTCATGTATCTTGAGATCAAGCCGTCCCTGCTGTTGCTGCCGTTCCCGGATTTCCTTGCATTCGATTTTTCCGAGTTCCCGGTACTCATCGGAACCTTTGCTTTAGGGCCTGTGTGGGGTGTCGTTATTGAACTCATCAAGAATCTCCTTCACCTTCCCGCCACGGGAACTATGGGTGTCGGTGAGCTCTCTAATTTCCTTACGGGTTCCATCTTCGTTTTGACAGCCGGTCTTATCTACCGCAAATTCCGCACAAAGAAGGGTGCCGCAGTTTCTATGGCTGTTGCAACGGTGGTCCTCGCTGCCTCATCAGTTCCCGTAAACGCTTTCATCAATCTGCCCTTCTACGCAACTGCAATGGGATTTACTCTTGATAAGGTCATCGGCATGAGCAATGCGGTCAATCCGCTTGTTAAAGACCAGATCTCACTTCTCCTTGCAGTATTTGTTCCTTTCAATCTGCTCAAGGGAATTGTGGTCGGACTCGTTACGTTCTTTGTTTACAAGCCCATCTCCAAGCTGATCAACAAGACTTACGATCAGACGCACGCAAAAGCAAAGAAGTAAACCTGATTCAAAATGCAGGTGTAAGAAAGAGGTTATCTCTTAAGTGAACCAATCACTTTTGAGACAACCTCTTTTAAAGTTATAAAATTTAGCAGCAGGAAGGGGTGTTTTATCTTCTTCCCACAGCATTTTCGGCGATCATTTCTATCGCCTTGACGGACTGGGGCCATTCGGGATGCGCTATAGGGAAAACATGATGCATCTTGAGGTCACCGTCATTCTTTGCTTCGTAATACATGGCATCAGGGAGCTTGTCTTTGAATTCACGGTCCTGATCACAAAGGAAATCATCTTCTCCTGTTACGATCGCGACCCTTAATCCCGTATCGCGCTCGGCAACAAGATTAAGATCATAGGCATAGTTCGGAAGACGCTGCATATCCTTCTTTGTTCCCTGAAGATTTTCAAAATATATACCGGGGAAACCTTTTATCGGATTTCTTATACCGGGGCAGATAAGTCCTGCCGATTCCACGTTGCCTTTGAGTTTTTCGAAGACCCACAGACCGTGTGAGATATGTCGGCTCCTTGCGGCTACTGCAACAATGTACGCAAGATATCCTCCTGCGGAATCACCGACTGTATGGAATTTCTTAAAACCGTATTTGATATAAACGAAATTCATCGCCTTGAATATCTCGTCGATTATCTGAGATAACGTTGCATCAGGCATAAGCGTGTAATCGACATTTACGACAGGGATCCCTGCCTTGATCGCAAGGTGCATGCCGAAGTTCTGATCGAGTTTTTTGAATCCGTAGACGAAAGCACCGCCGTGGATCAGGATAAAGCATTCCTTCGCGCCGTAGCAGCCGAAAGGTGTATATATGTCGAGTTTAAGAGGGTTATCTCCATCCTTGTAGATGATATCCATCTCCGTTTTACAGTCAGCAGGAAAAACCTCTCCTTCAAGTCTGGGAGCATCACTTATAGTGCAGTTTTTGATGAAGAGTTGTCTGTTCTTTTCTGCTCTGTAACGGATAAAGGAATTGAACATGGAAAGCCCCCTTTCCCCATGCTATTTCTTTTTGAAAGAAACAGGTTTCGTTCTCTGTGCCAGAAGACCTGCGACAGGCCAGAAATATACTGCGACATTCATAACGCTGCTGCTTAAGAGAGCCTGGCCGGCATAAGCTGCAAATGCTCCGAGGAGGAGCCAGATAATACAGCGCTTAACATCGTCCTTTTCACTAAAGACAGCTTTTACTGCGCTTACTGCCGAATAGATGAGCATTGCAAGATAATTTATCAGAGCGAAAACACCCTGTGTTGCAAGTGTGTGAAGATATTCATTGTGACCCTTATCCTGAACATAATCACCGGGCTGCCAGCCTGGCTGTTCCCTGAAAGCCTCGGCAAGATTATCAAGACCAATGCCCGTGACCCAGTGGTTGGGAACACTCGAAAGAGCAGCTTTCCAGATCCTGCCTCTTCCGTTGCCGAAGCCGTCATCACCGACCTTGCCGACAGTATCTTCCGTGATCCTGTTGACTCTGCTGGTGATGTATGTCGTGAATAAAAGAGCGATGATTATTATCACGATATATCCGGCGATCAGGATAATGAAATCGGTCGTGATCTGCTTTAATGATTTCTTATCCATATTGCTCTTTCGCATTACGATAAGAGATACGATGTAAGTAAAGATCATTGCTGCCGTTCCGATCCAGGCAAGACGCGCCTGTGAAGCGATCATGGTATAGAACATGAGAAGCGACAGTGCCAGCATTGCCCACTTGAAGACCTTGGATCTGCCAAGCTTCGAACTGAAGATGAAAAGACCGGACGTAACAGCTGTAAGAAGACATGAGAGCGTGCCGTAAAAGTTCGTATTCTGGAGCAGTCCGTAAGGTGTCGTGTTGGAAACACGGTTGGAAGCGAAAAGACAGTAACAGATATCGATGCGGAAAGTCTGAAGGAATGCGACCACACCCTGAATCAGCGCAACGATGACGTAGGCTGTAAGAAGCTTTTTCCTGAGCTTGGGATCAGATATCATGGAGCCTGCAAAATAGAGGCAGAAATAGCAAAGGAATATCTCAGGTCTTTCGCAGTAAAATCTTGATCCTCCCGCAAATACTCCGGGATTAACGGAGAAGATACAAGAAAGCATCATGAACAGAAAAAGCGTGAAGAAAAATATATCCGCAGCAAAAAGCTTGAACTTTCCGTTTACGATCCTTGATACGATATTCAGGATGACAGCAAGTGCAAGGATCCCTCCGAACAGACCGACAATGTAAGGCTGGAAGTATGACGGATAAAGACGCATATTGGGGATCTTAACTTTCGCTTTAATTAAGACTTCCGTAATGATCTCTGCCACCGGCAGGAATAAGAGCAATGCCATGGAAATATAGCAGAACACCTTATCAGAAGAGAGTTTTGCTAATACGGGCACTTTTGTCTGGGCTGAATCTGTCATTTTCGGTGTTATCCCCTTTTGTTCAAAAGCGTTTTATTTTCTGGCTTATTATATGTTATTTGACTGTCTGTGATAACCCTTGTTGTATCTATGTTATATAATTGACACAGAATATTATTATGGAGGGTAATGTATGTCATCCCAAATGCCCCGCGAGAAGCTTTCATCTCTCGTAGCTTCTTTTATGAGTTATTCTGCAGGACATCTTCCTGACGATGTTAAGCTCCGTCTTGCGCAGATGAGCGAAGTCGAGAATGAAGGTTTTGCGCCTGAGATCTACAACGTAATGAAAAAGAATATGGAACTTGCCGATTCCCTGAAGAGGCCTTCATGTCAGGATACCGGTATTCCGCAGTTCTTTGCACGTGTCGGTACAAAGTGGCCTTATATGGACATCATTGAGGATGCGCTTGTCGATGCTGTCAGGGAGGCTACCGCAAAAGCGCCGTTAAGACCTAATGCTGTTGAGGTCTTCGATGAGAAGAATACCGGAAACAATATAGGAACTCACAGCCCGTGGATCGACTGGGAGATCGTTAAGGACAGCGACTGTCTGGAACTCTATTTCTATATGGCAGGCGGCGGATGCTCACTGCCCGGTTTTTCGAAGGTCCTCATGCCTCTTGAAGGATACGAAGGAATAGCAAAAGCTGTTTTCGAGCAGATGACATCATACGGCGTAAATGCCTGCCCTCCCTGCCTCGTAGGGATCGGAATCGCAGGTTCTTCCGAAGTGGCAGCCAAGCTCTCCAAGAAAGCTCTGTTAAGACAGGTCGGATCACATAATCCCAACCCCAAGGCTGCAGAAATGGAAAAGCTCATTGAAGACGGTCTCAACTCGATCGGTTTGGGACCCGGCGGATTCGGCGGCAAACTCTCTGTCATGGGAGTCAATATCGAGCAGGCTTCAAGACATCCGGCAACGCTGGCCATGGGACTTTCCACCGCATGCTGGGCACACAGAAGAGCAGGTATCAGGATCAACTCTGATTTCACCTACGACTTCTTCACACACAAGGGGGTAGTCTTATGAGCACATTCGAATTTACAACACCCGTATCTGATGAAGATATCAGGAAGGTTCACATAGGTGACGTTATCTATCTGACAGGCGATATCGTTACCGGCAGAGACGACGTTCATCACAGGGTGGTCATCTCAGGCAAAGAGCCGCCCGTGGATCTTAAGGGCAAGGCTGTATTCCACGCAGGTCCCATCATGAAGAAGATCTCTTCTGAAGGAGAACCTGACAAATACAAGGTCATCAGCGTCGGACCAACTACATCAATGCGTATGGAAAAAGCCCAGGCGGAATTCCTCGAAAAGACCGGTGTTAAGATCATAATCGGCAAGGGCGGCATGGGTCCCAAGACAACAAAAGGATGCGTTGATAACTGCGCCATACACACTATCTTTCCGGGCGGATGCGCCGTAGTAGCCGCAGAAGAGGTCATAGACGTCGAAGGCGTGGAATGGCTTGATCTGGGAATGCCCGAAGCGATGTGGAAGCTCAAGGCCGAACGCTTCGGACCCCTGATCGTCTCCATTGATTCATACGGAAACAATCTGATCGAGAATAACAAAAAAGAATTCAACGCAAAAAGAGAGAAAGCTCTGGAAGACCTTAAGGGCAAGCTCTCTTTCATGGAATAAATAATGGGATCTGATAAGCCGGTAAATCAGGATTATCCCGACTTAAAAGCACTTTCAAAAGAAGGTGTTAAGCTTCTGATCTTCGATCTGGACGGAACGCTCCTGGATTCAATGAGCGTATGGAATGACGTCGATGTCGAATTTCTTGGCCGTTACGGATATGAAGTCACACCCGAATATACCGATATGGTAAAGCGCGCCTCGATCGAAGATGCAGCAAGATACACTCAGACCAAATACCGTATCCCGCTTACTTGGCAGGAGATCGTTGATACATGGGAATCAATGGTCTACGAGTTTTACAGATATGAAGTAAAACTGAAAGAAGGTACAAAGGAATATCTGGAGGAAGCAAAGAGACTCGGATTTTCATTAGCCGTGACGACTGCCCTGTCGCGCAAAAACGCTGCTGCCGCTTTAATGAGCACAGGCATAAGGGATTTGTTTGACTGCGTAATAACATTAGAGGATCTGGGCGGAAAGATAAACAAGAGTTCTCCGGATATATTTCTCCGCGTGACAGATTATGTATCAGCAACGGGAAATCCTGTAACCCCTGATAAGGCACTGGTCTTTGACGACGTTCTCCAGAGTCTGGAAGGCGCAAGATCAGGCGGATTTCTTACATGTGCAGTATATGACGACATCGGCTGCGGAGGTCCCGGTAAATGGGACAGCTTCGCAGCCGGATGTGATTATTCTGTTCTGAAATTCTGAACTTATTATTCCTTACACTTATTCTCCTGCGGGGGCAGTCATCTCAGAACTTCAGAAGTATGTATAAGAGGATTCGGGCTTATTCCTTACCCTCTTCCTTCTTCTCTACTTTAGTTTCCTCTTTATTTGCTTCAGCAGACTTTGCCTCCTCTGCTTTAGCTTTTGCTTCCTTCTCAGCAAGAGCCTTTGCTCTTCTTGCTCTTCTCTTCTTGCGTGCAGAGAAGACAATGATGAGGACTACTGCTGTAACTATTCCAAGGAATATGATCCCGGGGATGCATGCGATGATACCGAGCAGGAGATCCTGGAAGAACTCTACAGTGTTCTCCCACATATCCTTGAACTGATCCATGACTTTCTCTCCGTATGTTACAACGTGAGCTTCCTCGACTTCCTTTTCTTCAAGAACTTCCTGAAGTGTGAGAGTAAGTGTTGCAAACTGGACCTGATTCTCGAGGACTCTTATCCTGGATTCTGAGCTCTCGATCTCATATCTGACATCAGTGATCCTGTTCTGTAAGATGATGATCGTATCAAGGTCTTCTGCCTTATCAAGGAGCTCCAAAAGCTGCTGGTATTCTACTCTCAAAGATTCGAGTCTTGCCTTTGTATCGACATATTCAAGAGTAACGTCTGTTGTGCCTTCATTTGAAGATGTTACAGTGCAGCTGTCTCCGACCATATCGATAAGGGAATCGAGTTTGTCGGCCGGTACTCTTACCGTATAAGTTCCTGTGCGCAGATCTCTGTTATTGCCTGTTCCGCGCATTGAAGAATATTCGATATAACCTCCGAGAGCCTTTACCTGGCTGTCGAGATTTGAAGCGACCGCATTGAAGTTTGTCGTTTCCGCAGTTATGGATACTGTCCTTATGAGCAGTCTTCCCTGGGAAGGATCGATATTGACGTCGTTCGATAATTCAGGGCTTCCGGGTGTTGATACTACATTTTCAATGTATTCGCCTTCTTCAAATGCGGCTTCATCACTCATTTCACGGATGGCACCTGAGCTGAATCCTTTTGCATGTTCCGAACCCGAATATGTGGCACCGCTGTTCACGGATTGTATGTCTTCAAAATACTCATTTTTAGTTCCCGTAGATGAACAACCTGCGATCAAGGATATTGCAACAACACCTGCAATCATTGTGATCAAAAATCTCTTCTTCATAAATAAACCTCCGTATGAATTGAACATCTGTCTGCTCAGTTACTATTATTACAGCTTTTCTTTCCGAAATGTTGCATCAACCTCGAAAAATCTTTTCCGTAAATATATACTTATCCCTATGAACATCTCGAAAACATCTCTTGACCTCTGGGAATATCTTGCAAAGGAACGCCGCCCCGTTGCGCTCTACGGTACCGGTGACGGTGCCGATAAGATCATCTCCGTTCTTGAAAGATACGGCTTAAAAGATCTGATCATCGCCGTTTTCGCAAGTGACGGTTTTGTCAGGGACAGATCTTTCAGAGGATTTAAAGTGCTGTCTTATGACGAGTGCTGCAAAAGATTTGCAGATCAGGATTTTACGGTCCTCGTCTGTTTCGGTTCGTCCCGCCCTGAAGTCCTTTCCTTTGTAGATAAGATAGCTTCCGAACGCGAACTGTTTGTACCGGATGTTCCCGTTTACGGCAGCAACCTGTTTGACTGCGCTTTCTATGAATCAAATAAATCTCTTATAGAAGAGGTCTGTTCACTTCTTGCAGATGATGCATCAAAAAACTGCTATGTCAATTACATTAACTACAAACTGACAGGTGATATCTCATATCTTAAAAACTGTGAATCAGATCCTGACAGTGAATTCAGTTTGCTGGATAATATTTCATCCGGCTGCTTCATAGATCTCGGAGCATACTACGGAGACACGGCAAAGCGCTATCTTGAGCATTTCTCCTGCCTGACTTCATGCATAGCCGTAGAACCCGAACGCCATTCATTCTCAAAACTCAGAGCTTATGCTGAAGGAGCTGAAGACACCGGATTTGATATCAGATGCATAAATGCTCTTGCAGGAAGAAGAACCGGCATTGAAAAAGTCTCGGATTCAAGAGGCAGAGGAACAAGGTCTCTTCCTAACAGCAACGTGGAATTAAAGAATACCCGTGAGATCGAAGTCGTGACTGTCGATTCCTTTAATTGTGATAATGTGAGCTTTATCAAATTCGATGTCGAGGGATCTGAACTTGATGCACTCGAAGGAGCAAAAGAGACGATCCTTAAATCCCGCCCTGCCATGAAGATCGCATGCTATCACAGGAGCGAGGATGTCTTCACATTGCCTCTGAAAGTCCTGGAGATAAGAAACGACTATAAGGTCTTCATGCGCCACACAAGATGCATTCCCGGCTGGGACACCGATTTCTACTTCATCTGAGGCCAAGGATATGAAGATACTGATCGTAAGTGATTCACACGGAATAAACGGACCGTTAAGAGCGGCAATAATGAAAGAGAAGCCTGATATGCTGATCCATCTCGGGGACTCTGAATATTCACAGTCTGAGATAGCTTCGTGGGCAGGCTCACCAAAGACTCCCTGCATCTTTGTCAGAGGAAACTGCGACATTACTTCCTATGATCCTTCCTTCGTAAAGAATGAAGCTGTCTTCACGCTTAACGGTCACAGATTCTACTGTGTTCACGGCCACAGGCAGCGTGTCAATTACGATCTGCTCATCCTCTCACTCTCAGCACATGAAAAAGATTGTGACATATGCTTATTCGGTCATACACACGTTCCATATGACAGTTTCGGCGATGCAGTCTCAGCATATAACAGGTTTTACGAATCAGGGTATAACCCGTCAGGACCTAGGATCCTTAATCCCGGCTCCATCTCCCTGCCCCGCGGCGGTTCAAAGCGCGGCTATATGATCATGGATATGGAAGATGACGGCAGGTACGATGTGAAGTACCGCACGGCAGATTAAGGTCTGTTGAGTCCTTTAGTATATTGAAGAGTCCCTTTTTACTGTAGTAAAATATATTAGTTTGCTTATTATGGGGGAGGTTAATTATGAGAAAGTTCTTATTCTCTTTTGCTTTAATGATCGGAATAGTCATTTCCTTTTACGGCATAGCATCAGCCGATTCTGAGGAGCATTATTTTACAGATAACGGGGATTACTATAAGTGGAGTTTCAACAGTGATACCGGAATGCTGACCATTGATGCTGTATATGAGCCGGTTGATTCTTTTATTAATAATTCAGAGATTTACAAAGTTACAGATGACGTAACAGATATGACCATTAACAGCATACATTATTCGTATCAGCAGGGTGACAATTATCACTACTCGTTTTTCCAATACAGAATGGATAATCTGAAAACCATAACTGTCAATTGCAACTGTACCGCATTGGATCTCGATATGTGTACAAAATCACTTCAAAAGATCACATTCAATAACAATAAGGTGAAGAATACTTATATCGATCTTCCCCACTGCAATTACGTCGTTGAAATCAGTTATGACAAGAATAACACTTCAGATTACTTCCTCGACTATCACGATTTTTCCGGAAGAGATATAACTATCCCCGCAAACTACGGGAAAAATTCTCATATATCATACTGTTTCTTCAGATGTTCTGTTGAATCTGTTGCTTTTGCAAGCGGAACAAAGATAATCCCGGCATATGCCTTTGATGAATGTCCTATTCTTTATTCCTTAACGATTCCTTCCGGGGTCACAACTATTGAAGATGGCGCTTTCTGGGGATGCCGTTTGTCTTCGGTATCTTTACCTGCAACCGTAAAGACCATACGTTATAACGCATTTTACGGTTGCCCGCTTGAGACCATCGATTTTGAGGGCACGGGTGAACAATGGCTCGGAACAGTTAAAAAAGTTAACAGTGAAGAGTATGGAAGCATCGGCGGGACTGTTCTTTATGTTGACAGCGCAACAGTTAACTGCAGTGACTCGACCATAATAATCCAAAAGAAAGCTGCAAAAAATAAATATACTTATTCCCAGCATCCTGTCGGATGGTTCCCAAAGGCCTCTCAGTGGTATTACTACTACGAAGATGGAACCAAAGCATCAGACGGCTTATTTGAAATAGGAAAATGCGTTTTCTATTTTGACAGCGACGGCATCATGGCTACGGGTTGGGTAAACCTGGACAGCAAGTGGTATTTCTTTGAAAAGTCAGGCGGAGCTATGCTGAAAGACTGCTGGTATAAGGATAACGGCAACTGGTATTATCTGGGCTCTGACGGAGCGATCCTTACCGGCTGGAATAAGATCGGCGGCAACTGGTATTACTTCCTTGAATATGGTGCCATGGTCACAGGCTGGAAGAGTATCGACGGCAACTGGTACTATTTCACGGAATCGGGATCTTTGGTCACAGGCTGGAAACAGATTGGAGGTGCCTGGTATTACTTCAGTGAATCGGGTGCTATGGTCAAAGGCTGGAAGCAGCTTAGCGGCATCTGGTATTACTTCGGTGAATCAGGTGCTATGACCACAGGCTGGAAGAGCATCAACGGCTACTGGTACTACTTCATTGAGTCCGGTGCTATGGCAACCGGATGGAAAAAGATAGACGGCATCTGGTATTACTTCTACGACAGCGGAATAATGGCTTCAGGCGGCAAAGTCACTATCGACGGCAAAGAATATAACTTTGCTCCTAACGGCGCCTGGATATCTGGCTGATTATAAGGGAGGATCTCAAGAATGAAAAAGATATTTATCTCATTAATAATGACTATCGGCTTCGTTATCTCTGCTTTCGGGATCATCTGCGCCGACACGCCCACATATATAAAAGACGGTAATGATTTCTATCAGTGGAGTTTTGACAGCACGAACGGCGAGTTATCGTTAAGTCCGGCTTTTGTCGCCCCGGATACGAGAACTACAAGTTTAAGTTCTATAGCTCCGGATGTTACTACATTGACTCTCAACGGTATCCACTTCAGCCACAGATCAAGTCTGGGTTATGCGTATAGCGGGGATTCCAATTATCTGAAAAATATAAAAAACATAAATGTTAATTCCACCTGTTCCAGATTAGGCATTCCAACCGGTTGGAAGTCGCTTGAGGCTATAACATTTAAGAATAATACTGCTAAGAAAACCGTAATAGAACTCAAGGCCCGTTCAGGCGAATGTGCTCTTCCCAAGATAACTTATGACAAAAATAGTACAACAGATTACTATCTTGATTTCTCAAGGAATTGGGGAAGTGATCCGATAACGATTCCTGCAGCCTATAGCAATGACCCGCACATCACATACAGTTTTTTCGATTCATATAGTCTCCGTTCTGTCTCATTTGAGAGCGGTACAAAAACCATCCCCGAATATGCATTTGACAGCTGTGACAGACTGTCAGAAATAACGATCCCTTCCGGTGTTACGACCATCGAATATGGAGCCTTTTATAAGTGTGAAAGCTTACATTCAATTTCGATTCCCGCATCCGTAAAAACCATTCGCTACAACTCGTTTTATAAAACAGGTATCTACCGCATCGACTATGAAGGCACACGTGATCAGTGGGCAGGTCTTGTAAAGACATTGGATTCTGACGGAAAAGCAGTCGAAGGCGGTAATGTCCTTTATCTTGACAATGCAACTGTTTATTGCAGTGATGGAAATGTCCTGATCAAAAAGACATATGAAAACGGTCACAGTGTTTACACTCAGATTTTTACAGGATGGAATCAGAAGGACGGCAAATGGTATTACTATAAAACAAACGGCGATCTTGCGCGCGATGAAATGCTTTATATCGATGGTTCCCGTTACGGATTTGACAGTAACGGTGTCATGCGCACGGGCTGGTATAACTCCGGCTCCGATTGGTACTTCTTTGATCTTAAATCCGGGAAAAGGATCGAAGAGGATTGGTTAAACGACAACGGTAGATGGTACTACTTTGACTATGCCGGGCGTATGGTTACAGGATCACATACGATAGACGGACAGCAGTATGTGTTCACCGATTCCGGCGCTTTATATACCGGCTGGAAACTGGAGAACGATGATTGGCATTACTACACTACAAAAGGAAGAGTTACAGGATGGTACCAGATCGGCAATAACTGGTATTACTTTGAAACGCAGCATGGTGACATGGTAAAAGGTCATCAGAATATTGGCGGTTATTGGTATCAGTTCAGGGATTCCGGAGCCATGGTTACAGGATGGTATCAGATCAAGGACAGATGGTATTACTATAATACTAACGGCACCGAGGTATTTAAATGGAAGCAGATCGGCGGCAAGTGGTATTACTTCAGCGAAAGCACCGGAATCATGCTCAGCGGCGGAATATACACTCTCGGAGGCAAGAGCTACAAATTCCTCGATAACGGCGTCTGGGATGAAACCTGGAATGGCTGAACATCCGGCTGATCATTGTTCATTAAAAGGGGCTTTACTGCCCCTTTTATTATTTCCGTGAACAGATCGTAATATGCCTTCGTCATCAATCGGTAATCTAATACTTATTGATGTATATTATTTCAAATAGTAAAATCAAATTTATTGATCATTATTGGGGAGGATTGTATGAATAGAAAAAGCATTGTCTCTTTTTTGGTAATGATAAGCTTAGTGATCTCCGTGTTTGGCACGGCTTTTGCCGACAGTTCAAATAATTTCAAAAGCTACGGGGATTATTATAAATGGAATTTCACGAGCAGTTCAGGACTTCTGACCATTGAAACACTGTACACTTATGACATAGGTAACGGAACAGATTATTCCTCTGTAGCTTCAAGCGTGAAATCAATGACGATCAAAAATATTCACTATTCCTATGACGGCAGAGCTCCATATGATTTCTACGGCATCCTCAGCGGCCTGGATAACCTGAAGACTATTACGGTCAGTTCCACCTGCAGCGGATTGCATAACCTTGTAAACTGTCCGGCATTGCAAAAGATCACGTTCAACAACAACAAGGCTAAGCATACTGATCTGGATTTTTACCGGAGCAAAGCAAAATCCATTCCGGCCATATCCTATGACAATAACAACACTTCAAATTACTTTATCAACTTTAAGGAATACACGGGCAATTCATCAATAACTGTTCCTGCAGGTTACGGCAGTGATTCTCACATAACATACAGTTTTGCTTCCTCATCTGTAAAATCGGTTTCTTTTGCAAGCGGAACGAAGACCATTCCGGAATATGCTTTTGAGAATTGTAAATCTCTTTCATCAGTAACGATCCCTTCAGGTGTCACAACAATCGGAAATGGTGCATTCTGCGGCTGCGGCAAGTTAACCTCTATCTCGATCCCCGCCTCAGTAGCTGCTATCCGCTACGATGCTTTCTGTAACACCGGACTTGCTACTGTCAATTACAGCGGTTCACGTGACCAGTGGTTCGGATTGGTTAAAATGCTCGATTCCGACGGCGGAACTGTATCGGGCAGCAGTGTTCTTTATGTAAACGACACAACCATTCATTGCAGCGACGGAGACATCATCATCAAGGTAAAAGAAGCAAGTGACCACTACGATTACATCCAGTATCCTGTCGGATGGTATAAAAAAGACAGCAAATGGTATTACTACTATCAGGACGGCTCAATGCCCCGCAACTGTATAAAGGAGATAAACGGAACGTCCTTCTGTTTTGACAACAGCGGAGCCATGACGACAGGCTGGTATCAGAATAACGGTAAGAGGTATTACTTTGATAAATCATGCGGCGCCATGCTGAAAAACTGCTGGAAAAGCGACAGCGGCAGCTGGTTCTATCTGGGCTCAGACGGAGCAGCTGTTACAGGCTGGAAGACTATAAGTAATACGCGTTATTATTTCAATAAACAAGGCGAAATGGCTGATGACTGGGAACAGATAGACGGCGTCTGGTATTATTTCAACAAATCAGGCCTTATGCAGACCGGATGGCAGGAGATCAATAATTTCTGGTATTACTTCGAAGAATCCGGAGCCATGGTTACCGGCTGGAAGGATCTGGGTATCGCCTGGTACTACTTCAATGAAAAAGGTGTACTTCAAACAGAATGGCAGAAGATAGGCGATTTCTGGTATTATCTCGGTACTAACGGAGCTATGGTAACAGGCTGGCAAAAGATAAACGGTTCCTGGTATTACTTCAACAATTACGGAATGATGGCTACAGGATATGTTACTATCGACGGCAAGACCTACCACTTCAATGAAAAAGGTGTTTGGATTCCCTGATAGATCAAAAGGAGGGTTTATAGAATGAAGAAATTTTCGATAGCGTTGATACTGACACTGGGTATTATCCTTTCCATGTTCAGTGTGGTAAATGCTGATTCATCCAACTACTTCTACAGCGATGGAACGGTTTACCAATGGAGTCTCGACGAAAACTCAGGAAAACTGACTATTTCCAAGAAAACCAAGTACCTTTTTACTGCCAACGATTATTCCTCGGTTGCCTCGAAGGTTAAATCAATATATATCGATGGTATCCACAGGGGCAACAATTCAACCCAATATACGTTTTCTAATTTCCCGAGCGGATTGAATAACGTAACAAATATAACGGTTAATAACAAGTGCTACAAACTGGGAACACTTAAAAACTGTCCGTCACTTAATAAGATATCTTTCAATAGCAACGATGCTTCTAATACAACGGTGGATCTGACATCATGGCCTTCAGCAACTCTTCCGGCCATCTCTTATACTAATACAAGCACTTCTTATTATCTCGATTATTCAAGATCTACAAGCAAATCTGCTTTTACTATTCCCGCAAGTTACGGTAATAATTCAAAGATCAAATACAGTTTTGAAGGATCACTCTTGAGTGCAGTATCTTTTGAGAACGGAACCAAGACTATTCCTGATTACGCATTCAAAGACTGTACATCCCTCAGCAAAATAACGATTCCTTCCGGAGTTACGACTATCGGTTATGACGCATTTTACGGATGTGATACGGTAAAATCCGTTAAGATTCCGGCTTCTGTTACCTCCCTCAGTTTCAATGCTTTCTATAAATCCGGTATTACGGATGTAACTTATGAAGGTACAACCTCTCAATGGTACAAAATAGTAAAGACATTTGATGATAACCTTAAACCTATAGACGGCAATATCCTTTATCTTGACAATGCTGTCATTCATTGCTCCGATGGTGATATTAAAATCTCCAAGAATCCTGCTACTAACCACTATGAGTATAATCAGCACCTCATCGGCTGGCAGCAGGAAAACAGTAAGTGGGTTTACTACGATGAAAATGGCAAAAAAGTAACTAACACTACTGTTTATATAAAAGACGGTTATTTCCATTTCGACGACAAGGGCTATATGTTCACCGGATGGCTTAACGAAAACGGGAAATGGTATTTCTTCAATACGAGAGGAAGGATGCAATTGTCTGACTGGCTTAATGAAAACGGCAAATGGTACTATTTCGACAGTAACGGCGTTATGGCTACAGGCAAAAAGACCGTAAACGGCAAATCCTATTACTTTAAGAGTTCAGGCGCTATGGCAACCGGCTGGACTGAGATCGGAAAATACTGGTATTATTTTGATTCCAACGGTTCTATGTGTACAGGATGGAAAAAAATAGACGGCAAATGGTATTTCCTCTGCGATAAAAAATATGCACCGTCCTCTGATTATACCGGTTGTATGGCTGTAGGCATTTTGAAGATCGATGGATACA
>JAEEGH010013721.1_pt1 | contig 17916 bp, 15 predicted proteins | sample 9134181 | NCBI WGS metagenome assembly JAEEGH01 (sample SAMN16246544, study PRJNA631951) | gut metagenome | biome: gut microbiome; feature: rumen; material: DP-attached | host: Bos | place: Iran: Karaj | collected 2018-10 | reverse complement strand
TTGATGTCGTAGGCGGCGGTAACGTGGCAATGGATGCTGCCAGAACCGCGCTCCGCCTGGGCGCCGAGGTACATATCGTGTACCGCCGCAGTGAGGAAGAGCTTCCTGCCAGAGTGGAAGAGGTCCATCACGCAAAGGAGGAGGGCATCATCTTTGATCTCCTCACCAATCCCACCGAGATCCTCAGCGACGAGAAGGGCTGGGTCACCGGTATGAAGTGCGTACGCATGGAGCTGGGCGAGCCCGATGAGTCCGGCAGAAGACGTCCCGTGGTAGTACCCGGATCCGAGTTCGTTCTGGAAGCGGATACGGTCATCATGAGCCTGGGAACCTCTCCGAACCCGCTGATCTCCTCCACCACCAAGGGCCTGGAGGTCAACAAGTACAAGTGCATCGTGGCCAGCGAGGAGAACGGCGCTACCAGCAAGGAAGGCGTCTACGCAGGCGGTGATGCGGTGACCGGAGCAGCTACCGTCATCCTGGCAATGGGTGCCGGAAAAGCAGCTGCAAAGGGGATTGACGAATACCTTAGTAACAAATAAAAAGCGCCGTAACAGCGTATTTTGGGGGAATCCATATGCCTTGGTGTCCGAAATGTAAGATGGAGTACAGAGAAGGCTTTACGACTTGCAGTGAGTGCCACGTTTCCCTGGTGCCCTCTCTGGAGGATATCCCGGAGGAGTACCGGGATGATGCGAAGACGGATCCCGACGATCCTGTCATTTATCCCAAGGGATGGGACGAGGAACCGCTGCCGGCTTCGGAATATCTTGGGGAGGAACCGGAGCGGCGGATGTCTGCAGGCTACTACAGACCCAGCGCCCAGCAGGCGGAGGAAAATCGCTCCAGCGGCTGGATCCTGATGATCGTGGGTGGCGCGGGCCTCATCGTTTGTCTGCTTGGTATCCTGGGAATCATTCCCATCCGTATGGGAAGTCCCTACCTGTTCTACGGCGTATTGATCGCGGTATTTTTGTTGTTCCTGGTCATGGGGATCATCTCCATGAGACAGTCCATCGTCTTCCAGAAGAAGGCAAAAAGCGAGCATACCCTGGAAGAGTCCCTGTTGCAGTGGTCAAGGGAAAATCTGACGGCGGAGAAGATCGACAGTTATCTCCCCGCAGATGAGCGGCGTCAGGGAGAGCATTTGTATTTCCACCGCTCCGAGATCATCTTCGGTCTGCTGAGCAAGCAGTTCATGAATCTGGATCCCGGTATGGTGGAGCGGCTCATTGACGAGAAGATCTACGATGAGCTCTTTCCCCGAAAGGAAGACTGATCTGAATGGCAATGCATATCACGCTCCTGACCGTGGGGAAGCTGAAAGAAAAATATCTCCGGGAAGCACTGGCGGAGTATGAAAAGCGACTGTCCAGGTACTGTAATCTGAAGATCCTGGAAGTGGCGGATGAAAAAACGCCCGACACCCCCACACCCGCACAGAAAGGAATGATCCTGGATGCGGAAGCAGGGAGGCTGCTTTCCGTTATGCCGGCGGATACCTATCTCATTACGTTGGAGATCAAGGGTAAGGAGCTGTCCAGTGAGGAGTTGGCGGAGAAACTGGCAGACCTGCCTCTTCGCGGAAAAAGCAACCTGACCTTCGTCATCGGCGGAAGTCTGGGGCTTTCGGAGAAGATCACGGGAAAGTCCGATCTGGCACTTAGTTTTTCACGGATGACCTTTCCACATCAGCTCATGCGGGTGATCCTGCTGGAGCAGATCTACCGGGCCTTCCGGATCAATTCCGGGGAGCCGTACCATAAGTGAGTGTTTCATGAACCGTCAGGTGAATGAAACGCGATGCTTACAGAGGAGCGCAGCGAGTCTGTAAGAGAGTGGATCGCAGAAAATAATCATGACCAAGAAGGAATTAGCGCGGGAAATCATCCGGCGGCTGAAAACGGAATATCCCGACACGGTCTGTACCCTGGACTACGACGAAGCCTGGAAGCTGCTGGTGAGCGTACGTCTTGCGGCGCAGTGCACCGACGAGCGGGTAAATCGCATCGTTCCGGGCCTCTTTGCAAAGTATCCCAACCCCAAAGCACTGGGGGATGCGGATGTGAATGCCATCGAGGAGATCGTTCGTCCCTGCGGTCTGGGTCCCAGCAAGGCCAGAGATATCAAGGCCTGCATGCAGGATCTGGTGACCCGCTTTGACGGAAAAGTGCCGGATACCATGGAGGAGCTACTGTCCCTGCCGGGTGTGGGACGCAAGAGTGCCAACCTGATCCTGGGGGATGTGTTCGGTCAGCCTGCGGTGGTGACGGATACCCACTGCATCCGTCTCAGCAACCGGCTGGGGCTGGTGAAGGATGAAAAGGATCCGGCCAAGGTGGAAGCGGCTCTGCGGAAAATCGTTCCGCCGGAAGAGGGCAACGGCCTGTGCCATCGATTCGTGGACCATGGCAGAGCGGTATGTACCGCCAGAACGGATCCGTTTTGTGACAAATGTGTCTTAAATGATATCTGCGCCTACGCGAAGAAAGGCGCGGAAAAATGTAATTGTAAGAAGAAAGCCTGAGGTGATATCCATGCGGATGTATGATCTGATCATGAAAAAGAGACAGGGCGGAACCCTTACCCCGGAGGAAATCCGGTATTTTGTGGAAGGGTACACCAAGGGAGAGATCCCCGATTATCAGGTGTCCGCACTGATGATGGCCATCTGGTTTCGTAAGATGGATCCTCAGGAGACCCTGGAACTGACCCTGGCTATGCGGGACAGCGGTGATGTCCTTTCCCTGGAAGGGATTCACGGCATCAAGGTGGACAAGCATTCCACCGGCGGCGTGGGAGACAAGACCAGCCTGGCACTGACCCCCATGGTAGCAGCCTGCGGCGTTCCCGTGGCGAAGATGAGCGGCAGAGGTCTGGGTCACACGGGAGGCACCATCGACAAGCTGGAGAGCTTCCCCGGATTTTCCACTTCCATCAGCACGCAGCAGTTCATTGAGAACGTGAACCGCATCGGTATCGCCATCATGGGACAGACCGCGGATCTGGCTCCCGCGGATAAAAAGCTTTATGCGCTTCGTGATGTCACCGCCACCGTGGACAATATGTCCCTCATCGCCAGCTCCATCATGAGCAAGAAGCTGGCTGCAGGCGCGGATGCCATCGTTCTGGATGTGAAGACCGGCAGCGGTGCCTTCATGAAAGAGGAAGAGGATTCCTTTGCACTGGCGAAGGAAATGCTTTCCATCGGCCGTATGGCAGGCAAGCAGATGGCGGCCGTGGTGTCCGATATGGACCAGCCTCTGGGCAGAGCCGTGGGTAATGCTCTGGAGGTACGTGAAGCCATTGAGACTCTCATGGGCAAGGGCCCTGAGGATTTCACCGAGCTGTGCATGACCCTGGGGACGCAGATGCTCCTGCTGGGCGGTGTGGCGCAGACGGAAGAAGAGGCACGGGGCAAGCTGGAAGAGAGTATTTCCACCGGCAGCGCTTTAAAGAAGCTGGCAGAGTTCGTGGAGGCCCAGGGCGGAGATCCCGCAGCGGTCTACGATCCTTCTCTGTTGACCACGGCGCCTCTGGTGACGGAGATCCCGGCTCCTTGTGACGGATATGTCAGAAAGATCGCCTGCGATGAGATCGGTATCTGCAGCTTAATGCTGGGCGGCGGCCGTGAGAACAAGGAGAGCGAGATCGACCTGTCCGTTGGTATGGTGCTGCACAAGAAAGTAGGCGACGCGGTGAAGAAGGGAGATTCCCTTGCCACCATGTATGCGTCGGATGCGGCCAAGGCAGAGGCTGCAACGAAGCGGTTTATTGCCGCATATGAGATCGGGGAGGAGAAAGTCCCGGAGAGAAAGCTGATCCGGGGTATTTTGTAACAGGAGATTTATGGAGACATTTTCGATTCAGATCGACCTGTCCGCGGAGGAACTTCGGAACCTCTTCGGCAGCAATGATGCAAATATCAGAAAGGTGGAAGATGATCTGAACGTGACGGTGGTGGACCGGAACGGACAGCTTCAGATCAGCGGATACCGTGAGAACGTGCTGCGGGCCAAGGATGTGGTGCTGCAGCTGGTAAACTATTCCAACAAGGGCAATGAGATCCAGGACCAGAATGTAAATTACGCCCTGGAAATGAGCCGGGAGAACGAGGGAGACGTGCTTTCCGTCATCGAGGGAGACCTGATCTGCCATACCCTTTCCGGCAAGCCCATCAAGCCCAAGACCCTGGGCCAGAAAAAGTATGTGGACGCCATCCGTTCCCACATGATCACCTTCGGTCTGGGACCCGCAGGTACCGGTAAGACCTACCTGGCCATGGCAATGGCCATCACCGCCTTCAAACAGGAGGAAGTGGGAAGGATCATCCTCACCAGACCTGCCATCGAAGCGGGAGAGAAGCTGGGATTTTTGCCCGGTGACCTGCAGAGCAAGGTAGACCCTTACCTGCGTCCTCTCTACGATGCCCTGTATCAGATCATGGGCGCGGAGAATTTTGCGAAAAATATGGAGAAGGGCCTCATTGAGGTGGCACCCCTTGCCTACATGAGAGGCCGTACTCTGGACAATGCCTTTATCATCCTGGATGAGGCGCAGAATACCACCCCTGCGCAGATGAAGATGTTCCTCACCAGAGTGGGCTTTGGCTCTAAGGTGGTGGTGACGGGCGACGCTTCCCAGAAGGATTTGGCACCCGGTGTGGAGTCGGGTCTGGATATTGCCACCAAGGTCCTTTCCAAGGTGGAGGGTATCGCATTCTGTACCCTGACCAACCGCGACGTGGTGCGTCATCCCCTGGTGCAGCAGATCGTCAAAGCATACGAATCCTACGAGGAGCGTCAGAAGAAGGACAGCTCCCGGGACAGTCGCCGGAGAACCCCCGGCGGCAGAAAGCAGTAAGTAATGGCCGGAACTACGAAGGACAGAGCAAAACAGAAAAAAGAAAAGAGCAGTTCCTTCCGTTCTCTGATCTGGTACGGACCCCAGATCGTCACGGTGATCCTGGGAACCGGCGCAGCCTTCGTTCTGGGCCTGGTGAAGGGATTTTCCGTTCAGGAGCTTTTGCAGATCCTTTGCTTTACCGCTCTGGGCTTTGGGATCATGGGACTGGCGGTGCGACTGCATTTTCCCTATCATCCCCTGGATCCGAAGATCGACAGTAAGCACCTGGGACGCTTCTGGATCACGGCGCTGATTGCGCTGACACTGTCCGCACTAAGCCTGTTTTTGCCCAACACTACCTGGCTTTTCCTGCCGGTGTATGTGATCCTGGGATTGTATTCCTCGCCCCTCATCGGAGCGGTGGCAGGGACCGTGTTTCTGACCTTTACCACCCTTCTGACCGGTGCGGGTGTGGGCGTGTTTTTCCTGTATCTTCTCAGTGGGATCTTCGGGATCCTGGTGTTTCTACCCATTCGCAAGGATCAAAAGCTGGTCCTTCCCTTTTGCCTGTCCCTCGGATTCCTCTGGGTCTGCGAGCTGGGAGGCATCCTGCTTACCATCAACGCAAGGCTCAGCATCGAGCAGCTCCTGCTGCCCAGCGCCAATCTGGTGATCTCGGCCCTCCTGCTGCTGGCAGGAACGAGAGTCTATGTCTCCAGAGAGCTGTATCGCGACCGTGACCTCTTCCTGTATCTGAACGATACGGAGCACCCGAAGCTGGTGGCCATGCGGAATGAGGACAAAAAGGGTTATCTGCAGAGCATTCACACGGCATATTTTTGCGAGCGCATCGCATCCAGCCTGGGAATGGACGGAGAGGTGTTAAAGTGTGTGGGATATTATCACAGACTGACGCCCCTGACAGATCCCGCCAGACAGGATTTTTACGACGAGATGCAGTTTACCTCCCCTGTGCGGGCGGTACTGAATGAGTTTACGGACTATGCGGTGAGCAAGTCCAAGCGTCCCATCGTCACCAGAGAAGCGGCTGTGCTGCTGTGCTCCCAGACGGTGATCACCAGCATCCTGAACATGTATGAGAAGGGTGCGGGCAGCATCGATTCCGACGCGGTGATCGATGCCATCTTCAAGCGCTTTGAGGAGAGCCGGGTTTTCATGGAATGTGACATCTCTGTCAGAGAGATGGTTCAGATGCGAGCCCTCTTCAAGAAGGAGAAACTGTATTATGACTTTTTACGTTGAGAATGAAGTGGAGGCCGAATTCCCCTTTGATGTGGAAGCAGTCATCGGCTCTGTCATCGGGCGGGTCCTGGAATCGGAGGCTTTTCCCTACGAGAAGGTCTGCGTGAATATACTCATCACCGACAATGAAGGCATTCGGGAATACAATCGTGACTACCGTGATATCGACAAGGAGACGGATGTGCTGAGCTTCCCTAATCTGGAATATCCGGCACCTGCGGATTATTCCGAGATCCGGGAGGGGGATCCGGAGATCTTTGATCCCGTCACCGGAGACCTGGTGCTGGGGGATGTGATCCTGAATGTGGACCGGATCCGCTCTCAGGCAGAGGAGTACGGCCATTCCCAGAAGCGGGAGACCGCATTTTTGGTGGCCCACAGCCTGCTGCACCTCCTGGGGTATGACCACATGGAGGATGAGGAGCGCATCGTGATGGAAGAAAAACAGGAGGCGATTCTGGAAAGCCTCGGAATCACCAGGACGGAGGGATAAATTGGGTCGATCCGGTTTGCAGAAAATCATATTTTTTTCCAATCTCCTGGGACTGGCTGCCATCTGGATCTTCCGGAGCAGCACGGGAGATGAGGGTATCGGGTATCTGGCCTGCGCCTTTTTGTTCTTTGAGCTCTTTCGCGGGATCTTTGCGGAGGGGATGGCATCCTGCGGCGGCAGGATGATGCGGAGCCGTTTCGGAAAGGGCCAGACGGAAAATGCCCTGCAGGTCTTCCGTATGATGCGGATCGCAGGACCGGTGCAGGGGCTTGTTGGAGCCGTGCTTCTGGGTGCTTCCGTCTTTTTCCTGTTCCGCGGTGTGGCCCATCTGTCCAGAGGATTTTTGCTGGGATGGATGCTGGCCCCTGCTTTTTTCCTCATCGGTGTGGAACAGGCGCTGCAGTGCTATTGTGAGGGCCGGAAGGCGGAGCGTGCCGCGGCCATCGCTCATGTGATCCGTCAGGTTTCCTTCCTGATCCTGGGATTTCTCTTCCTGCATCTTATGGAAGGGTACGGGGAGAAGGTTAGCGGCCTGGTACGGGTGGGCGATTATGTTGCGATCTACGCCTGCATGGGCGTGTGCCTGGGATATCTGGCATCCCATGGTCTGGCGGTGCTGTTTTTGCTGGTGGTGGCATTGCTTTCCTCCAGAGCGCCTCTGGAAGGGGGAGAGTACATCCGCAACAAGGAGCGGAAGCTCTCGCTGTATTACGGCCTGTGCAGACAGCGGACGGCTCAGGCGACCTCTGCGGCACTTACGGTGCTTCCCTATCTGCCTGCACTGTTCCTGGTGCCCGTGATGACGGGAAATACCTCCAGTTTGCTACTGTCCGGCAGATACGGTCTCTATGTGAGCTGCTGCCTGCTGCTGCCCATGGTGCTGGGAAATCTCCTGGGAATGAGCGTCAGTCTGGTGCGGGAGAAGTGCTCCTTCTCCATTCGTCGTGAGGAGTACCGCTATGTGAAGAGCCTGTATCAGACGGGCTTCCACATCAGCGCTTTGTATGGTGTCTTCGGTCTTACCTATCTGGCGGCGCTGTCCGGTCCCATCGGGGAGCTCCTGCTGCCCGGGGAGGGGAAATCTCTGCAGAGCATTATCATCTGCGGCGGCGGTGCTTTTGCGCTGGCTGCCATGAACCGCTGGATGTTTGATACCCTGCAGGATTTTGACCATGTACCTGCATGGATCCTGACTCAGCTCCTGGGGATCGTTTCCTTTGCGGTATCCTGCCTGCTCATTGCAGCGAAGGTGAAGGACGCAGCCATGCTGATGGCCCTGTCCTCCCTGATCTCCCAGGCAGTGATGTTCCTGACCATGTTCCTGATCCTGACCTTCCGGCAGGGAATGAACGTGGATCTGCTGTGGTCGGTGCTGCTGCCCCTTTGCTGCGGTTGTATCCTGGGACTGGTGCAGATGGGGATTGCCCATCTCATTGCCCCCCATCTGGGGAATGCATTTACCGTGGCGGTTACTTTCTTCGGCATGACATTTCTGTATCTGTGTCTGCTGCTGGTACTGCGGAATCTCTCTGACCGGGAGATCCATGTGCTTCCCACCGGGAAGTATCTGGAGCGGTTGGGGCAGATGCTGCATGTACTATGATACTAGGGGACCAATACATAAGCCGAATCAAGCTTGCAACGAAGCAATCCGTATCGTCTGGGAGGATATGCATGAGGATCGGAATCGTGGGAGCCGGTGCTTCCGGAATGGTGGCCGCCATTGCGGCTGCAAGAAGCGGAGCACAGGTCACCCTCTTTGAACGGAATACGGATCCCGGAAAAAAACTGCTCAGCACGGGGAATGGCAGATGCAATCTGACCAACACGCGCATGGGCAGCTTTGCCTATTTCAGCGCCGATCCTTCCTTTGTGGACGGGGTGCTTTCCCGCTTCGGTGCGAAGGACACCATCGCCTTTTTCCGGGAACTGGGGCTCTTTACCCACGACCGGGACGGGTATGTCTATCCTTTGTCCGATTCCGCTGCGGCAGTATTGAAATGCCTGTTGGCAGGTCTGCGGAAGGCAGGAGTGACGCTCCTGACGGAAGCTCTGGTGAAGGACGTGAAGCAGACAGAGGGCGGCTATGAGCTCACCTACACCCATGAGGGGGAGACCCTGCAGGAGTCCTTTGACCGGGTGATCCTGGCCTGCGGCGGCATGGCGGTACCGAAGACCGGCTCCGACGGCAAGGGGTATTACATTCTCAGCAAGCTGGGGGTCATGAGCAATCCGCCTACTCCGGCGCTTTGCGCATTGTATGTGAAAAATCCCCCGGTAAAGGCTGCCGGCGTCCGCGCCGCAGGCCGCGTGTCCCTCTGGTCCGACCGGATCTGTCTGGGAAGCGATGAGGGAGAGCTGCAGCTGACGGACTATGGCATCTCCGGGATCCCTGTGTTTACCGTGAGCCGGCATGCAGCCATTGCAACGGAAGAGAATCGCTATGTGGAAGCACGGATCGATTTTCTGCCGGAGGTATCCGAGGAGGATTGGCAGGCGGAATTTGACAAACGTGTCGCTTCCGCAAACGGGGAGACTGCTTTGGAAGTTTTCTCCGGCGTGCTCCATGAGAAGTTGTTGCTTTGTGCTTTCGAGGATGCGGGGGTGGATGCGGAGGTGCAGATTTCCGCACCTGCGGGAGAAGAGTTATCGGAGCTGCAGGAGGTTTGGAAGCTCCTGCGATATCGTAAGTATCGGGTATTGCACGCGGCGGATTTTGCCCATGCCCAGACCAGCACCGGCGGCGTCAGCCTGCAGGAGGTGACCGGGGACCTGGAGCTCCGGCATTATCCGGGCCTGTTCCTCACCGGTGAAATGCTGGATGTGGACGGCATCTGCGGCGGTTACAATCTGCAATTTGCCTGGAGTACCGGCATCATCGCAGGCAGAAAAGCGGCGGAAGGAGGGAGGTTATGATACGGATCGATCAGATCAAACTCCCTGTGGGGGCGGATCAGCAGGGGATCATTGCATACCTTTGCAACGCCTTTGATATCACGCCCAATGCCATCACTTCCCTGTCCATTCTGCGCAGGAGTATTGATGCCCGGAAGAAACCGGACCTGTACTACGTATTCTCTGTGGAAGCTTCCTTTCTCAAGGAGCGGGAGATCCTGCAAAAGGCTTCCCGGAAGCGTTCCCTTGCCGGGAATGTGCATGTGAGTGACAGGAAGCCTTATGTATTACCGGAGATCGGTACCTGCCCTCTGGCCCATCCTCCTGTGGTGGTGGGTGCGGGACCTGCGGGGTATTTCTGTGCACTGGCCCTGGCGAAAAAGGGCTTTGCTCCCATCGTTATCGAGCGCGGTGCTCCCGTGGAGGAGCGTTCTGCGGATGTGGAAGCCTTCTGGGAGACGGGAGTTTTAAAGCCCGACAGCAATGTGTCCTTCGGTGAGGGGGGCGCAGGCACCTTCTCCGACGGAAAGCTGAACACACTGGTAAAGGATCCGGACGGCAGAGGCAGAGCGGTGCTGGAGACCTTCGTGCGCTGCGGTGCACCGGAGGAGATCCTCTACGATGCCAAGCCCCACATCGGCACGGATGTGCTGGTGCGTGTGGTACGAAAGCTCCGGGAGCAGATCATTGCTTTGGGCGGTCAGGTGCTGTTCCATTCCTGCATGACGGACATCCGCACCTCGGATGGCGCATTGCGGGCAGTGGTGCTGCAGGACGGCCGGGAGATCGAGACGGAGGCACTGGTGCTGGCCACCGGACATTCCGCCAGAGATACGATGAAAATGCTGTATAACAGGGGGCTCTACATGGAGCAGAAGCCCTTTGCCGTGGGATTTCGCTGTGAACATCCCCAGGAGATGATCAACCGCAGCCAGTACGGTGCAACTGAGGTTCCCGGGCTTGGCAGCGCTCCTTATAAACTGACGGCTCAGACGGAGAGCGGCAGAGGGGTATTTTCCTTCTGTATGTGTCCCGGCGGGTATGTTGTGGCTGCAGCTACGGAAAGTGAGGAAGCGGTAGTGAACGGCATGAGCTATTCGGGCCGTGCCGGAAAAAATGCCAATTCTGCCATCATCATTTCCGTGCATCCTGAGGACTTCGGCTCTGATCATCCCCTGGCGGGCATTGCTTTTCAGCGGGATCTGGAACATCGTGCCTACGAGATCGGAAAAGGGGCCGTGCCCATGCAGCGCTACGGGCTCTATCGGAAGTGCGTAGAGGCAGGAAAGACCCAGGAGGAAATCCTGGCGGAAGCGGGAGAGACCTTGGGCGAGGATGGAATGCCTGTGAAGGAAGGGGAGTCTGCGGCCGGCTCCGACGCCGCACCGGGGGCATTCGGTGCCGTTTCCGGTGCCGTACCCAGCGTGTCCGGTGCCGTGGACGGGAACGACCTGATCACCCCCCAGCACAAAGGCCCCTGCAATTGGGGCGACCTGTCCGGTCTCCTGACTTCCGAAATGAACAAATGCTTCACGGAAGGCATGGTGCAGTTCGGGCGGAAGATCAAGGGCTTCGACCGGGAGGACGTGATCCTTTCCGGCGTGGAGAGCAGGACTTCCTCTCCGGTGCGCATCACCAGAGACGACGACATGAAGGCCAACCTGGCCGGCATCTACCCCTGCGGCGAGGGCGCGGGCTATGCGGGAGGCATCACCTCAGCGGCCATGGACGGCCTGCGGGTGGCGGAATCCATCATCTCTGCTTTTAAACCCACGGTTTGATTGACAGAAAAAACGCCTCTGGAGTATAAATAGTAATAACTTTAATCCCAAGGAGACCGTTATGGAGACTATCTCTACGGAAAGAGAAAGCTTAAAGAAGAAAAAGCGTGTGGTGGTGAAGATCGGATCTTCCTCCCTCCAGCACAGCGAGACCGGCGGTATGGACTATGTCCGCATGGAGCGTCTGGTGCGGGAGCTCTGTGATATGAAGAACCGCGGCATGGATGTGATCCTGGTATCCTCCGGCGCCATTGCGGCAGGCCGGAATACCATGCATTTAAAGCCCAAGGGCAGCGGCGGCAGCGTGGCTCTTACCATGGCGGAAAAGCAGGCATGCTCCGCCATCGGTCAGGCGAGACTCATGGAAATCTATCAGAAGCTCTTCGGTGAGTACAATCAGATCACGGCCCAGATTCTGATGACGAAAAACACCATCGTGGATGACATGAATCGTGTGAACGCCACCAATACCTTTGCGGAACTGATGGATATGGGCGTCATCCCCGTAGTAAACGAAAATGACACCATTGCCACCTACGAGATTGAGATCGGTGACAACGATACCCTGTCCGCCATTGTGGCAGCCATGGTAGGCGCAGATCTCCTGATCCTTCTGTCCGATATCGACGGCCTCTATACCGACGATCCCAGAACGAACCCGGATGCGGAATTTATCTCTCAGGTGAACGAACTGACGGATGACTATCTTTCCATGGGAAAGGCATCCACCGGCAGCTCCGTGGGAACCGGCGGTATGAATACGAAGATGATCGCAGCTCAGATCGCCACGAAGTCCGGTGCGGACATGGTGATCTGCAACAGCAACGACCTCACAAATCTCCATCGCATCATCGATGGAGAGCAGATTGGAACCCTGTTCCTGGCGCACGAGGATAACTCCTTCGACCTGCCGGTCTTTGTGGACGGTCTGCACAAGAGAAAGGGACAGTAATTTGACGCTGACTCCGGAGGAAAAAAAGAAGGAGCGAAAGCGTCTCCTGGCCATTCGGGACAGTATTCCGGAGGCGACACGTGCGGGCGCTGCGCAGCGGATCCTGCAGGTACTGCGGGAAGATCCCGCGTTCATTACCTGTGATCATTTGTTGGCTTACGTGGCCACTCACTCCGAACTGAACCTGAATGCAGTTTTGGAGGATGCCCTTTCTGCAGGAAAGGCGGTTTATCTGCCACGGACGGCGGACCGGGAAATGGAGTTTTACCGGATCCGTTCCATGGAGGACCTGGTGCCCGGAGAGTATGGCATTTTGGTGCCTGCCGGAGAGGAACGGTTTGATTTTTCCAAAGGGGTTCATTCATTGATGCTGCTGCCGGGCGTCGCTTATGATAAAGCCGGGAACCGTATGGGATATGGCGGCGGCTATTATGACAGGTTCCTGTCGACACATCCTGAGCTGACCCCCTTCACAATCGGGGTAGGATACGAGCAGCAACAGACGGAGGCGCTTCCCGTGGAAGACACGGACATCCGCCCCGCGCGACTGTTGCTGGTATGAGGAAAATTCTATGTATGATCTGAAAGCGCTGGGCGAGAAAGCCCGGGATGCGAAGGCAACCCTTCGCGGATTGAAAACCGAAGAGAAGAACAGACTGCTGCTGAAGGCTGCCGAGCAGATGGTGGCGGACAGCGCCGAGATCCTGAAGGCAAATGCTCTGGATCTGACACATGCGTCGGAAAATGGCATGTCGGAAGCCATGCAGGACAGACTTCGTCTTACGGATGCCCGAATTGAAGCCATGGCAGAGGGCATGCGTCAGGTGGCGGAGCTTCCGGATCCTGTGGGAGTAGTGCTGGAAGAGTTTGACCGTCCCAACGGTCTCCACATCAGCAAGGTTTCCGTCCCCCTGGGGGTCATCGGCATCATCTTTGAATCCAGACCCAATGTGTGCGCCGATGCTTTTGCTTTGACCTTCAAGGCGGGAAATGCGGTGATCCTGAAGGGCGGCAGCGATGCCATCGAGACCAACAAGGCCATCATCGCCGTGATCCGCAAGGCTTTGAAAGAGGAAGGCATCACCGAGGATGCGGTGTCCCTCATCGAGTCCACGGACCGTGAGGTGACGAAGCAGTTCATGAAGATGAAGGAATATGTGGATGTGCTGATCCCCAGAGGGGGTGCAGGGCTCATCCGTTCCGTGGTGGAAAATGCCACCATTCCCGTCATCGAGACCGGCACCGGCAACTGCCACGTGTATGTGGACAAGGCCGCGGACCTGGAGATGGCGGTGAAGATCGTGAAAAATGCCAAGACCCAGCGCATCTCCGTTTGCAACGCTGCAGAGAGCCTGATCCTCCATCGGGACATCAAGGACGCATTTTTGCCCATGCTGCAAGAAGCCCTGAAGGAGCGCCCTGTGGAGTTCCGTGGCGATGAGGAAGCCTGCGCGGCACTGCCCGGCATGCTTCCCGCCACGGAGGAGGATTACGGCAGAGAGTACCTGGACTACATTATGTCCGTGAAGACGGTGGGCAGCACGGAGGAGGCCATCAGGCACATCAACCGCTACAACACTCACCATTCCGAGACTATTGTCACCGATGATCCCGAGGCAGCGGAGAAATTCCTGAACGGAGTGGATGCGGCCTGCGTCTACGTCAATGCTTCCACCCGGTTTACCGACGGCTTTGAATTTGGCTTCGGTGCGGAGATCGGCATCAGCACCCAGATGCTGCACGCAAGAGGTCCCATGGGCCTGCGGGAGCTGACGAGTTATCAATATCAGATCAAAGGCAATGGACAAATCCGAGGATAAGCGATAAAATACGAAAGTTGCTGTCATAAGCCGGACTCGGCAGCAACGCTCCCAAAGAAGCGTCCGGCGAAAGGGGAAAGTATGAAAGAGATTAACGGCAGCATTTGGCACAGCATCAGTTCTTCCCGCGTTACCCCCAGAGATTTTATCTGCGTGATCGAGATCTCCAAAGGAAGCAGAAATAAATACGAGCTGGATAAGGAGACGGGTATGCTGATCCTGGATCGCATTCTCTACACCTCCACCCATTATCCCGCCAATTACGGGTTTATTCCCAGAACTTACGGCGATGACGGGGATCCCCTGGACGTATTGCTCCTGTGCTCCGAACCTGTGCAGCCTCTGACCCTGGTCAGGGCATATCCCATCGGTGTCATGAGCATGATGGACAACGGAAAGAGCGATGAGAAGATCATTGCTGTGCCTTTCAATGACCCCAATTACAACTGCTACCACGACATTTCCGAACTGCCGGATCATGTGGCGGAGGAGATCCAGCATTTCTTCCGTGTCTACAAATTCCTGGAGAACAAGGAGACCGCAGTCAAGGAAGTGGGCGACTGGCAGGAGGCTACCAGGGTCATCGAGTATTGCCTCGATAATTACATCAATACCTTTGTGAAAAGCTGGTAAAAGGAGAGTTACAGTACTATGCAGAAGATCAGAACCAGATATGCACCCAGTCCCACGGGTAAAATGCATGTGGGAAATTTGCGCTCCGCGCTCTATGAGTTCCTGGTGGCGAGGCACGCCGGCGGCAGCTTCATGCTCCGCATCGAGGATACGGACCAGGAGCGTTTCGTGGAGGGAGCTACGGAGATCATTTACCGTACCCTGGAGCAGGCGGGCATGGATCACGATGAGGGCCCGGATAAGGACGGCGGCTACGGTCCCTACGTTCAGAGCGAGCGTATGAAGACCGGCATTTATATGAAGTATGCCAAGGAGCTGATCGAAAAGGGCGAGGCGTACTACTGTTTCTGCGACAAGGAGCGCCTGGAGACCCTGAAGACAGAGGTGGTGGACGGCAAAACCATCACCATCTACGACAAGCATTGTCTGGGGCTGTCCAAGGAGGAAGTGGAGGCAAACCTGGCGGCAGGTAAACCCTTCGTCATCCGTCAGAACATCCCCAACGAAGGAACCACCACCTTTACGGATGAACTCTACGGAGATATCACGGTGGACAACAGCGAGCTGGATGACATGATCCTCATCAAGTCCGACGGTTATCCCACCTACAATTTCGCCAATGTGGTGGACGATCACACCATGAACATCACTCACGTGGTGAGAGGAAATGAGTACCTGTCCTCCTCCCCCAAGTATGTCCGCCTGTACCAGGCCTTCGGCTGGGAGGTGCCGGTATACATCCACCTGCCCCTCATCACCGATGAGAACCACAAGAAGCTGTCCAAGAGAAGCGGCCATTCCTCCTTCGAGGATCTGCTGGAGCAGGGATTCCTTCCCGAGGCCATTGTCAACTATGTGGCACTGCTGGGCTGGAGCCCCGAGGACAATCGCGAGATCTTCTCCCTGCAGGAGTTGATTGAGGCATTTGATTATCACAGGATCAGCAAGTCCCCTGCGGTTTTTGATATCGTAAAGCTCCGCTGGATGAACGGCGAGTATCTGAAGGCTATGGACCCCGACGCATTTTACGAGAAGGCACTGCCTATCCTGAAGGAGGCACTGCCCGGCGACTGGGATTACCGCAGGATCGCTGCCATGGTCCAGACCAGGGTGGAGACCTTCTGTGATATCCCCGAGCAGGTGGATTTCCTGAAGGAACTTCCCGATTATGACATCGCAATGTATACCCACAAGAAGATGAAAACGGATGCAGCAACCTCCCTGGAGGTGCTCACCCAGGTGCTTCCCGTGCTGGAGGCACAGGAGGATTACAGCAATGACGGGCTGTATGCCACCCTCCTGAAAGTGATCGAAGAGAAAGGCTGTAAGAACGGCTATCTGATGTGGCCCATCCGCACGGCTGTCTCCGGGAAGCAGACGACTCCCGGCGGCGCTACCGAGCTGATGGAGCTCCTTGGAAAGGAAGAGTCCCTGCGCCGTATCCGTGTAGGGATTGAGAAGCTGCAGAATGCCTGAGTGGCCCTGCCTGAATCCTTCCCAGACCAAAGCTGTCAATGCTCCTCCCGGGAACCTGCTGTTACTGGCAGGTCCCGGGTCGGGCAAGACCTTTGTCCTGACCCACAGGATCCTCACCCTGATCCGGGACTTTCAGGTCCCACCGGAGGAGATCCTGGTGATCACTTTCACAAGGGATGCCGCACTGCACATGCAGGAACGTTTCCTGAGCAGCGCTGACCTTCCCTATCCCGTCAATTTCGGAACCTTTCATTCCGTCTATTATCAAATCCTGCGGTCTTCCCGCAAACAATCCGCACTGAAGCTCTTAAAAGAAAACGAAAAGAAAGCTATTTTGGGTGATTGTTTAAGAAGTCGTTTTACCCGTGCCGAACTCTCGGAGGCGGGCAGTCGTGACACCCTTGTCACATCTCTTTCCGTTGCCGTATCCTACTACAAAAATACCCTGGAGGAGGCGGAGTCTCTGGCGCTGTTGCCGGAACTTTTGCGCCCCGCTTTTTCGGATCTGATGACAGAGTATGACCGGATCAAGCTTCGGAGAAGCCGTATTGATTTTGATGACATGGTCTATGAATGCCGGAGCGCGCTCCTGGCAGATGAAGCCTTCCGCCGCAGCTGGCAGGGGCGTTTTTCTCATATCCTGGTGGATGAATTCCAGGACATCGGACCGGTGCAATACGAAACCTTAAAGCTTCTGTGCAGGCCGGAGACTGCGGTCTTCTGTGTGGGAGATGAAAATCAGAGCATCTACCGGTTCCGGGGCGCCCACATCGGCTGTATGCAGCTTTTTCTGGAGGAGTTCCGGGCGAAAACCCTGCTGCTGGAGGAGAACTACCGATCCGCATTCCGTCTGGTGGAAGCCTCCAATGCAGTCATCGAAACAGGCAAGGAGCGCTTTGAGAAGCACCTTCGTTCCCAGCGGGCGGAAGCGGGAGACCTGCGGATCCGGGGCTTTGTGTCGGATACGGATCAGGAACAGTATCTCATGGAACGTCTCCGGGAAGCGGTGCGCAGTGGCAGAGAGGCGGCAGTGCTGTTCCGCACGAATCTGTCCATGCAGGCCTTTGCCGGGCGGCTGACGGATCAGGGCATCCGCTATGTGATGAAGGAGATGGCCACCAGCATCTACGCCCATCCCGTGGCATCGGATGTCTTTGCCTACCTGCGGGCGGCGGAGGATCCGGGAGACGCGGAAGCCATCGCCAGGATCATTGCCAAGCCTTTGCGCTACATCGGCAGGGAGGCCCTGGTGGGAGAGGGGAGTCCTCTGGAAAATGCATTGCGTTTTTATGCTACCCGTCCTGACCTGCCCTATGCGAAGGAACGGACGGAGAGCGTCCGGAAGCTCATGAGCCGGTTGCAGATGCTGGGAAAGGCCCCTTTTTCCGCGCGGGTCTGGTATCTGCGGCGGAGCATCGGCTATGAAGCCTGGGTGCGAAGTAACTATGAAAAGGATCCGGAAAAATGCAGGGAAGCCCTGCAGGTGCTGGAATTTTTGAGCAGGGACTGTGCGGGCCTGAAGAGCCTGACCGAATGGCAGGAGAAGCGTAAGGAATACGAAGCGCATTTGGGGCAAACAAATACCGCAGGACAGGAGTCCTGCGGCATCAATCTTATGACGGCCCATGGTTCCAAGGGGCTGGAATTTGAATCCGTGTTCCTGCCGGACTGCAACGAAGGGGTGTACCCCTACGGCAGAATGCCGGAGGATCGGATCGTTCAGGAAGAGCTGCGACTATGTTACGTGGCCATGACGCG
>JAEEGH010013720.1_pt1 | contig 17918 bp, 15 predicted proteins | sample 9134181 | NCBI WGS metagenome assembly JAEEGH01 (sample SAMN16246544, study PRJNA631951) | gut metagenome | biome: gut microbiome; feature: rumen; material: DP-attached | host: Bos | place: Iran: Karaj | collected 2018-10 | reverse complement strand
TCTTGATGAGCTTTTCGATGATTTCCTTTTCGATGGTCGAATGCTTGAGTTCCTTGCCGTTCACGAATTCGTCGTGCTGGGTAGAAATCACGACCGTGTCCACGCGCACCGGCTTGTCGTTTTCGTCGTATTCGACCGTCACCTGGGACTTGGCGTCCGGGCGGAGCCACTTGATCTTGCCCTTTTCGCGGAGGTTCTGGATTTCTTCCATGAGCTTGTGGGCGAGGCTGATCGGGAGCGGCATCAGTTCCTTGGTTTCCTTTACGGCGTAGCCGAACATCATGCCCTGGTCACCGGCTCCCTGCTTGTCGTCTTCCTTACCGTCGGCAGCCTTGGCGTCCACGCCCTGGGCGATGTCCGGAGACTGCTTGTCCATAGCGACGAGCACGGAGCAGCCCTTGTAGTCGAAGGCGAGTTCCGGATTCACGTAGCCGATGCCCTTGATGGTCTTGCGGGCAATCTGCTGGTAGTCGATGACTGCCTTGGTGGTGATTTCGCCGGAAATCACGACGAGGCCCGTGTTCACGAGCGTTTCGCAAGCGACGCGGCTGTTCGGGTCCTGCGCAAGACATGCGTCGAGGATGGCGTCCGAAATCTGGTCGCAGACTTTGTCCGGGTGTCCCTTGGACACGGATTCAGAAGTAAAAAGATAATGTGCCATGTAGGCTCCTTGATGTTTCCAGCACCAAAAAGAATGTCGCATTTTTGAGCATTCCCAAGCGCTGAAAAAACGGGTTTGAGATTTTTCTATGCATAAATCTACAAAAACGCATAAAGATTGGCAACTCCAAAAAAGAGAACAGCCTTTTTTCGCAGGCTGTCTTTTAAAATGGGCATTTTTACTATTTTCCGTCCTATGAAATTGTCTGATTTTTCCACTTGGCTGAACGACCTGCTAGTCCCGCAGGCATTTAAGGATTATTGCAATAATGGTCTCTGCGTAGAGGCGTCCGACAAGGTGACCCGAATCGTGACGGGAGTTTCTTTCCGTGACCGCCTGATCGACGCGGCTATCGAGGAACAGGCCGACTGTATTATAGTACACCATCCGAACGGTTTCTGGAATGGCGAAAATCGTGTCTTGGTCGGAAAATTCGGCGAGCGTATGCGCCGACTGATGCAGAACGGCATCTCTCTGTACGGCTACCACCTGCCACTCGACGGCCACATGGAGGTGGGAAATAACGTGTCGATTGCCCGTGCGATGGGGCTGGAAAAAATCGAAGGGTTTATGCAGGAGGGGGAACGCACGATCGGTGTGGTGGGGCAGTTCCCGACGACGGTTTCGCGCGAGGCTTTGCTGACATGCCTGAACGGGGTGTTCGAACACGGCGTGCAGCAGTCGCTCCTTTACGGGAACGGGATTATCCGCAAGGTTGCCGTCTGTAGCGGTTCGGGAGCGTGCGGAATTCAGGAAGCGATTTCTCTCGGGTGCGATGCTTTCGTGACGGGTGAAATCAAGGAGGCTGTTCCGATTACTTGCGAGGAACTGGGATTCAATCTTGTCAGTTGCGGGCACCACCGTACCGAGATTTTCGGGGTGCTCAATCTGGCTCATAAAATCCAGGCCGAACTGGGTATTCCGGCCAAGTTTATTGATATCGACAATCCTATCTAAAAACTTACTTTTTTCTTGCATTAATTTTGATAAAATGCCGTTTTTTGCTCGAAAACGGCGCTTTTTGTATCGTCTCGGGACATGGTTGATGAATATCACGTTTTTTGTTTGGCTTTTTGGAGGTCTTTTACTATCTTTTCCGCCGTGAATTTTTACAAGACAACCATACACTTCCAGAATTCCTCGAAGTCCGTGACGCTGCACATGCCGGCGATCCTCTTCAAGGCATGGCCGGTGCTCCGCTTCTTCGTGGCGATTGGTGTCTTGCTGTTTATTGTGCAGATGGTCTCCACGACTATCTACGACGGAGTCCTGAATCACCAGCTGAACGAACGCGCCAAGCTGGATCGCGAAATGACTCAGATTCAGGGAACCCTCGATTACCTGTCCAATACGACGAATTCCTTCTTTAACGACGAAAACCGCCTCTATGCCCGTTTCAGTCTGCCGATGCAGGACGAGGCTTCCAGAGAACTGGGAACGGGTGGCTCCATCAGTGCCGATTCGCTCTTGCTCCGCAAGACGTCTCCGGTTTTCGAACGGATGTCGATTCTCGGCGAGACTGCCCAGCGCATTCAGGGCAAGCTTGCGAACAATGACGCTTCTTTCCGCAACCTGAACAAGTACATGGACCAGAAGATGTCTGCCTGGCGATTCGTACCGTCGATTTCTCCGACAAACGGCCGCTACGCTTCTGCTTTTGGTCCCCGAATCCATCCGGTCACGGGTGAAGTCGGCAAGATGCACCAGGGCGTGGATATCGCGAATGAACGCTGGACTCCGATTTACGCCTCTGCCGATGGAGTGGTGGAAGTCGCCCAGATGAGTTCGACCTTCGGTAACTTCGTGACGATTGACCACGGAAACAGCATCAAGACTCGCTACGGTCACATGCAGCTGTCTATCGTGCATCCGGGCCAGTTTGTTCACCGCTACCAGGTGATTGGTTATATGGGAAATACCGGCCGCTCCGTGGGCCCGCACCTCCATTACGAGGTCTGGGTGCATAACGCCCCGGTCAACCCGCTTGCTTACATGTTGCCCAACGGCTATACCGTCGACTGATGGTGTTCGGGTAACGCCCCTATCCGAAAAAATGGCGTCGGCTTGACCGGCTAAGGATAGTTCCACCCCTAGGGGGTGATTTTGCTAAAAATTATTTTGGAGCGGTATCTTGGATACTGCCTCTATTTTGTCGGGATCGTGCTGGCAGAGTGTGGGACTCCGGCATACGCCTGTCCGCAGTTCGTGGAATTCTATTCCGATCCGATTGATGTCCCGGATCAGCAGGGGGAATTCGTCGAGATTCGCCTGTCGGCTCCTTCGGAAGATTTTGTGTACCGGCCCGAGAGCCTGCTTGTGCAGTTTGAGGGCAAGGAACCGCTTCGCCTTGAATTTCCTCAAGGAAATCGACTGTTGTTGGTCCATGACAGCACCTCTTGTTCTGGGGCGGGGCTTGTCTGCGGACTGTTGGGAACGGTTTCGCTCCCTAATTCTCGCGAATCATCCTGGCTTCTTGAGGCGGGTTCTTGTCGGGATTCGGTGGTCGTTCCCAAGCCGAAACCCGGCAAGTCGTTGCAGAGGGTCAAGGAAACCGATGAATGGGTCGTATCCGAGCCGACTCCGGGGGCTCCGGATGAATATAATGAGTACGGAGTGGATCCCGAAAGCGATTCGTCAGCTCCGATTGCGCTTCTTCGCATCACCGAAGTCCACCACTGTCCGGCGGAACCGGAGCCGGAGTGGGTGGAAATCTACAATGCGGGGGTGGCTCCTCAGCCTTTGTCAAAATTCCACTTTTGTGGCCGTGGCGGGGTGTGGGGCTCCTTGCGCGATTCCTTGGCGCCTTACGAATCGATCCTTTTGAGTAGGGATACTTTCATGCTGCGCGAATTCATCGGTTTTCGAGATGTGCGCCTCGTTCAGGTGGCGTTGGGCTATCTCAATAACACAGCGGGTTCTATCGCGATTTGTGCGGACGAAACGGTTGTCGATAGTGTGTCGTGGGACAAGAATACGGTCAAGTGTCCCTCGGGCTTTAACCCGCAGACTCTCCGGAGTGAAAATACGCCGGGCTTCCAGGGAGTATCGAAGTCTTCAAAGGAGCTCCCCTCCGATTTCCCGTTCGAATGGAAACTGTCTTCGCGCGTGGTTCGGCGCGGGGGTGCGCCTTTGCGGGTCTATGTCGAAAGTGAAGCGTCGGTTCAGGTCCGTCTGCTGGATTCGTCGGGGCGTTCGGAATGGGGACGCCTCCTTCCTGCTCGTTCCAATGCTTGGTGGGTGATCCCGCTGGATCGTCTTCCGAAGGTGGGGGTGGCTTACGTGGAACTTTCTGTGGGCAAGTTCGAAAAACGAATCGGCATCTTGCTGAGACCGTAGGGTGTCTATGATGAACTTTGTTGCTTTTCGTCAATTTGTGGGGGTGCTTTTATTTCTTTGGATATCCCGAGTGTACTCGATGGACTATCCTGCGGAGTTTGTTCAAAATCCGGGAGGAAATCTAGCCCTGTTTGGACTGCCGGGATATTCTTCGACACCTGCGCGACAGGGAATGCCTGGTTTTGGGCTCTCGTATGTGCGTCTTGGGGAAGTCGGAATGCAGGCGGCGGGGGTCGCTGCGGAAATCTGTCTTGGTTGCAAGTTGGTGAATCTAGAAGCTTCTCGCAGTATGGCCGGGCGCGTCGCCTTTTCAAGTTCCTTTCTCGAATTGGATTCGATTTATCGGCGAGTCTATACGGAATTGGATTTTTCTGTATCAGGGACATGGTTTGCCGTGGGGGCTGGTTATGGCTTTTCTGCCGAATGGGCCCCTGGGCTGGATCATTGGGGGCGACACCGCTATAAGTCGGGGGTCGCCTTGCTTTGGAATGTCCTTTCGTTATCGGCGATGCTTTCGGGCTGGACCGATGCTCCTTGGTCCGAACGGGATTATTACTTGGGTGCGGGGGTTGATGTCAATGGGCGGTTTGCCGGTTTTGTGGAATGGGATGGAACCTCTTTTGATGTGGGTTGTTCCGTGCGGTTCGAGTTTCTTGAAGTTCGCTCGTCGTACCGTTTCCCGGAATTTGGGATGGCCCTGTCGCTCTCGTTTGGGCTGGGAGGTATGTTTGCGGAAGGGGCGTATGGAGTGAAATCGTCAAATTGGGACTGGTTCGGGTTTTCGTTCTCGAAACAAATTCGCAAAAAGACTATATTGTAGATGAGGATTGGATTTGTTATGCAGGTATCCTTTAGCATCGTTGTCGCATTTCTCTTTTTGCTCCTCCTGTTGCTGGTGGCATTGCTTCTTGTGGCTATGTTGCTCAAGGAAAACCAGGAAAAGCAGAAGGCCTATACCGTTTTTTCGGGGTATTTGGGCGATTTCCTGATAACGATGTCCAAGGATGGGCGGTTGCTCGATGCGACCCCCAAGTATGTGTCGGATCCCCTTTATGAACAGATTCTCCAGAAACACTATTTTAAGCCGATTCTTTCGGAAAGTGATTATTTGAGACTTCAGGAATATGTCCGCGGGTGGGATGCGCATCCGGATATTCCTTTTGTTTTTTCGTTTGGCGAAGAATCAAGAAAAAACTGGTACGAGCTACGCGCCTATATGCATAAGCGTGGCAGCGATGTGAATATGGTGCTTTTTCTCAAGAATGTCACCATTGAAATCGAAACGAGCCGTCAGCGAGACCAGCTGAAGGACAACATCGATATGTTCCTGCGCAGTACCGGGGATTTCCTGTGGTCCTTGGATATTGATTCCCGCCGCTTTTCCTTTATTACGCCGTTGGTCGATGACGAAGGCCGTGTCATTCCTAGGTCCATGGGCGTGCAGGACCTTCGGTTGTTGATGCCGGAAGAAGATTATGCTTTTTTTGAAAAGCACCTGAACAAGCGTATTGTTGATTTTAGAGCGGCTGGTCACGATATTAGTGAAAACCGGGGCGTCCGTTTGCGCCTGTACGGCGAAAATGGCAAGCTGACCTGGTTTGCCTTTTCGGGAAGGCTCTGTTCCGAAGAAAATGCAAAAATCGTTTTCAAGGGGGCGGCTCGCCGTCTGGACATGTTGCTGGAAAATCCGATTACGGCCGATGATGTCGTGAACGAGAATATGCTGTTTTCCGTGTTCTCGTTCCCGGACGTGCGTGTGTTCTGGGTTGACCGCGATTACAAGGTGGGCGGCTGCAACCAGGCTTTCTCGCTGGCGTTTGGTATGTCGTTCCCGAAAGAAGTGGAAGGCAAGCGCCTTTTGGAAGTGGTGCGACCCAAGTATTTCTCGATGTTCCACGGCGTCCTTTCGGATGTTTTTGAACGTGGACTTTCCAAGGCGTGGAAAGGCCCGTTCGGGGTGGAAAAGCGCTTGCTGTGGTTTAATGCGGTTCCTATCAAGCGTTCTGACGGTTACACCCATTCTGTGCTTGGGGTGTATATGCAGTTGGATGAGAATGATTTTAAAAAAGCAAGTACAAATAATACGGAGATACTATGAAAAAGTTGATGCTGATTGCTGTTTCTGCACTGTTTATGATGGCAGGTTGCGAAGAGAACAAGTCTGAAAAGGCTGCCGATGTCAAAACGGCTGCGCCGGCGGTTGTGAACCAGACCGTTTCTGCCACACAGCAGGTTGCTGAACAGAATGCCATCAAGTCCATTGATTGGAACAAGGCGCTTGAAATGAATGCTGCCGGAGCGGTCTTTGTGGATGTACGCAATCCTCCTGAATTGAACGAGGGGTATGCGCCGAATGCGGTGAACATTCCGCTTCCGGAACTCAAGCAACGCGTGGGAGAACTTCCCAAGGACAAGGACTTGCTGATTTACTGCCGTTCTGGCCGTCGTAGCGAAGCCGCCACTCGAATCTTGATGGAACAGGGTTACGATCGCGTGTATAACGTGCTTGGCGGTTATCTCGCTTTCCCGAAAAAATAAACCGAAATGGCCATTTTCGGAAAGCGAATGAACTTTTTGCAACTAGCTTTTGATGAATCCCTCCTGGCGGTAGGGATTAGTCGGCCGAACCCTGCGGTGGGTGCGGTGGTTGTGAAGGACGGGATTGTCGTCGGGAAGGGGCGGACGCAGCGCCCGGGAAACGCGCATGCCGAAGTGATGGCGCTGCGTGACGCGGGCGAGGACGCCCGCGGCGCGGCCATTTTCGTGACGCTTGAACCCTGCTGCCATTATGGCCGCACGCCCCCCTGCACCAAGGCGATTATCGAAGCCGGAATTGCGGAAGTCTACTTTGCTCATGCGGATCCGAATCCGCTCGTTCGTGGCAAGAGCCGCAAGATTCTCGAAGAGGCCGGTATCAAGGTCTTTGAGGGGCTTGAAGCTTGCGAGAAGGCTGTGGCAGAGGAATCGTGGGACGATGTTTGCGGTGACGAAGGTTGCAAGGTCCTTTCGGGACCGGTGGATCCTGCTGCATACCGAGCCGAATCCCGTGCCGAGAGTCGGATGCTTTTTCACGAAATAGAACGCATCTTCGAAGCCTACGATTATTTTGTTCGCAACAAGGCGACCTTCGTCGAAATCAAGTCTGCCGTATCGCAAGAAGGGTTCATAGGAACTCTCCTTGCCGATGGCTCGCGCGCCCCTTTAAAAATTACCGCTCAGGGGGCCAACTGCTGGAATCACGAACTTCGCGCGATGAGCGATGCCGTTCTTGTTGGCGCAGGAACGCTTCTGGCGGATAATCCCGGCTTGGACGTGCGCTTTGCCCGCGGGAACAGTCCCGTGAAAATCCTCTGGGTGGGGCATCGGACTTTCTCTGCGCCCGAAATCGCCGGACTGCGCTTCTTTGACTGTTCTGACGCGTCCGCCGATTCTCGGCTCGTGTTTTCATGCGTCGAACAGCCGAACATTCAGGGAATTGAAGTCATCCTGCTTCCTCACGCAACGTTCGCCGAGAATTGGAAAGAGATGCTTGCGAACCTTGCCCGTCGGGGAATGCACCGCCTGATGGTGGAACCGGGGGCGCGCCTTGCGGCGGCCCTGTTCGAATGTGGTGGGTGGAATCGTCTGGATCTGTGGCAATCCTCCGATTCCGCTGTCGATCGTTCGCTGGAGTCTTCGGGCCTTTCCGGAATCCCTTATCCTGAATTGCCCCATGGGGTCGTTGCGAGGGAATCCTTTATGATTGGACCGGATGTGTTGACTGTTTACGAAAAATCGTAATTTGCTATATTGAATGATATGAATCAAGTTGTTTCGCCCGCTATTCAACAGTTTTTGTCGTCCCACGGCTATGCCGATTATGAAGTGACCTCTATTGCCGGTGCCGGTTCGGGCCGCAAGTATTACCGTGTTGCAACGGATAATCGTAGTTCCGTCTTGCAAGTCTCCGCATCTGTCGACGAAGACTTCAAACGTTTTGTTGACTATTCCGAATCCTTCAGTTCTTTTGGACTCCCGGTTCCGCGCATCTATTGCGTCGATGAATCCTCCTGTTCCGTGCTGCAGGAAGACTTGGGTGAACACAACTTGCTCGATAATATCTTGCCGCCGGGACACGAAAAGAAGACGGGCAATGTCCGAATCCTCTATCCGGAGGTCATCGATTCTCTGATTAAGTGGCAGGATGTTTCCCGTTCGCTGTTCAGCTCCCGTTCCGATTTGTGGTTGCGCCGTTTTGATTTCGACGCGCTGAAGTGGGAAACGGACTACTTTACTGAAAATTATCTCAAGGCTCACAAGGGTATTGCCGAAATTCCGGAATGTGTCCGCCAGTTCTATTCCCTGTTGGCTGTTTCCGTCGAGGCACAGCACAAGGTGCTGATGCATCGCGATTTCCAGAGCCAGAACATCATGGTGAAGCCCAATTCCGAAATCGCCTTTGTTGATTTCCAGGGAGCACGCCGCGGTGCGATGTTCTACGATCTCGCCTCCCTCCTGTGGGATCCCTATGTGGAACTGTCGCTGACCGAAATAAAGGATTTCTTCGAGTATTGGCGAATATCTTATCGTGAGGCGAAAACCTATTCCAAGGATGACGCCTGGGAAGCCTTTATCCATGCGAGTTTGCAACGCGTCATGCAGGCGATGGGCGCCTACTGCTTCTTGAGCAGGGTCAAAAAAATTGAAAAGTTCGAACAGTTCATCGAGCCGGGCAAGCGCCAGTTGCGAATTGTCTTCGATGAATTCAAGAAGATGGCGAAGGCAACTTCTCCGCAGGTGTTCGACTTTATGGACAAAGCCTTGGTCTAGTTACTGTAACGCATGACTCCGTTTTACGTAAAGAATTACCCGGAATCGGTTGCGTTCCCGAAAGCATTGGGACTCGCTTACGATGCCCTGGTGCATGGTCCCGTCGCTTTCGATGCCATGACGGTGTGGAAGTCCTTGTCGGAAAGGGTATCCCAGGGTATTTATATGGGCGAAGGTCTCCTGTTGCCGCATACCCGTGTGACGGGCCTAAAGGAACCTCTGTTTGCTTTTGTGGTTTGTCCGCAAGGCTTTACGGATATCCAAGTCAAGGCGGGGCAGGTCCCCCGGTTTATGTGCCTGTTGCTTTCTCCGGCAGAATCGGCGACGGTACATACGCAATTTATTGCAAAAATTGCATATAAACTGTTGAATCCGGCGTGGCGAGAAAAGGCGCTGGCCGCAAATACTTCCGAAGATCTGTTGAAATTATTTGAAGAATGAATTTCTGCTTTTTCCGGTATTAATACTGGAAACTTCCGCCCACCATGGCGCGGAATCCTTCGTAATCTCCGAAGTAGCGGTCGTATCCGGCACGAATGCTCATCCAGTCGAACGGCTTGAATTCAAGTTTTCCGCCGATTTCAACGTAATGGAGCGTGGTCTCGTCGGCGAGATACTTCTTGTCTGTGGCGCTTTCGGGCGTATGCATGTCGGTGATGTTTCCGCCGAAAGCGGTGTCCCTGGCGACCGCGCTGGCATGAACTGCTCCCAGAAGGATAGCGTCCTTTAGAAGTCCGCTTTCCACCTTATACTGGGCAGAAATTTCGCTGTAAATTTCCTGGCTGTTCGGCCCGAGATCGGTTCCGAGACTTTGGGCGTAGCTGCGGTAGGTGTATCCGCCGCCCTTGTGGTGCGTGTAGACCCAGGGCTCGACGCGGGTGTATTCCATGTACCAGTTCCAGAGCGTGCTGCCGAGGCGGATACTGTCGCGGGCGATTCCTACGGAGGTGGCCCACTTGTTGCCCCACCAGCCATCATCGAACATGCTCGTAGGTGATTTCATATCGTCCCACAAGAGTTCGCCGTAAAATTCCCAATGTGGAATCGTCTTGACACTCAGATCGAATGCGAGGGAAATGTTGTCCTGGTCGCCTTGCAGGTGTTCCTGGAACACGTAAGGTATAAAGGGAATTACGTAGGCCCATTCAAATTCACGGCCGGAGCTGTCCGCATCTTCGTTCGGGTTCGGTTCCGTTTCGGTGGTGCTTCCGTAGAGCGCCGTTTCCGAAAGCCCGAAGGTGATATTGAAGGGGAGGGAAAGGTCAAGGCGGTGTACGTGCATGTACTTGCCGAAGTTTTTCTTCTCGAAAAGCTTCATGGCGTACTGCGAGTAGGCGATAGGGCCGAGTTCAAAGCGGTAGCCGAAATACGGCGTGGGTGCGGGTTCAAAAATGCGACTCGTGGAATCCTGCCACGGGCGGTAATTGTTCTGGTCTCCGCGAAGAATCACATGGTTGCGACGGGCGGGGCCCATACTCAGATAGTCGAATCCTGCAAGCAACTTGACGGCATCCAAGTCGTAGCTGGCGTTAGCGGCAAAAATGTCCCAGGTACGCTTGTTTTCGCTCTGCTTGTTGTAGGGGATGCCTTCGTCGGGGTGGTAGAAATTGTCGGCTATATCCCTGTTGGTGTGGTCGGTACTCACCTTGACGCGCGCATCGAAAAGGAACCGTTCGGTAAAATGCCCGTTCAAGAAAAGGCGGACCGAAGCGGAATTGTCGTAGTGCGTCGGGGCGTTCGTTAGGTTCGTAATCGCAAGTGAGTCGACCAACTGCGCGCCGATAACAATCTCGTGGTGGCGTGCGGAATCAGTAAAAGAAATGTGGGTGGGCCAGTCCATACCCGTGGCGCAGGCGAGTTGAGCTGCCCCGAAGAACAAGGTAAAACCGATGACCTTCTTAATGCCTAATTTCATAAGATCCCCCGTTCTTTTCAATAAACTTTTTAAAAGCCCTTTCGGATAGACAGATGACGAGAATGGTGGCGATTCTTGAAAACTGTAGTCTTTTGAATCGTAGACCGAGACTGATCAGCAGTCCTGCAAACAGGCTCACTGCAGGGAATCCGTTCCTGAAACCGAAATGGATTCGGTTGCGGATCATCAGGCAGTCAATAAAGTAGGGAACTCCGCCCTTGGCAATTTCGCTGCCAGTCGAAGATCCGATATCGTGCCAGATAATACTGTCAGTAGCCCATGCAAGAGAAAATCCGTTTTTCTTTGCATGCATACAGTAATCGCTTTCCTCGAAATACAGAAAATAGTCTTCGCTCAGGAGTCCCGTCTTTTTCAGGCACTCGGGCGAAATCAAGAAAGAGGAACCCTCAACGTAGTCGAATTTTGTGGCTTCGGGCGAAGAGACTCGTTGCACGGTCGCAAACTTCGGGTGGATGACGCAAACGCCTCCAGAGAATTCTCCGTTAGCCTTCTTGATAAGGGAACCCGTGATTCCGGCTTCCGTTGCAAGGGCCTTGCTGAGTAATTTTTCAAGCGCGTCTGCTTCGGGCAGCGTGTCGTTGTTGAGCAACCAGATAAAACTTCTTGCAAAGTCACCTTGTGCGGCGCAGATTCCCTGGTTACAGGCCGCCGCGAAACCGCGGTTTTCGTCGTTCCAAATCCAGCGGACCTTGAACTTGAAGGTGAAGGTCCAGAAGTACTGCCTTGATTCTTCGGTGCTGGCGTTGTCGATAATATAGACGCAGCTTGGCTGTACAGAACTCTTTTCGAGGGCGCGTAGGCAGTCTACGGTCTTTTCTTTGTTCTTGTAATTGACGAGGACAACGCAGACGGAATTCATTATTTCTTTCCGAAAAACTTGGTGATGATAGGAGCGCCGATAATGCCGTAAAGGATTCTCGGAATAAGACCGAAAAGTCCCGAAATATGAGGGTAAAGGCTACGGGCATTTCGGGCGACCCAGGCGGTGTACTGCGGAATAATTGGCTTGTCGAGCCTGTCTTGAATGTAACCGATGTAGCGTTTCAAAAATTTCTGGTCGTCTTCAGAAAGCTCGCCGAAAAGGGGGGTTCCCGTAATCATTCGCGCCCATTGCAGGTTCAACTTCAGGTTGCCTGTCCATGTGTGCGAGTGTCCAAGACCGATTGCGTTTTGCCCGTGAATCCTGTATTGGATGACCGGGTCGGAAATAGAAACATATCCGTTACGGGCGCAGGCGCAGAATGTAATCCATTGGTCATGGACGGGAACCTGCTCGGGAATGGGTAAAATCTTTTCGAGGAGGTTTGCCCTAAAGAGGGTCATGCAACCGGTTACGTTAGTAAATCCGGTCAGGATTGCCCGTAGGGAAAGGTTTTCTGGAATTCCGTCCATTTCTCGCCAGGATTTCCCGATGATTTTCCCTTCGCCGTCGATGACCTGGGCATCTCCGAAAACTAGGTCAGGCATCTTCGATTGTCCGTTTTCGATCGCCTTTTCAAGGATTTCGAGTTTCTGCGGAAGCCATATGTCGTCCTGGTCGGCAAGGGCAATCAGGTCGCCGTCGCCCAGTTGCGGGCAGGCGAGTTCCAGCGACTTCGAAAAGGCGCTACGATGTCCCATGTTCTGGGGCGAGACACTTATCTGGAGGGGTAGACGGTCCTGATAGCTCTTCAGTATTTCAGGAGTGCTGTCCTTGGAACCGTCGTCTACGGCGACAATGAAGTCGGCGGGCCTTGTTTGTGCCAATAGGGAATCGAGCATCTGTCTAAGATACTTTTCGCCGTTATAGGTTGCAAGAACGATGCCGATTTTTGCCATGCCACGAATATAGTAAATCGCAGTCGGTGAAGGCCACCGTGATTGGGAATCTTAAACTTTAAATTCCTATATTTGCGTTATGCCCGAAAAGCGAAAAATCCTGTTTATCTGTGACAAGAACGAATGTACCAGTTTTGGCCGCCTGACGATGAACCTCGTCAAGGCTGTGGCGGGGGAGTTCGAACCCCATGTGCTATGGCTCAAGACTCCGAAGTTCTTTGGCGATGCCGGTAAGAATGCGGCGACATCGCAAGATTCAATTTATGTCTCACACGAGGTGTGGGCAAAGTCGCTTTATACGGGATTCATCGGATTCCGTTCACCGCTAAAAAAACTGGTCAAGAAAATCCAACCGGAAATCGTTTTCTTTATCCGTCCAGAATTGGGTTTCTTGGTTCCCGTGGTCAAGGGGTGTGCCAAGACGGTGATGTTTGTTCACGACACCTTTGCCGAAACGCTTTATCCGAATTCTCTTAAATTTAGACTGCTTAATTTGTTCTATATCCGGCCGACGGTCAAGGCTGATTATTTTGTCTATAACTCGGGCTGGACCCGCGAAGAAGCCTCTAGCTATTTTGGACCGCAGATGTCGCAAAAACCGGGCTCCGTTATCGGCTGTCCCATTGATAGCGCCCTGTTCAATAAGCCTGAATCTAGGCCGACTTTCGAAGAAAAGAAAAAATTTCTCCGCAAGTACGGTATCAAGAATTTTGATGGTATGTGCCTAAATGTGAGCCTCGACGAACCGCGCAAGAATATCGAGACTTTCTTCGAAATGGCGCGTCTCAGGCCGCATGTCGCTTTTGTTCGTGTAGGCAAGTTTTCGGAGCGTCTGCGCACCATCGTGAACGAAAAGAAACTCTACAATGTCTACCATTTCAGCGGGTTTCATGCGGAAGAATTGCGCGATTTTTATCGCCATGCCGACTTGATGGTTTATCCGTCTTTATTGGAAGGGTTCGGTCTTCCTCCTATCGAGGCTATCGCTTGCGGTACGCCTGCTGTCGGGGCGTCGACTTCGGCGGTCAAGGAAAATCTCGAGGGAGTCTGCCCGTTGGTAGACCCGCCTACAGATGCCGAGGCTTTTGCATGCGTATTGGACCGCGTCCTTGCGGGAGAAAATGTCCTGGATAACGAAAAAGCGGTCGCTTTGTTGGACCGCTGTTCCATGGAAGCTTTCCGGCAGAGGGTTGTTGAGTTCTTCAAGACCCTGTAACGGAGCCACCGCTTACTTGTTCTTCTTGTTGTAGACCACGCGGGTGTGTGCGACAAAATCGTGTAGGGCGCGACGCTTGGGGTCAATCATTACGATAAGGTAGCCTAGACCGTAGAATGCAAGTGTGCATTGGGTAAACAGGCTGGCGATAAACCGGATGGCAGATTCTATCCAGCTGATTTTTTCGCCTGCCGCAGATTCTACATGGACATGCACCAGCATCTTGCCGGGGGTTGCAGCCTTGATCGCGGTGAAGGTGACGTAGTAGGCCGCCTGAAGCAAGCCCCAAATAATGAGGAATACATGCATTCCGGGGAAGTTCAGCACGTTCATCAGGGCTTCGTCAGAGGTCGGGTTGTTGACATAGGCGTTCATGGCTTCGCCGATGGCGTTCAGGTCTATCAGCTGCGTTTTGCTCATGGTCATCAGAATCAGGAGACCGATGAAGCTCAAGATGATGTTGTCAACCAGGTAGGCGATTCCGCGAATAAGGAACCCCGCATAGCGCTTGCCTTTATTGTGCTCGGCAATGATAGCTTCCAATGCGGCCTTGATTTGTTCTTCTTCGGAAAGCGGAACTTCCTTGGATTCTTCGGTGTCTTTCCAGGGAGTCCAGGATTCCATACCCGAATGCCACACCAAAGTTTCTTCCTTGATGGTGCCGTTTTTGACAAAGTCCCTGATTTCGTCGATATTATAAGGACCCTTGCGTCGTTCACCGTCTGTCACGGATTCATCTATGTAGTACCATATCATACGAGGTAAATATAGAACTTAGAACTTGGAACCTAGAACTTAGAACATAAAATTTGTGGTATGGAATTTGGATTTTCTCTAAGTTCTACCAACTAAGATCTATCAACTAATAAAAAAAAAACTACATTTTGGAGGTATGATGAATTTCAAGATTGGCCAACGCTATGTAAGTCAATCGGAACCTACACTCGGGCTTGGTATTGTCACCGAGGTGCAAGACCGTATTGTTAAGATTTCTTTCCCTGCTGTCCGTGATGTCCGTTGCTACCGTTCTATGGGGGCTCCTGTAGATCGTTTTGAACTTTCGGTAGGCGATACGGCAAAAAGCGAAAAGGGACTGTCTTTTACGGTAGAATCTGTCAAGGATGTCGACGGCCTGCTTGTCTATACGGGCCGTGGCGGTAGGCAGATGAAAGAATCGGAATTGAGCGGCAAAATTTCGATTGCCCGTCCCGAAGATTTGTTCCGCGCTCTCCGTGAGAACCGCATCTCGAATAGCGCCCAGTTTGCCCGTCGCGAAAGCGCCATGGAACTTTCTTGCAAGTGGATTTCGTCGCCGGTTCGTGGCATGATCGGTCCGCGCACTTCCATGATTCCGCACCAGTATTATCTGTGTAGCCGGGCCTGCGATAGCTCGACCCTCCCGCGCTTGATGCTTTCGGACGAAGTGGGCCTCGGTAAGACTATCGAAGCTGGTATGATTTGGCATGCGCTCAAGTCCCGCGGTCGCTTGACCCGCACCTTGATTATTGTGCCTGAAACCTTGAAGCACCAGTGGCTCATCGAAATGAAGCGCCGCTTCAACCATCTCTTTACGCTGGTGGACGAAGGCTATATTAAGGGACTGTTCGTGAATGACGACGATGACCGCCCGAACCCGTTCACGATTGCCAATGACATTATCTGCTCCATCGATTTCCTGATTAAGCAGCCCGCGCTCATCGAGGATCTGCTCAAGACGAATTGGGACATGGTGATTATCGATGAGGCGCATCACCTAGTTTGCGAAGACGGTTTTACGAGCCACGAGTACTTGCTTGCCAATGCGGTGGTCCAGCGTTCCAAGGGTGTACTCCTGTTGACGGGTACGCCGCTGCAGTTCCAGCCGGAATCGCAGTTCAACCGCCTCAAGATGCTTGACCCGGTACGCTTTAGCGATTACAACAGCTTTATCAAGGACCAGGATGCCTACCGCAAGCTGGTTAACGAACTCTCCAAGTTGCCGACCGATCCGGGCGAACAGATGAGTTGGGACGACCTGAACGAATGCGTGCCCAAGAAGTCGATGATCCGTCCTTGGCTCGAACAGGAAAGCGCGAAGAGCATGCCTGCGGACGAATGGATCCGCCGCATCGTGGATGCCGTGGGTACGGGTTCGGTGGTGTTCCGCAATACCCGTAAGGGCGTGGGCGGATTCCCGAAGCGCGTGCTTGACGAAATTCCGCTGGAACCGAACCAGAACTACCGCGACATGGTGAACGTGGCCGCCGAGAACGATCTCGACATGTCCACCGACATTCAGGAAAACGGCCTCCTCTGCACGAGCTACTCCGATGCCTGGGCGCTTGACGAACGCTACGTGTGGCTCAAGGGCTTCTTGAAGGAACATGCGAACGACAAGGTGCTCCTAATTTGCGAATCGATTCAGGTGGTGCAGGCTCTTGAAACTCTCCTGACGGAATTCATGGGCGAAGGCGCCTTCTCGATGTTCCACGAGAATATGACAATTATGGCCCGCGACAAGGCTGCTGCGAATTTCAGCCGTGAAAACGGCGCGAACCTGCTGATTGCCTCCGAAATCGGTTCCGAAGGCCGCAACTTCCAGTTTGCCCATCATCTGGTCCTGTTTGACTTGCCTTTGGATGCCTCGTTGGTGGAACAGCGTATTGGCCGTCTGGACCGTATCGGCCAAACAGAAAACATTATCATCCACGTGCCTTATGTAAAGGGCTCCGGCCAGGAAGTCATGTTCCGCTGGTACCACAACGGCTTGAACGCCTTCGGCACTCCGATGATGAGCGGTGGTGAACTTTTCCTCAAGTATACGGACGAACTGATTGCCGCCCTTGCTGATCCCAAGGATCTTCTTCAGAACTTTGTCGATACCGTAATCCCGAAGGTTAAGAAGGATTGCGATACCATGCGCAAGAATATCGAGAAGGGGCGTGACCGTCTGTTGGAATTCAATTCTCGCAATCCGGCGAAGGCGAAGGAAATCACCGACGAAATCTTGAAGATCGATGCTGACCAGAATCTGCAGACACTCGTGTTCTCGTCGCTGATGGACCGTGGCCTCGAAATCGAAAAGAGCAAGATCAAGGGCTGCTACGTGATTAGCATGGGCACGCAGGTCGAAGCGGGCTCCGTGCCGGGTATGCCTGAATCGGTGGGAATGGCCGGTGCTGGCGGTGGCGGACGCATTACGCAGTCGGTCGGAAACTTCGAAGAAAGTTCGGGCGGTGGAGACGAAGATGCCCGTTTCTGCGATACGTCGAGCTTGACGGTGACCTTTGACCGCAATGTCGCGATGATCCACGACGAGGTCGATTTCGTCAGCCTGGAACATCCGCTGTCCCAGGGCGTAATCGACTTCGAGACGACTCTGGATAACGGCGCGGTCTCTTGCAACATCTGGCCGAATTCTGGAATGCGCGGACTCATGATGCAGTATAACTTTGCGGTCGATTTCTCCATTGCCGAGGAATGGGGCGTCTCCGATATCGCGGGCCCGCGTTACTTGAGCGTGCTCGTGAACCCGATGGGCGAGGACATGTCCGCGAAGCTTGACGATTTGAAGAACGCCTGCTTCAAGGATGTTCCTGTTCCGCAGGGCAATGCCGCCGTGAACATGACGCTTAAGTATTTCGGTAAGGACGGTCTCGCGATTGCCCGCCGCATTGTTTCTGCCAAGGCGAAGGAATACGCCGAAGAGGCTGCCGCCGCAGTTGAGGCTCGCGCCGAGCAGGAATACCAGCGTATGAACCATTTGCTTTCTATGCGTGGCAAGGCGGGCAACAACGCCCAGCTGCAACAGCTCCGCAAGAACGCACAGGAATGGAAAAAGGTCATTTCGAACCCGCAACTCCGCCTAGACGCGATTAGATTGCTTGTTTGCAGGTAGTTTTGAATGAAAAAGGAATGGTGTCATCCTGAGCGGAGCAACGAAGTTGCGAAGTCGAAGGATCTAAAGCATTTTTGAATAAGATTATGAGTGAATTAAGAAAGAATATTCTCGATGAATCCCGCCGCATTGTCGTAAAGATCGGCTCGCGTATTTTGGTCGACTCCGAAAAGGGCGGCGTTCGCACCCGCTACATCCAGAAACTTGCAGACTCGGTCGCTCGCCTGATGGAAGCGGGCAAGGAAGTCGTGGTGGTGACGAGCGG
>JAEEGH010013717.1_pt1 | contig 17922 bp, 7 predicted proteins | sample 9134181 | NCBI WGS metagenome assembly JAEEGH01 (sample SAMN16246544, study PRJNA631951) | gut metagenome | biome: gut microbiome; feature: rumen; material: DP-attached | host: Bos | place: Iran: Karaj | collected 2018-10 | reverse complement strand
CAACTCACATAATTAGCGACGTGACTATGTCTTATTCCATCCGCACAGCACGCCGAAGTTTCCTGCCGAGAAACCTTTGGTTTCCTGCCGAGAAACCGATGGTTTCTCGGCAGGAAACTTTTAAAACCCATGTTGCCTTGAAACTGCAGGGAGGGGCAGGGGGTGAGTCTGCAGGGCCTTCTTCTGGCTTGGCTCTGCTTTAGACGTAGGTCTCCAGCATTTTCAGCTGGCCCTCTATCCGCAAGAACTCGGTGGTGGCAGGCAAGAGCAGCGTCTCTCCGGCACGCAGGGTGACTTGTGAGGCGAAGGCATCTGTATCCTCAACGGTCAGCAGTGCCTCGCCCTTTAGCCCGATGAGGATGATAAAGGAGTCGAGGTCGGCATAGTCGATGAGCATCGGCTCGGTGAGGTCGTAGACCGATGTCGTGAAATAAGGACAGCGGATAAGCGACTGCGGCACATTGGCAGTGGGACGATAATGCAGGCGGTAGTCGTCCTGCACAGTGTAGTCGATAGACTCTGCGGCCTCGCGGGTATGCAGCTGGCGCAGGTTGCCGTTGGCGTCGCGACGGTTATAGTCGTAGATGCGGTAGGTGACATCGCTGGTCTGCTGAATCTCGGCCACGAAGCACCCGGCACCTATGGCATGGATGCGCCCGGCAGGGATGAAGAACACGTCGCCCTCGCTGACATCGTAGCGTGCCAGTGCCTCGGTGATGGTGTGATTGGCCACCATGTCTGCATACTGCTCAGGAGTGATGGAACGCTTGAGGCCGCAATAGAGGAATGGCGGCGTGGACGGTGCGGGTGTCGGAGACGGCATGACATACCACATCTCGGTCTTACCCATAGGATGGCCGTGGCGCCGGGCCACCTCGTCATTGGGATGCACCTGGATGGAAAGGTCGCGCCTGGCATCGATGAACTTGATGAGCAGGGGAAACACATCGCCGAAGCGCGCATAATTGTCGTGACCCATGAGCCGCTCACGTTCTTTGTGCACCAAGGCATTAAGGGTCATACCGGCACAGGGGCCCTCGCTGACCACTGACTCACTGCCGGCAACGCCCGACAACTCCCAGCTCTCACCCACGTGGTCGAGGTGCTGGTCGAGATGCTTGAAGGGGATGATGCTGTCGCCTCCCCAGATAGTCTGTTTAAGTATCGGTTGGAACTTATACATTATTATATTAATAAGGGTTATCCAAAAAAACGCTACAAAAGTACGCAAAAAAAATGGAACGCTACTGATTCTTTTTGGCTTTTTTTAAAAATTGTTTGTTTTCTTTTGGCAGTTCACAACATTTATCGTACCTTTGCAATCGCAATTGCATAAAAAACCTAAAAAATATAGTATGAAACACCGCTTTTTGGAAATGGCTGGCAGGGCAAGCATTGCTGCCTGCCTGTCTGTTGCGTGCGGTGTCTTCACTGCCTGTACGGATGACTACGACCTTGACGACCCGGGCAACTACCCGTCGTGGTTGGGCAGCAGCATCTATGAGGCAATGAAGCACCCTGAGGCCTTGACGGCCGGTACGGGCAATGTGCTTCAAGGCACATTCACCAATTATCTGCGACTCATCGATGACCTTGGCTATGCCGAGACATTGGGCAAGACGGGCTCAAAGACCATCTTCCCTGCCAACGATGAAGCTTTCAACCGTTTCTACCAGAACAACAGCTGGGGTGTGAGGCGCTACGAAGACCTCACAGAAGCCATGAAGCGCCAACTGCTCTATGGCTCCATGCTCGACAATGCCATGCTGGTGGAGATGCTCTCAAACATCAGTGACGGATCGACCGCTGTGAGGCAGGGGCAGGCCATGAAGCACACTACGGGCGCTGACGTCATCGACACCATCACCTACCTGCCCAACCAGGCCGCCATGCCCGTGAACAACAGCTACTGGGAGAAATACTACGACCAGGGGCTGTACATGGTCATGGATGCCACCAGGCCGATGATGGTGCACTTCACCGAGGAGCAGATGACCAACAACAACATCACCACGAAGGGCGAAAACAGCGATTTCGAGGTGATTACCGGCACGCCTTACGATGAGGAAGAGCACTCAGCCTACATCTTCCGCAACAAGATCATCATCCCCGACATCACCTGCAAGAACGGATACATCCACCAGATGCAGGACGTGCTGGTGCCTCCCGGCAATATGGCTGAGGTGATACGCACCAATGGTGAGAGCAACCTCTTCAGCCGTATGCTCGACCGCTTCAGCGCCCCCTATGAGGATGCTGCCACCACCAAGCGCTACAACGACTGGTATGAGGAGCAGGAGAAAGCCGGCCTTGACGTGTCGAAGATGCCCCACCCGGAGAAGATTTACCAGAAGCGCTACATGAGCCTGCGCTCGGAAGGTGTGAACAACTCGCAGAGGATGAGAGACCCCAACGGCAATGACCTGGGGCAATATGTGCTCTCCTACGACCCGGGATGGAACAACTACAGCTCGGGCAACACCGGCGAAGACCCGCTGAAGGACATTGCTGCCATGTTCGTGCCCACCGACAAGGCCATGCAGCAGTACTTCCTGCCCGGCGGCGAGGGAACCTTCCTCATCGACGCCTTCGGCAAGAAGCCCAACACTATAGAGAACCTGGCTGAGAACATCGACTCCATCCCCTTGCAGAACGTGCTGCAGATTGTCGACAACCTCATGCAGAGCAGCTTCACCAGCTCCGTACCCTCGAAGTTCGGACGCGTGATGGACGAGGCCAACGACCCCATGGGCATCTCGTTAGAGTCACTGAACAAGACCGAGGATGGCATCTATGACGTGAAGATAGCCAACAACGGCGTCATCTACATGCTCAACAGGGTGTTTGCACCGCCCTCGCTCATCGCCGTCTCGGCACCTGTCACCCTGAACAGCAACATGCGCATCATGAACACAGCTGTGAACGACGGCAAGACGAAGAATCCCCTGAACCTGGGACAGAACTACTACGCCTATCTGCTGGCCATGAGCGCCAACTACGCCTTCTTCATCCCCACCGACGATGCCTTTGCCAACTATTATGTTGACCCCGCCTACCTGAAGTCGGCACAGCCGCGCGCCCTGAAGTTCTACTACCAGAACAAGAGCCCCTACGTGTTCTGCTCCAGATGGAAGTACGACCCCGAGACACGCACCGTGGGCACTGAGCCCGCCGACTCGCTCGGCATGGTGAGTGAAGCCGACTTCCGCCAGCTGTTCATCGACATTCTGAACTATCACACCATCGTGCTGGGCGAAGGCGAGACGCTGGGAACCAACAAGTTCTATAAGACGAAGCACGGCGGCGCTGTGATGTTCGACGGCAACCGCGTGCTCAGCGGATCACAGATAGAAGGCATCACACCGGTGTCGAACATCACGCAGACCTACAACCAGGCCAACGGCAAGGCTTACGCTATCGACCATGTCATCGAGCCGCCCCACCGCTCAGTGCTGAACGTACTGGAGGACTCGACCCGCTTCAGAGAGTTCTATAACATGTGCAACGACGTAGACATGGACAGCCTAATGGAGTTTGCCAACGACCGCTTCATCCAGAAGATGGAGACGACCAACAAGGAGACACGCCTGTCGTATCACCCCTTTGCCAACAAAGGCGGCCTGACGGAAAACGTCAACTACTTCAACTCGTATAACTACACCGTCTATGCACCCGACGACAACGCCATGGCCATCGCCTATGAGCGCGGACTGCCCAAATGGTCGGACATCAAGGTGCTTTTCGACAAATGGTATCCTAAGTATCTGGAGAATCAGGAAAGCGTTGACCGCCAGCCGGCTTCTACCGGCTCCGGTGCGAACAAGGTGTTCAATTCCATCTGGAAGAGGCTGATGAACATCGGCGTGCTGACAGACGAAGAGATAGCCGAGCTCACCGCCGACCGCGACCGTGCCCTGGCCATGGTGGAAGCCATCAATGCCTTTGTGCGCTACCACTTCCAGGACAACTCCATCTTTGCCGATGTCGTGGTAGAGAAGGGCGAGTTCCCCACCGCCTGCGCCGACACCCTGGGTATCCGCCAGCGTGTGAACGTGGAAGGTGGCAACGGCCGCATCATCGTGACCGATGCCAACGGGCAGACCGTCACAGTGGATGGCAACAACACGTCGATACTGACCAACCAGTTGGCCCGCGACTACGTCATCACCACACAAGGCTCGGGACGAAACCAGAAATGCACCCTCTCCACCTCGTCCTTCGCCGTGGTGCACCAAATCTCCACACCGCTGAGCCCCAATGCCGACTCACGACGCTACGACGGACTATGGACAGGCGAGGACGCCCCGGCAAGACTCAAGGCCTATCGCCGGCTATTCGAAGAAAAACTCTATAAACGCTATACAAACTGAAAGCTATGAGAAACAAGATAAGCAAGCGACTGCTGATAAGTCTGTCATTTATCATCTGTCATATTTCATTTAGCTTTGCCCAGGAGATACGTATTTCGGGTACGATTACCGACTCATCCGGTCCGGTGATGCTCTGTAACGTGGTGGAGGTAGACGCCAACAACCGTAACGTCTCCTACACGCAGACCGACCTGAACGGTAACTTCTCCATGACGGTGAAGAACGCCAAGAACAAGCTGAAGGTGTCGTACGTGGGAAGCAAGACCGTACTGCTGCCCATCGGCACGAGGACTAAGTTCAATATCAAGCTGCAGGACGAGAACGTCATGCAGGTGGTGACCGTCACCGCCAAGCGCAAGTACAGTCAGGGCGGCCTGGCCATTCCCGAGCGAGAAGTGTCGGTGGCCACACAGACCTTCAACATGAGTGAGGTGGAAGGTCTGGGCTTCACCACCGCCGACGAGGCCCTGCAGGGACAGATTGCCGGTCTGGACATCGTGTCAAACTCGGGTAACCTCGGCGCCGGCACCTCCATGCGTCTGCGCGGTGTCACCACCATCAACGGCAGCGCAGAACCGCTCATCGTCGTCGACGGCAACATCTTCGAGAATCCTGATGCCTCCTTCGACTTCACCAGCGCCAACGAAGAGACCTACGCCGCACTGCTCTCGGTCAACCCGGCCGACATTGAAGACATCCAGGTGCTCAAGGATGCCGCCGCAACGGCCATCTGGGGTAACCGCGGTTCCAACGGTGTCATTCAGATTCGCACCAAGCGCGGTGCACGCGGCAAAGCCAAGGTGGACTACTCGCTCCGCGTACAGGCCAGCTGGCAGCCCGACGGCTACAACATGCTGAACGGTGACGACTACACCATGATGCTGAAGGAGATGTACTACAACCCCTCACAGGCCGCCAACGCTACAGCAAACATCAACGAGATCAACTATAACAGCTATTGGGCCGAATACGAGAACTGGAACAACAACACCGACTGGGTGAAAGAAGTGCAGCAGACCGCTTGGAGCCAGTATCACTACCTGACCATCACGGGTGGTGGTGAGAAGGCTAACTTCCGTGTCTCAGCAGGCTACGACCACCAGAACGGTACCATCATCAAGCAGACCCTGGACCGCTTCACCACGAAGCTCTCCCTCGACTACTTCGTGAGCGACCGCATCACGTTCCGCACAACCTTCCCCCTGACCTATACGGCCAACAACCGTAACTTCGATGACAACATCCTGGGCCGCGCCCAGCAGATGGCACCTAACATGAGTGTATATCGTCAGAATGCCGATGGTTCCAACACTAATGAGTTCTACATCATGCAGCCCTCTGGAGCAGACAATGCCGCCGGTTCTTCGGTTGACGGTACATCGTCAAGCCAGTTAAGCGACATCCGCTCATTAGGCAACCCCGTGGCCATCGCCCACCAGGCTTGGCGCAAGGAGAAGACCTATCGCATCTCGCCTGAGTTCCGACTGGACTACGACCTGTTGGGTAAGGACGACAGCCACACCCGACTGCGCTATACAGGTCTGGTCTATATAGATATTTTCTCAAAGAGCGAACCCAAATACTGGCCTGGCTCGTTGGAGACTGACGGTTGGACAGATCTTAACTATGACAATAAAGGGAATCTAATCAGCGGATATAATTTCAATCAAGTATACGATTACAATTCACTGGCCTTCACCACCCGTCACACCCTGACCTTCACCCCGCACTTCAAGAACGAAGACTTCTATGCTACGATGCTGGGCCGCTGGGAGATGACCACAGGCAACGACAATAGCCAGACGGTGATCAACACGAACACGCCTAACGGTGTGACCTCACCAACTGTTGACTCATACATTGAGAGAATGAGCACGGGCAACGGCCAATGGCGCTCCATGTCAATGACCTATACCGGTCACTTCTCCTACAAGTCACGCTATGCCATCGACCTCTCGATGCGTGGTGACGGTACCACCAAGTTCGGTGACAATCAGAAGTGGGGCTGGTTCCCCGGCGTATCAGCCCGTTGGAACATCAGCGACGAACCCTTCATGAAGTGGTCACGCAAGTGGCTCAGCATGCTGGCCTTCCGCCCCTCTTGGGGTATCGTAGGCCGCCAACCCGGTTCGCAGTACCTGCAGTATGCCAAGTACAACACCGCTGGTGTGTACGGTGACGCAAGCAACACTCACAGCGTGACCTATCTCGAAGGCCTGCAGCTGAACAAGCTGAAGTGGGAGCGCACCACGCAATGGAACATCGGTGGCAACTTCGGATTCTGGGACGACCGCATTACCGGTGACTTCAACTACTACTACAAGCGCACCAAAGACCTGCTCATGGGTGGTGTCCGCATTCCCTCCAGCTCTGGCTTCGGCTCGTTAGCATGGGCCAATGTTGGCGAAATGACCAACAAGGGTTGGGAACTGAACGTGAGCCTGAACAAGATTCTGAAAGTTGGTAAGTTCAGCTTAGGTGCCAACTTCAACATCTCACAGAACTTCAACGAAATCGTCGATATGGACGAGAGCGTACTGGAAAGCATCAACAGTGAGTGGGACAGCGGCAAGCGCGGAGCATACCTGAACCGCATTCAGAAAGGCAACCCTCTGGGTTCTATCTACGGTCTGCGCTACAAGGGCGTCTATCAGTACACCTACGAATACCTGACCAACCTGAAGACCAGCAACGGCTGGACAGGCGAGCAGCTTCGCAACTACATCAACAACGAGTTCCTGGCCAGCGGCAAGACGGCTCCTATCGCCCTCGATGCCAACGGCAACGTGATGATGGACACCAAGGGCAACCCCATCCGTCTGGTCTATAACTTCAATGACGGAAACTCTACCTACAAGTTCCAGGGTGGTGATGCCATCTATGAGGACGTGAACCACGACGGCCAGATCAACTCGCTCGACCTTGTCTATTTGGGCAACTCGAACCCACATCTGAACGGTGGTTTCGGTGTGAACCTGCAGTATGACAACTGGACTCTAAAGGCCAGCTTCAGCTATCGTCAAGGCGTGAAGATTGTGAACGAAGCCAAGATGCAATTAGAGAAGATGTACAATGCCTATAACCAGAGCTCAGCCGTGAACTGGCGCTGGCGTAAGAACGGCGACGTGACCGAGATTCCTCGAGCCATGTACGACACCGGCTACAACTGGTTAGGCAGTGACCGCTATGTTGAAGATGCGTCGTTCGTTCGCATGAGCTACGTTCAGCTCAGCTACAACTTCAAGCAGAAGACGCTCAAGCACCTCGGCATCCGCCGTCTGAATCTGAGTCTCTCTGGTCAGAACCTGCTCTGCTGGTCTAAGTACAGCGGCACCGATCCTGAGAAGTCGCCTGGCTCATGGGGCATTGCCTACGATAAATCGCAGACACCACGTTCTAAGTCAGTCACACTGAATATACAGGTGGGATTCTAAAAACCCACCCCCTACCCCTCCCCAGGGGAGGGGAGATTGGAAAGACAACAATAAAAAATAACAATATAAGATATGAACATGAAATTCATGATTAGAATAAAGAAAATGCGGCTGACGAAGATGGTTGCTATCATAGCCCCCCTCACCTTGGGAGGGGTTGGAGGTGGGTTACTCTCTTCCTGCAACGACTTCCTGACCATCTACCCCACCGACCGCATCGTGGGTACCGATTTCTGGAAGACCAAGGCCGATGTTGACCAGATGGTCGATGGTGCCTATAGCAGCATGCTGAGCGGAAACATTCAGGAGCGTGCCATCATGTGGGGTGCCTTCCGCAGCGATGAACTGGTGAAACACAGCGACTACAGCAGCACCGCCCTCGACAATGTAAGTGCCGTGAACCTGCTGCCCACCATGGGTTACTGCTCCTGGGGCGGCTTCTACAATGTCATCAACCGCTGTAACATCGTTTTGCGGCATGCGCCTGAGGTGATGGAGGAAGACCCAGAATTCACACAGGGCGACTACAATGTGGTGCGTGCACAGATGCTGGCCCTTCGCTCGCTGTGCTACTTCTATTTAGTGAGAGCTTTCCGCGACGTACCCTACGTGACTGAGTCGTTCGAGGATGACAGTCAGATTAGCGAAGTGGCTCAGAGCTCTGCCGGCGAAGTGCTGCAGAACTGCCTCAACGATCTCGAAGAGGCCAGCAAGTACATCATGAAGTCGGGCGGTTATGGTCAGAACGACTGGCGCAACTGGGGTTACATAACCCGCGATGCCGTCAATGCCATCATGGCCGACATCTACCTGTGGCGTGCCTCCATGACCCACAACACAGCCGACTATCAGCAAGTAGTGACGCTGGCCGACCGTATCATCAATGCCAAGGACGAGTATTACAAGACCTATAATATTAATAATGTGAGTGCCACCGACGATGACATCTACCATCTCTATTCTGGCAGTATCGCACTATACCAGATTTTCGGTTCCGGTAACTCGCGCGAGAGCATTCTGGAGTGGCAGTACAATGGCCGCAACAACTCGAATGAGACACTGGAGAACTACTATTACCAGTCTGGCACCGAGAAAGACCACAAAAGCAGCGGCATCGTGATGGCCTCGCCCATCTTCAATGCCACAGCCGTCAATGCCAACACTTCGCAAGGCAAGAAAGTATTCTTCTCAACCAATGACTATCGCTTCTGGAATGTAGTCTATAATGCCAACAACGAGGAAGCCGAGCAGTTATCAATCCGTAAGATGGTGGAAAATACCGCCAACATCATCTCGCCGCTGTCAACAGTAGGAGATTTGAAAACCAACAAACGCGAATACACAGAGTACAAACAGAACTGGATAGTCTATCGTCTTACCGACATCATGCTGATGAAGGCCGAGGCCCTGTTGGAGTTGGCTGGCGAGACCGACCGCGTAGCACAGAAGCCAGCCTTCGAACTGGTTGAGGAAGTGAACAAGCGCTCCATGCTAAGCAGTGCCACCGACATGCTCAAATTCGATGACTTCGCTACGAAGTCTGCCCTTGAGCTTCTCATCCTGAACGAGCGCGAACGTGAGCTCTGCTTCGAAGGTAAGCGCTGGTTCGACCTCATGCGCTACTGCTATCGCCACATGAACGGTGTGAACATCTTCGAGAAGATGGGTGATGTCGCCAGCTGGCCCGCCCTCTATGCCCCCATGACCGAGCTGTTAGGCCGCAAGTCGTCCGACAATGGGCAGAGCAACGCCATCGCCATCAAGATGAAGACCGAGCCTTACCTGTACTGGCCTGTGCAGGAGAGCGAGATCAAGGTCAACACCCTGCTGAAACAGAACCCCGTCTGGATTCAAAATAATACAACTGCCAAGAATTAAACGGGTGAAAACCATTCTCTGAAGCCTACCCCCGTCCTCATCCAAGGGAGGGGGAGATTGGAAAGACAAAAAATAAAAAACAAATATATAGGATATGAATATGAAATTCATGACAGATATAAAGAACATGCGGCTGACGAAGATGCTTGCTATCATAGCCACCCTCACCTTGGGAGGGCTTGGCAGCGGATTGCTCACCTCCTGCAAGGAAGACATCGATGAATCGAACCTTTACACCTTCACAGGCGAGACCATCGAGGACTACCTGAAGAACCGCAACGACAAGTACAGCAGTTTCAACTACATCCTGGGACGCATCGGTTACGACAAGATTCTCTCTGCCTACGGCACCTATACTTGCTTCGCACCGAACAACGATGCCGTCAACCATTATGTTGACAGTCTCTACAACGACATGAGCAACAAGGACCTGCCTCATAATGGTATGACCAAGAGCGGACTTGAAGGCCTGACCGATTCGCTCTGCAACGACATTGCCCTCTTCCACCTGCTCAACACGAAAGTAATGGGTGTCTATATGGGCAACGGTATGACCATCAAGACCATCCTGGGCCGCGACATCAACACTGAGACCGACACAATCTCGGGCAACGTGCTCATCAGCCGCTCAGCCCTCATCACCAGCATGGACAACGAGCTGGTGAACGGTGTGCTGCATGAGATTAATCACGTCATCACACGCTCGAACCTGCTCATTGCCGGTGAGATGGAGAACCACAAAGACATTTTCAACCTCTTCTCACAGGCACTGATACGCACTGGTCTGGCCGACTCGCTGTCAGCACAGCAGAAGACAGGCCTCAACTCGGTAGGCAACGAGACCAAATACTGGGTACCTGAGAAGTGCGAACTGGGCTACACCATTTTTGCTGAGACCGATGCCGTGCTGAAGGCCAACGGTATCACCTCATTAGATGAAATGGCCGCATACGCCAACACCATCTATGCCGACTGCGCCAAGCCAGGCTCTGGCTGGTACGACTATGCCCGTCGTCACAACATCACCGTGAGCACCGGCACCGACTATGATAATCCCTGGAATGCGCTGAACATGTTCATCCGCTATCACATCGTGGGCTACAAGGTGCCTTGGGACCGACTGGTCTATGACTGGAACCAGACCGCGAAGGTGACCCTCGTGGAATACTATGAAACCATGCTTCCCTTCACGCTGATGAAGATGACCCGTAACAGTGGCAAACGCTTGCTGAACCGCTGGGTGGAGAACAACTCACTGACCGACCTCAAGGCTGAGCTCGGCACGGCAGGCATCCACACGGTGCGCTTCGAAGGAGTGGAACTGGCCGGACAGAGCCAGCAGATTGCTTCTGTCAACGGCTACATACACCCCATCAATGGCATGTTGACCTATAACGAGAATGTACCAAAAGGTGCGCTCAACGAGCGTATGCGCTTCGATGACACTGCCCTGCTGGGTGAGATGATGTCGAACAGCATTCGCGGCATGACCAATGCCGAGGTGAAAGTACATGCTGATGCAGGCGACAACTACAACCGCGTGCGCTTCCCCAGCAACTACTTCAACAACCTTGTAGTCTATAACGGCGATGACACACAGCTGCGCTATCTGACCAAGGACGAAGGCAACTATTCGAACTATCAGGGCGACGAGTTCCTTTGCATCGGCAACTACGACTTTGCCCTGCGCCTGCCGCCCGTACCCGACGGCACCTACGAGCTGCGCTTAGGCTATACAGCCAACGGCAACCGAGGCATGCTTCAAATCTACTTAGGCACATCATCTGATCTGGCCGATATGAGGGCGCTCGACATCCCTCTTGACATGCGCCACGTGCCCAACGCCTCCTCTACTGAGGAGAATCCCGACCCCGTCACTGGCTGGTGTCCCTACGCCGCTACCGACGACCAGGGCATTCAGAGCGATGCCAACATGCACAACCTGGGCTATATGCGCGGTCCGCTCTACTACACCGTGGGCAAGGGCGGTGCCACATTGGCCCGTGCCAACCGCGAGGACTTGCGCCGCATCATTGCCAAGCAACAGTTCGAACAGGGTGAGTACTGGCTCCGCTTCAAGACTGTGATCGACAAGAGCGATGCCCAGTTCCACCTTGACTACATTGAGTTCTGTCCTGAAAATGTCTATAACAGCATCTCACTGATAGAGGATATGTATTAAAAAAACACAACACCCACTACAACCCACCCCCAACCCCTCCCCAGGGGAGGGGAGGTTGAGAAGACAAGAAATTAAGAAAGTACATAATAATAAAATATGAATATGGAATTCATGACAAAGATAAAGAATGTGCAACTATCTAAGATGCTCGCTATCTTAGCCCCCCTCACCTTAGGAGGCATCGGGGGTGGGTTGCTCACATCCTGCACCGACTGGAACGACCACTACGATGCAGGTACCGCCTTGTCGGATTCGCAGCAGGCATCACTCTTAGAGAACATCACGAAGAACCCCAGCCTGACTCAGTTTGCCTCTTTGCTCAGCAAGAGCGGCTTCGACCAGCAGCTGGTTTCATCGCAGACCTTCACCGTTTGGGCCCCTGTGAACGACTCGTTCAACTACAACGAGCTGATGACTACAGGCAACGACCGCCTGCTGAAACAGTTTGTGAAAAACCACGTGGCCCGCAACAACTATCCCGCTTCGGGCGCTATGAACCAGAAGGTATTCATGCTCAACGAGAAGCTCATGCACTTCCAAGGTGACGGTCAGGGCTACAACATTCAGGGCATTGCCCTCAATGCCGGCCAGCAGAACATTGGCAGCAACAACGGAATGCTCCACCTCATCAGCGGAAAGATTCCCTACCTGCCCAATATCTATGAGTCACTGAACAACGAGCAGTTCGCTCTCGACAGCATCAGCGACTACTACCACCAGTACGATGTTCGCAAGCTCGACGAGCTACGCAGCGTTCCAGGACCTATTGTTGACGGTGAGCAGACCTACCTGGACTCCATCTTCAACGAGAGCAACAGTCTCTATCGCACGTTCCGCTCCTACATCAACCAGGAGGACAGTAACTACACCATGCTGCTGCCCACCAACGTGGCATGGACAAAAGCCTATAACCGGATACAGCAGTACTACAACTACACGCCCACCATCCGCTACATGGATGTCAAGCCAACGGGCGAAGACACTACCATTGTAGTCAACCTGAAGAATGCCGCCCAGCTGCGCGACTCCATCACACGCTACAAGATGATGGCCGACCTAGTGTATAACAACAACGTTTACGACAACCGCAAACTCCCTGCCTTGAAGGAGGGTGAGACGCCCAAGAACGATTCTATCGTGAGCACCATGGGCAACATTCTCTATGCCGACGATGTGAAGAGCCTCTTTGCCGATGCCACCCGGGTGGATAAGAGCAACGGTGCCATCTGGGTGACCGACACGCTGAAAATGCCCGCCTGGATGTCGTGGAATCCTGAGATCACGGTCGAGGCCGAAGCCGCCTACTTCAAGACGGCCCAAGCCGGCAACGCAATAGAACGTCGCGTCACCTCCGGCCAGAACCGCTACATCAAGGGCCACCTCTCTAACGATGCATATTTAGAGGTTACGCCCATATCGCCCAATGCCAATCCAGAGGTTTACTTCAAACTGCCCGATGTGCGCTCCACCGAGTACAACATCTATCTGGTCATGGTGCCTGCAAATATTACAAATGAGAATACCAAGTACTATCCCAACAGCATCTCGGCAGGTCTTCGCTATGTCAAGGAAGACGGCACCCTGAGCACCGAGAGCACACAGAGGAACCCCAACCCTGATAGCGGCACAGAGACAACGACCACCTTCGTCACCAGTCTCCGAGACTCCACCATTGCCTCACAAGGAGCCTGCATCGACACTCTGCACGTTGGTTCGATTACCTTCCCCGTAGCCTACTACGGCACAGGTGACAGTGCTCCTTACATTCATGTGCGATGCCGTTTCAATTCAACGGTGGGCAACAAGATCACGCCCGACCGCACGCTGCGCATCGACTGCATCATTCTTCGCCCGAAGGAGCTCGACGACTATCTGCTGAGCCACCCCGGCTATGTTTATGACAAGCACAAGAATTACTAAGTCACACATTCAAATCAAAACATAGGATATGAACAGACACTATATTCTTTATTTTGCCCTCCTCGGTGCGATGTGTTCTACTGTACCCGCATCGGCCCAGGACGACGAAACGGAAGGCACAGAGGTGAAGGCCAAGACTGTAAAGAAAGCTCCCGCCAAGAAGCCCTCCTACCCCATGATGGAAATCAAAGGCACGATTGTCGATGCCGTGTCGAAGGCTCCGTTGAGCGGTATTCTGATCAAGGCACTGAACAATGCCAACTACACCGCCATGAGTGAAGACGACGGTACATTCGTCATCAAAGTGCCCACTTTCACCACCTCCCTCTACATTCATGCTCCCCAGTACCTCAGCCAACAGGTGGGTCTGGGTACGCCCGAAGATACTGTGAGCGTTGAGCTGCTGCCCGACAAGTTCCGCACGATGTATGTCGATGGCACCGACATCACAGCCTCAGCCACGGCACAGATACAGAACACCACGTCGCAGACCATTGAGACCGACATTGAAGGCACACTGGGTGCCGACGTGCGTGCCATCACCCGTTCGGGTGGTCCCGGCTATGGAGCCGCCATGTTCATTCGCGGTCTGAACTCGCTCAATGCCAACGCCCAGCCGCTGATTGTACTCGACGGTGTGATACAGGACATGCAGCAGACCCGCACCGCCCTGCACTATGGCGACTACATCAACCTGATGCTGAACATCAACCCCGAGGACATTGAGAACGTGACCGTGATGAAGAACGCCACCGCACTCTACGGAGCCAAGGGCGGCAACGGTGTGATTCTCATCGATACCAAGCGCGGTCACTCGCTGGCCACCCGCATCGATGCCAACGTGGGTATCGGCGTGGCTCTGCAGCCCCGCACACCCAGCATGATGGATGCCGGTCAGTACCGCATCTACGCATCCGAACTGCTGGGCAGCTATCCCAACATTGAGAACTACACCGACCCCAACACGTTCAAGTTCCTCATCGACGATCCCTCTAAGTTCTACTATTCCACCTATCACAACGAGACCAACTGGAAGAAAGAGGTGAACCGCGCAGCGCTCACCCAGAACTATAACATCAACGTGCAAGGTGGCGACAACATCGGCATGTACAACCTGTCACTGGGCTACACCGACGGCAAGTCAACCGCCAAGGAGAACGGCTTCAACCGTCTGAACGTGCGCTTCAACACCGACATCAGCATCTTCAAGCGCCTCACCACGCGCTTCGACATGTCTTACACGAAGATCAACCGCGACGTGTTCGACAACGGTGCACCCGAGGACTTCACTCAGGGTGTGGTGTCGTCGCCCACGTTCCTGGCACTGATCAAGTCGCCCTTCCTGAATCCTTATACTTATAATAATGTGACACGCCAGCTGTCTTCTACACTGGCCGAGGCCGATGACTATCTAAACGTGCTCGACAGCGACCTGTCACTGGGCAACCCCACCGCTCTGCTCAAGAACGGTAAGGCCATCAACAAGAACCGTGTAGAGACCACCCACTTCAATGCCGTCATTGCACCACGCGTTGACCTGGGCAAGAACTTCATCATCAGCGAGACGTTCAGCTACACGCTCGACCGCATCTCGCAGCGCTACTACCGTCCGCTGGGCGGCATGCCCACGTTCCTCATCGAGGGCATAGGCCGCGTGCAGAACAAGGCCATGTCAATGTTCTCGAAAGAGACGGCCATCAGCAGCGACTTGCGACTTGACTGGCACAAGCAGATGGGTAAGCACTACGTGAAAGCCTTTGCCGGATTCCGCTTCAACTCGTTCTCTTACGACGACAACGAACCGCAAGGCCAGTATTCTACTGCCGGTAACGACAAGACCCCGAACATCTCGACCAACATGGACTTCATCGATGCCACCGGCATCAACGACCAGTGGCGCAACATGACCTACTACCTCAGCGGCGACTATAACTACCGCAACCGCTACTTTGCTCAGGTCACCGTGTCGATGGAGGCCAACAGCCGCTTCGGCAAAGAGTCGCGCGGCATGAAGATAGGCGGCGTGAAGTGGGGCATCTTCCCCAGCGTTCAGTTGGGATGGGTGATGACCAACGAGAAATGGTTCCCCAAAGTGCGCGGCGTGAACTATCTGCAGCTGCGTGCCGGATGGGACCTCAGCGGCAACGACGACATCAACAACTATGCTGCCCGCACATCGTTCGGCGTGAGCAAATACCTCTATAAATCGACTGCTGCCCAGCTGAACAACATAGGCAACAAGGAAATCACCTGGGAGCAGACCAGCAAACTGAACTTCGGTCTGAAGGCTTATCTGCTCAACAACCGCTTAGGCTTGAACTTCGACTACTATCTGAACCACACTTCGAACCTGCTCACCCTGAAGCATTTCGACAACCCCGTAGCCGGTATCAACAACTACTGGAGCAACGGCGGCTCGCTTGACAACAGCGGATTCGAGGTGACACTGACCGGCAAACCCGTAGTAGGTCGTGACTTCAACCTCGAACTGGGCGCATCGGTAGGCCACTACGTGAACAAGGTGAAGTCGCTGCCCGACAACAGCTATATCTACGTAGGTGGTGAGAAGACAGCACAGGGCTACACCAGCAGCATCTACGGCACCGACAACATTATCACAGCTGTAGGCTATGCCGCAGGTTCCTTCTATGGTTGGGAAACAAACGGCGTGCTGGCCGACGATGCCGCAGCCCGCTCGGCAGGTAGCCTCGGATATTTGAAGTATCCCACCGGTCTCAAGGATGCCAATCAGAAGTATCGTAACTTCCAGGCTGGCGACGTCCGCTTCGTGGACCAGAACAACGACGGTGTTATCGACGATGCAGACCGCGTAGTTATTGGCAACCCGAACCCCGACATCTACGGCAGCATCTTCACAGCCCTCAACTGGAAGAACCTCCGATTGGATATGAACTTCAAGTACTCCCTCGGCAACGACGTCTACAACTACCAGCGTTCCATCCTCGAAGGCGACAATACCACCTACAACCAGACAACCGCTATGCAGAATCGTTGGACCTACGAAGGACAGCAGACCGACGTGCCCAAGGTATGCTACATGGACAGCGAAGACTGGCGCAACAACGAACGTATGTCAGACCGCTGGATTGACGACGGCAGCTACCTGAAGCTGAAGAACGTGCGACTCACCTACACCTTCCCCGTAAAGAGCAGCTGGCTAATGGGCCTGCGCATTTGGGGTGAGGCCAACAATGTCTTCACGGTCACCAAGTACCACGGAGTTGATCCCGAAATGTCGAGCCGCAACAGCACCCTCTATCAAGGTATTGACACAGGCCTTCTCTCCGTGGGTCGCAACTTCAATCTCGGTGTAACTATCAACCTCTAATACGACAACATGATGAAAAAGAATATCATTTCCATTCTTCTCCTCGCACTCACGACAGGCTTTGGCTTTACTTCCTGCGAGGACATGCTCACCCCGGACATGGACCGTCACAACGAGGTTGATGCCATCGCCTCCGATACGCTCTATTCCTACTGGGGCATCCTCAAGGAACTGCAAGCAATTTCCGAGCGCTACGTCATCCTCGGCGAGTGCCGTGGCGATTTAGTTCAGCCCACGGAGTACATCAGCGACTCTATCCATTCCATCCTTGACTTCGGCTCCACGGGTGATGCTTCCGACGGTTCCAACCGTTATCTGAAAGCCAGCGACTTCTACAAGATCATCAACTCCTGTAATGCCTACATTCAACAGTGCGACACACTGAAGAAGACCGGCACCAACAAGAGCGTAATGATTAAGGAGTACGCGCAAGTAGCCAGCATCCGTGCATGGGTCTACATGCAACTCATCCTGGCCTACGGCGAAGTGCCCTACTTCGATACTCCCATGCTCTCCACCGCACAGATGGAAGACTACTGGAAGAACACGGCTACCACCGTCAACGCTGATAACTTCACCAACACGAAGGTAGTCACTCAGCTTGAGGAGGTTCGCAACGTAGACCGCGTGAACTATGGCAATTATTCATCCATGTGCCACAGCACCCTCTGCCTCTTCCCGCAGAACCTAGTCCTCGGTGACATCTATCTCCTCAAGGCCAAACAGGGCCAACAGGCAGATTATGCCAAGGCTGCAGGCTACTACTACGATTACTTCAATACCTCGTAT
>JAEEGH010013714.1_pt1 | contig 17926 bp, 15 predicted proteins | sample 9134181 | NCBI WGS metagenome assembly JAEEGH01 (sample SAMN16246544, study PRJNA631951) | gut metagenome | biome: gut microbiome; feature: rumen; material: DP-attached | host: Bos | place: Iran: Karaj | collected 2018-10 | reverse complement strand
AGAAAAAGAGGCTTCAGGCTCTTTATAAGGAAAAAGAGGCGATTCTTGAGAAAGAGGGGGTTTATGATGAGGATTATACCCCTTCTTACTATTGTCCGGACTGCAAGGACACCGGCTATATCGGCACGCAAAAATGCCACTGCTTCCGCCAGGCGGAGATCGATCTGATCTATAAGCAGTCTACGCTGAAAAGGGTGCTGGAAAGAGAGAATTTCGATCATTTCTCGCTGGAGTGCTATTCCGACCGGCCGATCAATGAAAAGGGAGAGATCCCCAGGGAGATGGCTGCGGCGGCTCAAAAAACCTGCCGGGACTTTGTGGAAACGTTTGATAAAGACTTCAGAAATCTCCTTTTTATCGGGGACACCGGCGTCGGAAAGACGTTTCTTTCGAACTGCGTGGCAAAGGAATTGCTGGACAGGGGACACTCTGTGATCTACTTTACAGCCACACGCCTTTTTGATATATTGGAAAAGGATGTATTCAGGAAAAAAGAGCTGCAGAATGAGGGTATTCCGGAGGATTATTATCCGAGTGAGAACCGGAGGAATATCTATGAAGCGGAGCTTCTGGTCATTGATGACCTTGGCACGGAGATGATCAATTCATTTACGATCTCACAGCTCACGGCCTGCGTGAATGAACGGCTCATGCGGGAAAGCTCCACGATCATTTCCACAAATCTGAAGATCGCGCAGATCCCGGAGTATTATTCGATGCGTGTCTTTTCCAGGTTTGTCCAGAATTATACAGTGATACCTCTGATCGGTGAGGATATACGTTTCAGAAAACAGGCTTAAGACAGGAAGGAGTTCTCATGCCAAAGGATGAAAAAAGAAAACTGGAAACGATCCCGGTGGGGGCGCTTGGGCTGGTTCCGCTGGAAAGCTGCAGGGAACTGGCCGTAAAAGTCGACCGCTTTCTCGTGAAATGGAGAGAAGAACGGGATCATGAGCATGAGGAGAATATCGCTTTTAAGGGGTATCTTCGGGATTCATACATTATCGGCGCCTGCAATCCCAGGTTCGGGAGCGGGGAAGCGAAGGGCGTGATCCAGCAGTCCGTGCGCGGATACGACCTGTTCCTGCTCGTAGATGTGACGAATTACAGCCTGACCTATTCTCTTTGCGGAAATCAGAACCGGATGTCGCCGGATGATCATTATCAGGATCTGAAGCGCATCATCGCCGCGGCCGGCGGCAGGGCCAGACGGATCAACGTGATCATGCCGTTCCTCTATGAAGGAAGACAGCATCGGCGTTCTGCCCGGGAGTCTCTGGACTGCCCGCTGGCGCTGCAGGAGCTCGTGGCAATGGGCGTGGACAACATCATTACCTTTGACGCTCATGATCCTAGAGTGCAGAGCTCCATTCCGCTCCACGGCTTTGAAACCGTGCAGCCGGCGTATCAGTTCATCAAGGGAATCTGCAAGGCGGTCCGGGATCTTACCTTTGATTCCGAGCATATGATGGTCATCAGCCCCGATGAAGGCGGAACGAACCGCGCCGTGTATCTGGCCAACGTTCTCGGGCTGGATATGGGTATGTTCTATAAAAGAAGAGATTACAGCAAGATCGTAGGCGGCCGGAATCCCATTGTGGCGCATGAATTTTTGGGATCTTCCGTGGAAGGGAAGGATGTTCTGATCATCGACGACATGATCAGCTCCGGCGAGAGCATGATCGATGTGGCTTACGAGCTGAAAAAGCGGAAAGCAAAACGGATCTTTGCGATCGCCACGTTCGGCCTCTTTACCAGCGGGCTGGAAGCCTTTGACAAGGCGGTGGCCGACGGAACGATCTATAAAGTCGTGACGACGAACCTGACGTATCAGACGCCGGAGCTTTTGGGAAGGCCCTGGTACATCAGCTGCGACATGAGCAAATACATCGCATACATCATCGACACGTTAAACCATGATTCTTCCATCAGTGACCTTCTGGATCCGTACGACAGGATCCGTCGGTTTGTGGCTTCCTATAAAACAGGAAAGCGATAGGAGACAAGGAGAACAGCTTGATCATTATAGTCGGCCTGGGAAATCCGGGCCTGAGGTATTCAAAAACCCGCCATAATGTCGGTTTCATGATGGTGGACCGGCTGGTAAAAAAGTATAACGCGAAGCTCAAGGACAACAAGAAGAAGGCGATGGTCGGCGTTTGTACCATAGAAGGACAGAAGGTGGCGCTGGTGAAGCCGCTGACGTTTATGAACGGGAGCGGGAGCGCCGTGGCGCAGATCGTGGATTTCTATCGCGCGGATCCCGAAACCGAGCTGATCGTACTTTGCGATGACGTGACCCTTCCTCCCGGTTCCCTCAGGATCCGAAAGAAAGGAAGCGCCGGCGGACATAACGGATTGAAGGACATCATCCAGAAATGCCATACCGAAGGCTTCACCCGCATCCGCTTCGGCGTCGGAGGAGCTCCCGAGGGGACGGATCTGGTCGCGCATGTTTTGGGCCGGATCTCCGGCGAAGAGAAGAAAAGCCTTACGAACGCCATGGAAAAGGCGGAGGAAGCGATTCCCCTGATCCTTAAAGGGGATGTGGAACGAGCAATGAGTCAGTATAACATAACCGTAAAAAAATCTTGAAATTACTAACCGAACCATTAAAAGAAAGTAAAGAAATTGAAGACCTTGAAAAAAAGCTCTCCGGGAAAACGCCGAAGGGCTTTTATCAGCTGTCGGGCTGTATCGACGCGGCCAAGGGGCATCTGATCAGCAGCATCGGCAGGGGGAAACAGAAGCTGGTTCTGACCTTTTCGGACAAAAAAGCCAGGGAATTGTATGAGGATCTGCTTTTTTTTGAAGAGGAGGTTTTTTTATACCCTGCACGGGACCTTCTGTTTTATCAGTCCTCGCTCCAGGGCAATCTGGAGAGTGAGAAGAGGCTGTTTTCCCTGCGCGCCCTTTATGAAGCGAAAGACCCCTGCATTGTGACGACGTTTTCGGCGCTGTTCGGAAAGATCCCCTCGGAAGAGAGCTTTTTCGGAGGAGTGAGGGTGCTGAAGGCGGGAGAAGAGGAAGACCTGCCGAAGCTGACGGAGGAGCTCGTCAGTATGGGGTATTTCCGGTCGGAAGAGGTCGCGGCTCCCGGAGACTTTGCGCTTCGAGGGGGGATCCTTGACATCTTCCCGCTGACCGCCGAGGACCCGGTCCGTGTGGAGTTTTTTGACACCGAGATTGATTCCATCCGAAGCTTTGACCTTCTCAGCCAGCGTTCCATAGAAAATATCCCGGAGGTCATGATCCTTCCCGCCGAGAGCTTTCAGGGAAAAGGAGAGGAGGTATCTCTCCTGTCCTGGCTCATGCCGGAGAAAACGATATTGTTTCTGGATGAGCCGGACCGCACGTTTGAACACGGCAGGGCTGTGGAGCTGGAATTCACGGAGAGCGTGAAAATGCGGCTGGAGCTGGAGGGAGAAGAGGCTGTGCCGCTGCCGGAACGTTTCTTATATGAAGAAGTTCTGTATCAGCTCACAAAATACGTGAGTATCGGCTTAAGCTCCCTGGAAAAGAACATAAAGGAAACGGAAACGCTGTGGGCCGGAAATCTTTCGATCCGCTCCGTGGTTTCCTATCATAATAATTTTGAGCTGCTCGTAAAGGACCTGGGGAAATACCGCTCGCTCGGTTACCGGATCCTTTTGCTCACGGCATCCAGGACCCACGCCGGGAGGCTGCCCGATGACCTGGAGCAGAACGGGATCCCGGCGTTTTATACGGAGGATCGGGAACGGGTACTTAAAGACGGCGAGGTTGCGGTGGTCTGCGGGAATATCGCAAAGAGCTTTGAATATCCTCTGCTGCGGTTCCTTGTGATCTCCTGGAATGACTTCACGGGGGTCGTTCGAAAGAAAAAGAAAGCCAAGCCGCGTTATGAGGGCGTGAAGATCGCCAGCTTTACGGAGCTTACACCGGGGGACTATGTCGTCCATGAGCGGCACGGCCTCGGGATCTTCCGCGGGATCGAACAGGTGGAGATGAGCAAAACTGTAAGGGATTTTATCAAGATCGAATACGCGGATAATGGGAACCTCTATATTCCGGCCACACAGATGAATCTGATCCAGAAATACGCCGGAAAGGATGTAAAGAGCGCGCCGCGGCTCAACCGCCTCGGATCGAAGGAATGGAGCCGGACGAGGGAACGCGTGAAGGGCGCGGTGCGGCTGATCGCAAAGGAGCTGGTGGAGCTTTACAGCATCCGCCAGGCGAAGGAAGGGTTCGCCTTCGGAAAGGACACGGTCTGGCAGCAGGAATTTGAAGAACTGTTTCCCTATGAGGAAACGGAGGACCAGGTGCAGGCCATAGAGGACACCAAGGCGGACATGGAGAGTACCAAGATCATGGACCGCTTGATCTGCGGGGATGTGGGCTACGGAAAGACCGAAGTGGCGATCCGCGCGGCGTTTAAGGCGGTGCAGGAAGGGAAGCAGGTGGCGCTCCTTGTGCCGACGACGATCCTGGGACAGCAGCATTACAACACGTTTTCCCAGCGCATGAAGGACTATCCGGTCCGGATCGACCTTCTGTCGCGCTTCCGCACGGCCGCGGAGCAGAAGAAAACCCTTACGGATCTTGTGAAAGGGCAGGTGGACATCCTGATCGGAACCCACCGGCTGCTCTCGAAGGATGTGGTCTTTAAGAATCTGGGGCTGCTGATCGTGGACGAGGAGCAGCGCTTCGGCGTGACGCATAAGGAAAAGATCAAACAGATGAAGAAGGACGTGGACGTGCTGACCCTGACGGCCACGCCGATCCCAAGGACTCTGCACATGAGCCTGATCGGGATCCGCGACATGTCCGTTCTGAATGAACCGCCGTCTGACCGCGTGCCGATCCAGACCTATGTGATGGAATACAACCTCGAAATGGTGAGAGAGGCTATCGCGCGGGAGATCTCCCGCGGCGGGCAGGTGTATTACGTTTTCAACCGGATCAACGGGATCCGGGAGCAGACGGATAAGCTGCAGGCGCTCCTCCCGGAGGCGGAGATCGCCTGCGCGCACGGAAAAATGAAGGAAACGGAGCTTGAAGACATCATGTACCGTTTCATCAACGGAGAGATCGACGTGCTCGTGACGACCACGATCATCGAAACGGGGCTGGATATCGCAAACGTAAACACGATGATCGTGCATGATGCGGACCGTTTCGGTCTGTCCCAGCTCTATCAGCTCCGCGGGCGGATCGGGAGGTCGAACCGGACGGCCTATGCGTTCCTTATGTATCAGAAGGACAAGCTCCTGCCGGAGGCGGCGGAAAAGCGCCTGGCGGCGATCCGGGAATTCACGGATCTCGGCAGCGGGTTCAAGATCGCCATGCGGGATCTGGAGATCCGGGGCGCGGGAAACCTTCTCGGTGCGGAGCAGCACGGCCACATGGAAGCCGTGGGCTATGATCTTTACTGCAAGCTCCTGAACGAAGCGGTGAAGGAAGAAAAGGGGGAGGAAGAGCTGCCTTCGTTTGACACGACCATGGATCTTGCCGTGGATGCCTACATTCCTTCTTCCTATATTTCAAATGAGCTTCACCGGATGGATATCTATAAGCGCATCGCCGCCATCGAATCCCAGGCGGAAGCGGATGAGATGACGGATGAGCTCATCGACCGGTTCGGAACCCCGCCCAGAGGCGTTCTGCAGCTGATCCGCGTGGCGGTCCTGCGGTCAAAAGCCCATGCGCTGTGGTTTACCGAGGTGAGCGGAAAAGAAGAGGAGATGAAGTTCGTGTTTTACGAAAAAGCCGGGATCGACCCGAAAGGCCTGCCGGCGCTCCTCGAAAGCTACGGGGGAGCCATGGCCTTCCGACAGGAAGAGGAGGGGCCCTGCCTTCTCTACACACCGCGGAATTCCAGGGAAACGATCCGTGATCCGATGGAGTTTCTGGAGGATTTTCTGAACAGGGCGGATGGTTTCATCGGATCTTGATCTTTGGTGCTTGTAACAAAAAAATGACAGGAAAAAGGCCTGATTTATGCGCAATTCGTGGGAATATGGCTCAAGACCTTGCCTGAAAAGACCAAATATACTATAATTAACTTCGTGTGTTAGGAGGAGACGTAATATGAAGGCAAAAGGTTTTGCAGCTTCTGCGCTTGCGATGTCTGCAGCCGCCATGATGACTCTCGGCGGATGCGGCGGTGTTAACCCGAACGAGACGGCAGCAGTGCTGAACGGCCGGAACATCAGTGCCGGACTTTTGAATTTTGCCGCGCAGAAAGAAGCGGTGAACTATGACACGTATTATCTGCCCTATTACGGGACAGATATGTGGACCTCGGATCCCGAGGAAGACGGGACGACCATGACGGATGACATCCGGTCGGACGCGCTGGATGAACTGAAGGACATGTATCTTCTGGAAGAGCATATGGGAGATTATAATGTAACGATCTCTCAGGAAGACGAAGCGGCGATAAATGCCGCTGTCGACAGCTTTTTCGCGGAGAACAGCGCCAATGCGATGAATAAGATGGGCGCCACGAAGGATATCGTAAAGGAATACCTTCGTCTGGAGACGATCGAGAAAAAAGTGGGAGACGCGATCCGGGATACGGCGGATACCGAGGTTTCGGATGAAGAAGCCGCGCAGGCCACGATCAGCTACTACAATATCGTTGTTCCCGAAGATGAGGATGGAGAGGAAGACTCCGAGGCGAAAAAGGTCGCGAAGGATCTTCTGGCGGAACAGGTCGTGACGGCGGCAAAGGTTGATTTTGACAAGGTTGAGGAAGATTACGGCCTGACAAAACTGACTCTTTCTTTCGGCATGGATGACGAGTCCGAGGACGCGAATATGCTCGCGGCAGTGAAAAAGCTGTCGGAGGGAGAGGTTTCAGACCTCGTCAAAACAGAGGATGATGACTATTGGGTGATCCGTCTGGACAGTGAGTTTGACAGAGAGGCAACGGACGAAAAGAAGGAAGAGATCGTTTCGGAAAGGCAGTCCGACCTTTATTATGAAAAGCTGTCCGAGTACAGTGATGCGGCAACCTGGGAAACAAAGGATGATGTGATCAAAAAGATCAATTTCAATACTCTTTATCAGATGGCTTATGATGAAGAAGCCACAGAAACTGCTGGTTAAGAATCTGGAGGAAGAGACACGGATGGAACAGTATGTGATGAAGGGACGGATCCCGCTGACCGGAGAGGTGGAGATCGGAGGAGCCAAGAACGCTGCACTGGCGATCCTGGCTGCAGCGATACAGGCGTCAGGATCCGTTGTGGTGGAAAACATACCTGATGTTCGGGATGTGAACGTCCTTTTGGAGGCGATCCGGGGGATCGGAGCTGTCGTGGACCGAAGAGACGCGCATAGCGTGAGCATCAACGGATCCATGATCACGGATTGCCGCGTGGATTACGAATACATCAAAAAGATCAGGGCTTCCTATTACCTGTTGGGAGCGCTGCTCGGAAAATATAAGCAGGCGGAGGTGGCTCTGCCGGGAGGCTGTGATATCGGCAGCCGGCCGATCGACCTACATATCAAGGGATTCCGCGCGCTCGGAGCCGAGGTTACGATCGAACACGGCCTGATCAAGGCAAAGGCGGACCGGCTGATCGGAACCCACATCTATCTGGACAAGGTTTCGGTCGGGGCCACGATCAACATCATGATGGCCGCCGTTATGGCCGAAGGTAAGACGATCATTGAAAATGCAGCCAAGGAACCGCACGTAGTTGATGTGGCGAACTTCCTTTCCAGCATGGGCGCGAAGATCCGCGGCGCCGGTACCGACGTGATCCGTATCGTCGGCGTGGAGGAGCTGCACGGATCCGAATATGCGGTGATCCCGGATCAGATCGAGGCCGGTACCTTCATGTTCGCGGCCGCGGCCACGCAAGGGGATGTACTGATCAAGAACGTGATCCCGAAGCACCTTGAGGCGACCAGCGCGAAGCTGGCGGATATCGGCTGTATTGTAAGGGAATATGACGACGCGGTCCGGGTGACCATGAAGGGAAGATTAAAGAGAACCCAGATCACAACCCTTCCCTATCCCGGATTTCCGACGGATATGCAGCCACAGATGGGCGTGCTGCTCGGTATGGCCGAGGGAACCAGCACGATCACTGAAAGCATATTCGAAAACCGTTTCCGTTATGTGGATGAGCTGACCCGCATGGGCGCGAACATCAAAGTGGAGAGCAATATTGCCGTGATCAGCGGCGTGGAATGCTATACAGGGACCATTGTTTCCGCTCCGGACCTAAGGGCCGGCGCCGCGCTTGTGATCGCGGGACTGGCGGCGGAAGGCGTGACCGTAGTGGATGATATTCATTATATCGAGCGTGGTTATGAGGCGTTCCCACAGAAATTATCCTCTCTTGGGGCCTGCATTGAAAAGGTCTCCACGGAAAAGGATTTACAGAAATTCAGATTAAAGGTTTCCTAATTCAAAAAAGGGTGCTATAATAGCGATACACATTTGCTGGAAGAGAGTGTTGGGTAGAAGGACTGCATACGAAGATCATTGAAAACGTGCTGTCATTCCTCTATCCGGCGCGGTGTCCGCGGTGCGACCGGGTGTTTCCCCTGTGGGAAGACGCTTCGGAAGGGATCTGTTCGGAATGCAAAAAGACGCTTCCGATCGTGAAAGACCCGTTTTGCATGAAATGCGGACGGCAGCTTTTGAAAAGGGATGAAGAGTATTGTTCCGATTGCCGGAAAAGATCTCATCCTTATGAAAGCGGCAGAGCTCTTTTCGTCTATGATGAGGACATGAAGCAAATGATGTATCGCTTTAAATATTCTGCAAGACGTGAATACGCCCGCTCGTTCGGTGCAATGGCGTTGGAGCTTCGCGGCGCATGGCTTAAGGAACAGAGGTGTGAACTCATCGTGCCGATCCCCATGCATCCGGCGAAAAAGCGCAGACGGGGTTATAACCAGGCGGAAGATTTCGCGGCAGAGTTGGAAAAGAGGACCGGGATCAGAAACTGCCCTTCTCTTGTGCGAAGAGACAGGGATACAAAGGCTCTGAAGGGGCTTGCGGAGAAAGAGCGAAAAGAACAGCTCAGAGGAGCATTCTCAGTCGACCAAGAGGAAATGGTTCGTTTTCTGAAAGAGAACCGGCCGGCCCGGATCCTTCTGGTGGATGATATTTATACAACAGGATCCACTGCGGATGCAGTTGCCCTGACGATCATAGAAGAGATCAGAAAACTGTGCAATGAGGATGCAAAGATCAGTGTGCTCGCCGTCTGTACCGGCGAAGACGCGTGATCATGCCGGCGGGGAAATTCGCTGAAGACAACCTATTCAAGAAGGGGAGGAATTACCATGGAAGTAAGAAATTGCAGATACTGTAAAAGACTGTTCAACTACCTGCAGGGACCGATGATCTGCCCGGCCTGCCAGGATGAGATGGAGAAAAAGTTCACCAATGTAAAGAATTATGTCTGGGATCACAGAGACGCGACGATCGAAGAGATCGCGGAGCAAAATGAAGTGCCGGTCAAACAGATCCAGCAGTGGATCCGTGAAGAAAGGCTGACCTTCGCCGAGAATTCTCCGATGGGGATCCCCTGCGAGAACTGCGGAAAGCTGATCAAATCCGGCCGTTATTGTGAGGAATGCAAGAACAGTATGATGAAGTCTCTTGATTCCGTGAAGAAGAAAGAAGTGAAGCCTGTTGTGAAGAAAAAAGAGAAAGAAAAAGACAGGATGCGCTTCCTCGACAAGTAAGAATTTTATTATCCTCACCTCGAACCGGGGTGAGGATTTTTTATTTGCGCAGGGCTGCATAAGGAAACATCCTGACATAGACGAAACGTATTTTTGATGTTATAATACTGTTAACTTTGTGATAAAAGGGGAACGTTCGGCTATGATCAATGAAGAACGTGTGCGCACAATGACAAAAGCCCAGATGCTTCTGGAAAGTGAACAAGCGGAGATGGAACCGGCATCCGCTTATTTCCGCTGGGATTATATAGGCAGGCATATCATCCTGTCCATACTTTCCGGGACGGCCGTTTTCATTCTTGTTGTGCTTTTGGTCTCGCTGGATGATCTGGAAGCGATGATCACGGCGATCGATTTTACGAATGTGGGCGAATCCCTGAAAACACTGGAAACGCGGTATATCGTCTTTATGATCATCTATCTCGGGATCACCTTTCTGGTTTACAGCATCCGGTACAGCCGGGGAAAGAAAAAGCTTCGGAAGTATTATGCTGCGCTTAACCAGGTGGAAAAGATGTATCAGGAGGAAGAATACCGGCAGAAGCCGACCGGAGGCGAAGAAGAATGACTACAATCCTGGAAATAAAGGAACTGATCCGGCGTATTTATCGAAAATATGAAGCCATTATCGTTCCTGTTGTAAAATTTATCATAGCGATCATACTTCTTTTGCAGATCCGAAATGCTTTCGGATACAACGATAAAGTGAGTTCGATCCCGGTGTGCCTGATCCTGGCGCTGCTGTCGTCGGTGCTTCCGCTGGGTGCGACCATTTTCTTTTCGTGTGTCGTGATCCTTGTGGATTTTTACTCGCTTTCGCTGGAGATCTTTTTGACAACGGCGGCCATTTTTGCCATCGTCGCGCTCATCTATCTCCGATTCAGCCCGAAAACAGGCTACATGGTGGTACTGACGCCGCTGGCGTTTATGATCCATATCCCATACATCATGCCCGCGGCAGGGGGCCTGCTCTTTTCGCCCACATCCGCGGTTTCGGTGGTCTGCGGAACCTTTGTCTACTACTATCTGCACGGGATCAAGGAAATAGCGCCGACCATCCTGTCAGCGGAGGATTCCACCGCCGCGGAAAAGGTGACGGCGATCGTGAACCAGATCGCAGGGAACCGGGAAATGCTCCTTGTCATGCTGGTCTTTGTGCTGATGACGGTCATGATCTTTTGTTTACGGCGCCTTGCGATCCGGCGGGCGTGGACGATCGCGATCATCGCCGGCTTTATTACGGAATTCATCATTCTCTTCGGAGGCTTCCTGATCCTCGGGATCGGTGGGAAGGCTCTTGTGATCATTCTCGGAAATATCATCTCCATCTGTCTGGCCTTTGTGATCAAGTTCTTCTTCTTCCATGTGGACTATAAGAGAACGGAGCGGGTACAGTTTGAAGATGACGATTATTACTATTATGTGAAGGCGGTTCCGAAGATCAAAATGCCGGTGCAGGAAAAGAAGGTGAAAAAGATCACGGACACGCCCCGCCAGACTACGGAAACAGGGAGAACAAAGAGTAAAGAATGATCGATTCTTTAATTTCCAATCTGATCACAATTAAAGAAACGTTTTTCAATCTCGCGGACTTTTCCCTTTCTCTGACGGACATTGTTGAGATTCTGATCATCACCTTTCTGGTGTACCACATCTTGCTCTGGGTCAAGAATACGAGAGCGTGGAATCTTTTCAAGGGAATTATGCTGATCCTGGTCTTTGTCCTGATCGCAGTCCTGTTTGAGATGAATACCATCCTGTGGATCGCCGAACGAACGCTGTCGGTGGGTCTTATTGCGCTTGTCGTGATCTTTCAGCCCGAACTCAGAAGGGCGCTGGAGGATCTGGGACGAAGAAATCTTTTCGGCGGGCTCATCAAGATCAATACGGTTGAGACGCAGAAGTTTTCGGACAAGACCATTACGGAGCTCATCAAGGCCTCCTATGAGATGGGGAAGGTGAAGACCGGCGCTTTGATCGTGATCGAGAACGAGGTCGGCCTTTCGGAATATGAGCGGACCGGGATCGAGGTGGACGCCATCGTGACCAGTCAGCTCCTGATCAACATTTTTGAAAAGAACACGCCTCTCCATGACGGAGCGGTGATCGTGCGGAAGGACCGGGTGACATCGGCCACCTGTTATCTGCCGTTATCGGATAATCTGGATCTGTCCAAAGAACTGGGAACAAGACACCGCGCGGCCGTCGGGATCAGCGAAGTGTCGGATTCCTGTACGATCGTTGTGTCGGAGGAAACGGGAAAGGTTTCCATCGCCATGAATAAGACCCTGTACCGCAACGTGGATGCGGACTTCCTGCGCAGCAAGCTGGAATTCCTGCAGAGCGGAAACGCAGGGAACAAGAAAAAGAAGAGGAGGTGGGGACTTGCTAAAAAAAATCGGTAACCTCCTTTTTAAGAACCTCGGTCTGAAGATCGCGGCGCTTGTTATTTCCATTATCCTGTGGTACGTGGTCTTAAACATCAACGATCCGGCGGTATCGAAATCGTTCAGCTGCCCGGTGACCGTGGAAAACGCTGACGTTCTGACGAATATGGGAAAAACATATGAGATCGTGGACGGCAGTACGGCTTATTTTAACGTAAAAGCGCCCCGCTCCATCATGAAGAGTATCAGCGCTGCGGATTTCAAAGCCTATGCGGATATGGAGAACCTTCAGGATATGAGTTATATCCCGATCGAAGTGGTCTCCACCCGCTATACCGCGCAGGTTGAGATCATGAAGAAGAATGAGAATATGGAGATCGAAACAGAGGATCTGATGTCCGGCCAGTATATCATCACGGCGGAACAGCTGGGAACGCCGACGGACGGCTTCGTTGTGGGCTCGCTTTCGGTTTCGCCGAACGTGCTGAAGGTCTCCGGACCTGCCTCCGTGGTGCAGTCCATCAGCAAGGTGGTGGCAACCATCGACGTGGGCGGCGTTGCGACCAATATCTCCGAAAGCGTGATCCCGACGCTGCTTGATGAAGACGGCAATACGATCGACGCGACCCGGCTGACCTCGAACCTTTCTACGGTCATTGTGCGGGCGGATATTCTGAATACAAGGGAAGTGCCTGTCACGGCCGATTATACGGGAGAACCCGCGGACGGTTATTCCGTGATCAGTGTGACCTGCAGGCCGGATACGGTCAGGATCATGGGCGATTCCACGTCTTTGAACAGCGTGCAGTCGATCGCGATCCCGAAGACGGTGCTGGATGCCACGGGGATCCGGGAAGATATAGAGACCGTGGTGGATATCTCGCCGTACCTGCCGGAAGGGCTGACGTTAGTGAACGCTTCCGATAAAAACGTGACGGTGAATATCGATGTGGAAGCGATGATGACCAGAAATGTCCGCGTCCCGACGGCCAATATCACGGTCAACGGCGGGGCGGAAGGCATGGAGGCCGTATTTGCCGAATCGGCGGTATCCGTGCCGATCACCGGCTTCCATGACGATCTGGTGCTGCTGAACGGGAATAATATTACGGGAAGCATTGACATCAGCGGATTTGCCGCAGGGGAACATAAAGCGAATCTGACGCTGGATCTGGATCCGGAACGGTTCAAGGTGAACGAAGCAGTCAGCGTAGAATTTACACTCAGGAGAGCAAACTGATGGGGAGATTATTTGGAACAGACGGAGTCCGGGGCGTGGCCGGGTCGGAGCTGACCATTGAACTGGCGACGAAGCTCGGGCAGGCAGGCGCCTATGTGTTGACGAAGGAAACGGAACATAAGGCAACGCTGATCGTGGGCTGTGACACAAGGATCAGCGGAGGGATGCTTGCAAACGCGCTCATGGCAGGGATCTGTTCGGTGGGCGCCAATGCGATCTATGTCGGGGTGGTGCCGACGCCGGCGGTGGCGTATCTGACGAGAAAACACAGGGTGGATGCGGGCGTTGTGATCTCCGCGTCCCACAATCCCATGGAATTCAACGGGATCAAGTTCTTCAACGGGCAGGGCTATAAGCTCCCGGACGCCATGGAGGATGAGATCGAGGAGCTGATCAATCGGGATATGAAGGATGTGGTGCTGCCGATCGGCTTCGGTGTCGGGAAGATCGATTACCGTTTTCATCTGAAGGATGAATATGTGGACTTCATGAAAAAAACGGTACCGATCGATCTGTCCGGAATAAAGATCGTGGTGGACTGCGCCGAGGGCGCATCTTATGAGACCTCCGTGCGGACGCTGCAGGATCTCGGAGCACGGCTGATCCCTATTCATATCAGCCCGGACGGGACCAACATCAACGCGAACTGCGGGTCCACGCACATGCAGGAGCTGCAGGCCAGGGTGGTCTATGAAAAGGCAGACATCGGCCTGGCCTTTGACGGGGATGCGGACCGCTGCCTTGCCGTTGATGAGAACGGCGAGATCGTGGACGGCGACGAGATCATGGCGATCTGCGGAAACCATATGAAGGAAAAGGGAAAGCTGAAAAGCGATACGATCGTGGTCACGGTCATGACAAATCTCGGCTTTTCATTGATGGGAAAAGAGCGGGGGATCCATATCGAGAAGACAAAAGTCGGGGACCGCTATGTGCTCGAGAATATGCGTGAAAACGGTTATAATCTCGGCGGCGAGCAGTCCGGTCACATCATCTTTTTGGATGATAATACCACCGGGGACGGACTTTTATCGGCGCTTCGGCTGCTGGCGGTAATGGTGGAGACCGGGGAAAAGCTTTCGGTCTTAAAATCCATCATGACGGTGCTGCCGCAGGCGCTGGTCAACGCAAAGGTGCCGAACCACAAGAAAGAACATTATATGGAATATCAGGAGATCGCCGACGCGATCCGCGAGCTTGAGGAAAAGTTCCAGGGGGAGGGACGGGTGCTGATCCGTCCATCGGGAACGGAGCCTCTGGTGCGGGTCATGATCGAGGGGAAAGATCAGGCGGTCATCGAAGAAGAAGCGAAAAAACTGGCAAAACTGATCGAAGAGATCATGCTTTGATCACAAGGGGGAACAGCAATGGTAAGCGAGAAGGTAACATTGAAAAACCCGACGGGGCTGCATCTACGGCCGGCCGGGTTCCTCTGCAAGGAGGCAATGAAATATAAATCTGTTGTCACATTCGGATACGGACCGGAGTTCATCAATTCCGCAAACGCAAAAAGCGTGCTGTCGGTGCTCGGGGCCCGCATACGAAACGGGGACGAGATCGAGTTCCACTGTGACGGAGAGGACGAGGAAGAGGCCTTAAAAGCCATGGTTGGGATCGTGGAAGACGGTCTCGGAGAATAGGAATGGAAAACAACATTATTTTGCTCAGCAATGTCAAGGGTTTCATGGTGAATGCGATCCTGCAGGAACTTAGTGAAGAGGGTTTTCATATCAAACAGGCGGCGTTGAATGTGGCGGAGATCAGTAAGCTTCAGGAGGAAGAAGGCATTTTTCTCCTGTATCTCGATCAGACCGAGGGCGTGGAGAATGTGCTGGTATTTCTGAAGGACATGATCGAGGACAAGGAAAGAGCCCTGTGCGCGATCGGAAAGCCGGATGATTTTGACATGCTGCATAAGTTTATAGCCGAGGACCGCATCACAAAGCATTTTCCCCGCCCCGTGAATGTGAAGGAGCTCGCGGCTTCTTTGCAGGAGATCACGGCGATCGAAGCGAAAAAGGCCGAAAAAAAGAAGATCCTTGTTGTGGATGACGACGGAACGATGCTCCGCACGATCAAGAACTGGCTGTCCGGGAAATTCCAGGTGTTCATGGTGAATTCCGGAATGGCGGCGATCCAGTTCCTTGTGAAAAACCAGGTGGATCTGATCCTTCTGGACTATGAAATGCCGGTGACCACAGGCCCCCAGGTCCTAACGATGCTCCGGTCCGAGTCCGGCACGAGCAACATCCCGGTCATGTTTCTGACCGTGAAAAATGATGCCGAAAGCGTGAAAAAGGTGCTGAGCCTTCACCCGGAAGGGTATCTTTTGAAGACCATGCCGCCGGCGGAGCTGATCGCAAGTATAGAGAAGTTTTTTGAAGGGAAAAAATAGTTATGAAAGAAATGCCGATGGAGTTTCTGCGGAAACTGAAGACGCCGCAGGAGCTGAAGGAAGAGTTCCCGCTGGAGGAAAGCATCCATAAACTCAAGGATGAAAGGGATCGGGAGATCGAAGATATCTTTCTCGGGAACTCGGAGAAGTTTTTACTGATCATCGGGCCCTGTTCCGCGGACAATGAAGACGCGGTGCTGGATTATCTGACGCGGCTTCGGAAGGTGCAGGATAAGGTCAATGATGTGATCTTCATGATCCCCCGCCTTTACACGAATAAGCCCAGGACCACGGGCACGGGCTATAAGGGCATGCTTCATCAGCCGGATCCGAAGGACCACGAGGATATGTGGAAGGGGATTATCGCGATCCGCGCCATGCATACCAGGGCCGTGCGGGAGACCGGCTTTACCTGTGCGGAGGAAATGTTGTATCCGGAAAACCACCGGTATCTTTCGGACCTTTTGAGCTATGTGGCGATCGGGGCGCGGTCGGTTGAGGATCAGCAGCACCGGCTCACGGCTTCCGGGATCGGGATCCCGGTCGGGATGAAGAACCCCACCGGCGGTGACATGAGCATCATGATGAATTCCGTTACCGCGGCGCAGAGCCCCCAGACCTTTATCTACCGGGGCTGGGAAGTGAGGACCAAAGGCAATCCGATGACGCACTGCATACTTCGCGGCTATGTCGATAAATTCGGACGCTCCATCCCGAACTACCATTACGAGGACCTGTGGAAGGTGCGGGAGCTTTACGAACAGAGGAAGCTTATGAACCCGGCGATCATCGTCGACACGAACCATTCCAATTCCGGGAAAAAGTATGCGGAACAGATCCGGATCGCGAAGGATGTGCTTCATTCCCGCCACGTGTCCCCGGAGATCCATAAACTTGTGAAGGGGCTGATGATCGAGAGTTATCTCGAGGACGGGGCACAGAAGATCGGCGAAGGAATATACGGAAAATCGATCACGGATCCCTGCCTTGGCTGGGAAAAAACCGAGAAACTCATTATGGATCTGGCAGAGGAATTATCCAGGTAAGAAATATGGAAAATTTGAGAGAAGCAGTACACTGCGTGAAGGAAGCCTCGATCGAACTGGCTTCCTGCAGTGAAGAAAAAAGAAATAATGCCCTCGCGGCGATCAGGGAAGCCCTTCTTGCGCATAAAGAGGAGATCTTTCAAAAAAACAGGGAGGATCTGGAAGCGGCGGATAAAAACGGGATCGCCGACGCCGTGAAAAAACGGTTGAAATTTGACGAAGGAAAGCTCCGCGCGTCTACGGAGGGCCTTGAAAGCCTGATCGGTTTAAAGGATCCTATCGGAAAGACCCAGTTTGTCCGGGAGCTGGATGAGGACCTCATCCTTACCCGTGTGACCTGCCCGATCGGCGTGATCGGCGTGATCTTTGAGGCGCGGCCGGACGCGTTGATCCAGATCAGCGCCCTGTGCTTAAAGAGCGGAAATGCCGCTGTGTTAAAGGGCGGAAAAGAGACCGCGTCGACGAACAAGATCCTTTTTACCCTGATCAGGGAAGCGGCGGAGAAGGCCGGCCTGCCGGCGAACTGCCTTCTGCAGGCAGAAAGCCACAGCGAGATCGATGAGCTGCTGAAATGCGAAAAGGACGTGGATCTTCTGATCCCGCGCGGGAGCAATGCGTTTGTCCGTTATATCATGGAAAATACAAAGATCCCGGTCATGGGGCATGCGGACGGTGTCTGCCATCTGTATGTCGACGAAACGGCAGACCGGGAAAAGGCGCTGAAGATCATTCTGGACGCAAAAACCCAGTATACGGCTGCCTGCAACGCCGTTGAGACCATACTGGTCCATCGGAAGATCGCAGCGGACTTTCTTCCCGAGCTTGCGAAAGCCATGAAGGAAGCGGGGGTGAAGCTTCGGGGAACAAAGGAAGCGGTCGCTTTGCTGGATGCGGCGGAAGCGATGGAGGAGGACGAATTCTCGACCGAATATCTGAGCCTGACGGCGTCCGTAAAGCTCGTGGACGGCGTGGAGGAAGCGGTTTCCCATATCAACCGTTTCGGTTCCCACCACACCGACGGTATCGTGACAGAGGATGATGCGGCGTGGGCATATTTTTGCCAGAGAGTGGATTCGGCGGGTGTGTATAAAAACGTATCGACGCGGTTTGCCGACGGTTTCCGGTACGGCTTCGGGGCAGAGGTCGGGATCTCCAC
>JAEEGH010013713.1_pt1 | contig 17930 bp, 17 predicted proteins | sample 9134181 | NCBI WGS metagenome assembly JAEEGH01 (sample SAMN16246544, study PRJNA631951) | gut metagenome | biome: gut microbiome; feature: rumen; material: DP-attached | host: Bos | place: Iran: Karaj | collected 2018-10 | reverse complement strand
TCACTACCTCGAACTCAAAGAGCGCATCGGCCGCCTCTACGAAAAGACCATAGGCGACGGCGTCAGCACTTGTTTTTGCCACGGCGATACCTACCGCCACAACTGGATGCTGCGCCCGGACGGCAGCGTTATCCTTATCGACTGGGAGTATTCGGGCTGCTCAGATCCCGGAATCGATGTCGGCTACTACATAGTAGACGCAATGTACGATCGCTCTAAGGCCAAGGCCTTCATACGCGAGTACCTGAAAGAAAGCTGGACCCCGGTTCTCGAAGAACATTATCTTATCTATACAGCACTCATAGCCTGGTACTGGTTCGTATGGGCCCTGTACCGCGAATCCTGCGGAGCTACCGTAGGCGAAAGCCTCGGAAACTGGCTCGAAATGGCTAAATACTATTCGAAATGACACTTTCCCAATTCTGGAAGAAAATCTACTCAAATCCCCGTCGCATCAGGCGCCGTAAACGCTACGGCCTTCCGGCGATGATAGCCTTCAGGGATGCGATGAAAAAGGCTGGGATTCCCTGGTCGCCCGTCTATGGGACCCTGCTGGGGGCCATCCGCGAAAAGGGCTTCATCCCCCACGACGACGATATCGATACCGGCGTCTGGAACGACGCCATCCCCGGCGGGCTTGAAAACCTCCACCGCTGCCTCGAAGAGGCCGGCTTTACCTATGCCCACTCCCTGCTGGTCGACGGCGGGCAGTTCGCGCGCGAAGAGACCTGGAAATGGCACGGGCTCCACGTAGATATTTTCTTCTTCGACACTATAGAAGGCGAACGCTGCAAGGGCTATATGTTCTACCCCTTCAAGGGAACATCCAACTACCGCGAGTCCAACAAACTCTACGGAGGACTCAGGGTAGTCGAATTCGAGGTTCCGTTCTCGAAAGAAACCGAGATGATGCCCTTCGACGGGATTGAGATTCCGGTTACGAAGAGCGCCGAGGGTTTCGTAGTCGCCCGCTATGGACTTGACTGGCGCACCCCGGACCCTACCTTCGTCTACCCCCGCCCCGGAGTATCGGGCAACGTGGAAAGACCCGAAAAACTTGCCGTAAAGACCGTATAATGAGACAGATAGGAATAGACGAGGTCCACGATATACTCTTTTCCATCCTCTGCGACATAGACGATTTCTGCCGTAAGGAAGGCCTCCGCTGGGCGATGGGCTACGGGACCGTCCTCGGCGCAGTACGCTACGGAGACTTCATCCCCTGGGACGACGACGCAGACATAGTGATGCCCCGCGAAGATTTCGACCGTTTCGTCGCTACTTACAAAGGAAAATACGAGTGTATACTCAACACCCGCCGCGAAGACGTCTTTTACGTCGCCGGAGTAGCCAAGGTCCACGACCCCCGGACGGACAAGTTTGTAGCCAGCCGCAGCAAGTATATTTCACACTACGGAGTGAGTGTAGACATCTTCCCTCTCGACCCGGTTCCCGACGATGAGGAAGCATTCCAGACTCTTGTAAGGAAGAGCATCCACGCCCACCGGCGCCTTCTCTACCGCAGCCGCAAGACCGGTTCCCCGCTTCTCCTTCTCGATTCCCATTTCCACAGCCTCGACTGGTGGCTCGGGCGTTGCGACCGCCTCGCCCGCAGCTATAAGGCCGAAGACTGCTCGCGCATCGCTATCCTCATGGGCTCCAGATCGGCGCGCAACGTCCACCCCAAAGACTTCTTCGAACACCTGAAGCCGCTGAGCCTGCGCGGCCGGCAGTTCCCCGCCCCCGAGGACACGGACTCATATCTGACTCAGATGTATGGACCCGACTATATGACTCCACCGCCCGTCAGCGAACGCGGAGGCCACGGAGGCGAGGTCTGGGCCCTCTAGAACAATTCCGGATAATCCTTGATCGCGCTGCGATCATAAAGCAGGGCCCATAGACGGGCCTTGCGCAGCAGCTTGCGCCAGCAGCGGCGAAGTGGAGAGGTCTCGATCGAGGCGCTGTAGAAGCGGTAGAGATCGAGATAATTCCGCAGCTGCTGGGCTTTCTTGCGGGCGCGCTTGCCCCGGCTCATAGCGCTCGAATCCGAACGGCGGTAGTGATAGAGCGGTTCGGGCAGCCGGACTGCCTTAGCGGCACGGTCGAGCAACTGCAGGCTCTGGACCATATCCTCGGCCTGGCCATAGCGCGGGAAGAAAATCTCCGGGCTGAAGAGCGTACGCCGCCAGAATTTCAGAACCACGCTCGGGTGTGCGTCGTGGACCAGAATCGCATCCGCGAAATCCTGCGGGGTCGCGAACTCCTTGTCTGTAATCACCCTCGAGCGGCCGTCTCCGAACTCCTTCCAGGCGAAGAAATAGACCACGTCCGCACCGGTTTCGTCGGCCTTTCGGGCCAGCTTTTCGACGGCATCAGGCTCGATCCAGTCGTCCGCGTCGACGTGGAGAATGAAATCTCCGGTCGCGGCAGCGATGCCGGTCCTGCGGGCCTGGGGCAGGCCTTCGTTTACGGGCTTGCGTATGATCTGGATCTGGCTCTTGAGGCCGGAGAACTCGCGCTCGATAAGAGCCTCGAGCAGGTCGATGCTCCCGTCCGGTGAGCAGTCGTCTACAAATATGAACTGAATCGAAGGCCAGCTCTGGCCCAGAACGCTGCGACCACACTGCTCGATATATTTCTCGACCTTATAGATAGGAACGATCAGGCTTACGGTTGTCATCTTGAGGCGTATTTAGCTATAACCTTTCGGAATTCTTCCTCACGGGCCGGGCTCATATCAACATCATTGATACAGATCCACTTACGGTCAGGATTCTGAAGGAAAGCGTCCAACTGTGCGGGAGTTTTCGCGCCCATCGAAAAATGACGGCAGGAAAGGCGCTGAAGTATCACCTTCCCGGTATGATACATATAATCCGGTAGGACGTAGTTGCAGACATTGTACTCCCTCCTAAAAGTACTGAGCGAAGAGATCAGATCTTCTCCTACCTTGTTCATCAGTTCCTCGCCTATCGACTTTACCTGAGGCGAAGGAGAATGCTGAGGACGTATGAAGACAAGACTGGGCGAAAGACCTGCCGCCTTACGGGCTACTGTATCTGTCTTTCGGACTATCTTCTTGAACATATTCGGGTAGAAAAGGTGTTTGGCAAAGCCTCTGCAGATCTTGTCCCCGACAAAGAATTCGTCTTCGCTTCCCGGGGCGACCGGGATACAGTCGTCGTTGATATACAGATACTTATCGCTCATACCCTTTATCCTGTAAAGGTACATCTCGATAGTATTGCTGTTGAAGGTAGGCAGATACTGCTCCGGGATGAAGTCTTTGTGGAGGACTACCTCGACCTTGCCTTCAAGTCCTGCAGGAACCTGGGAAGGCAGGGCTACGACAAGGAATATCTTGTCTATAAAGGGGAGGAAACGGCGGATATTGCCAACCTGCCACTCCAGCATTCCCCAGTCGCGGTAACGCCTTGAAGGCTCTTTTCCCGCTACCGCAGCATACTGCTTCTTCCACTCCGGGTCCGACCCGTTTACGTAAGTGATAACTGCATCTATCATTTTATATACTTTGCTGTATAGGTGTCTGTTTTTGCGAGGTCTTCGGGAGTACCGGCGAAGACGACTTCGCCTCCGCGGTCTCCGGCATCAGGACCGAGGTCTATTACCCAGTCCGCCGCCTTGATGACATCCGTATTGTGTTCTACGACAAGCACGCTGTGGCCGCGCTCCAAAAGGGCGTCGAAAGCCTTCAGAAGGCGCTCAACATCGCTGAAATGGAGTCCGGTGGTAGGCTCGTCGAAGATGAACATTATCTTATCGCGGCCGCTCTTTTCGCGGCTCATCGCAAGGAAGTAGGCCAGTTTGATTCGCTGGCTCTCGCCTCCGGAAAGGGTCGAACTACTCTGAGCGAGTTTCAGGTACTCAAGACCTACATCTACCAGCGGCTGGAGTTTCTGAGCGATTTCTTTTGCCTCAGGTTCAGGTCCCTCTGAGAAGAACTCTATTGCTTCGGACACGCTCATATTAAGGATATCGTCAACGTTCTTTCCGCGATAGCGGACCTCGAGTATCTCGGGCTTGAAACGCTTTCCTCCGCAGGACTCGCAGACCATCTTGACGTCTGACATAAACTGCATCTCGATAGTCACTACGCCCTCTCCCTGACACTCCGGGCAGCGTCCTCCCTCCTGGTTGAACGAGAAGAACGAGGGCCCGAAGCCGCTCACCTTCGCATATTGCTGGTCGGAAAGGAGCTTACGGATAAGGTCATAGACCTTCAGATATGTTACTGGATTCGAGCGGGAACTCTTTCCTATAGGGTTCTGGTCTACGTATTCTACGCGGGTAATACGGTCAAGGTTGCCCGTAAGGCCCTTGAACGCTCCGGGCGGATCGCCTGCTTCGTTGATGTGGCGGTAGAGGGCTGGATATAAGATATCGCCAACGAGGGTCGACTTTCCCGAACCGGACACACCGCTGACAACCGTCAACACTCCCAGCGGGATACGGACATCTATCGTCTTAAGGTTGTGTTCCATCGCGCCCTGGACCGTGATGCTGTAGGTCCATGGTCGTTTCTCCCTGATATAGCGGGTCTTACGGCCGCTCAGGTATTGCAAGGTAAGCGAACGGGCGAACTTGTCTTCGGGCAGGGAGTCGGAGTACCGGCCTTCGAAGACTATCTCGCCTCCGCGCGAGCCGGCAAACGGTCCCATATCGATAAGGACGTCCGCGGCGCGGATTATCTCCTCGTCGTGTTCGACGACTATGACCGTGTTGCCGAGGTCGCGGAGGCGCTTAAGAACGCCGATAAGGCGTTCCGTGTCGCGGGGATGGAGGCCGATCGAGGGCTCGTCGAGGATGTACATGGAGCCGACCAGCGAGCTGCCAAGGGCCGTGACCAGGTTCACTCTCTGGCTCTCTCCGCCTGACAGGGTGTTCATAGAGCGGCTGAGGGTAAGGTAGCCCAGCCCTACGTCTTCCAGACACTGAAGGCGGCTCTGGATCTCGAACAGGGGCTCGCTTACGACCTCGCGATCTTCGGGGCTAAGGTCTATCGTCTTGAAGAAGTCGATGCTCTCTTCGACCGTCATCGACAGGAGGTCGTGGATAGTTTTTTCGGCGACCTTGACGTAGAGGGCTTCCGGGCGAAGGCGGCTGCCGTGGCAGGAATGACAGACTGTCTTGCCGCTGAAGCGGCTGAGCATATACTTGTACTGTATCTTGTAGCGCTGGGTCTCTACCCAGGCGAAGAATTCGTTAAGGCCTATGAGGCGCTCGGGATTGGAATCGTAACTGTCTCCGGGAGCGGGCGGATCTCCCTCCCAGATGAGGCGCTTCGAGCGCTCGTCCAGCTTGATATACGGGGTAAAGATATCCAGGCCATACTTAGACGAGACCTCGACCATATGGTCCTTGAACCAGGCCATCTTCTCGCCGCGCCAGCAGGCTATAGCCCCGTCGTAGACGCTCTTAGTCTTGTCCGGGATGACGAGATCTTCGCTGATTCCTATTATCTTTCCAAGACCGCCGCAGACCGGGCATGCCCCGAGGGGGCTGTTGAAACTGAAGAGGAACTCGTCCGGCTGACGGAACTTGATGCCGTCCAGTTCGAAACGCTCGGAGAATTCGCGCTCGCCCAAGTCAGTAATGACGGACATGGCGCCGTCGCCGGCCTTGAATGCGTCTCCCAGCGAGGAGATGAGCCTCGCGCGGTCGGAGCGGTCGCTGAAACGGTCTACGAGCAGCTTTGCGCCTTCCGGCTGCTGTCCGCCCTGGAGCGTTTCGTCTATCTTCACGGGCTTTCCGCCTACGTAGAGGCGGCTGAAACCCTCTTCTTTAAGTCCGAGCAGGGTCGAGACCCAGTCCTCACCCCACTTTATAGGGGCAAGTATCATTACAGTTCCCTCAACTCCGTCCAGATATTTGAGGACATCAGCAACTGAATCCGAATGGACCAGGCCGCCGGACACGGGGCTGTAGGTCTTTCCTATTCTTGCGAAAACGAGGCGCAGAAAATCGTAGATCTCGGTTGTCGTAGCAACTGTTGAGCGAGGATTCTTGACCGTCACCTTCTGCTCGATTGCGATTGCTGGAGGAACTCCGTCGATAGATTCTACATCGGGCTTGTTCATCCTGCCGAGGAACTGGCGGGCATACGACGAGAGGCTCTGGGCAAAGCGCCTCTGTCCCTCGGCGAAAAGGGTATCGAAAGCAAGAGAAGACTTACCGGAACCGGACACGCCGGTAATCACCACGATCTTGTCTCGCGGGATCTCTACCGACACGTGCTTAAGGTTGTTGACGGTCGCGTTCCGGATTACTATCTTCTCTTCCATTTATTTTGTCTTGTCTACTGCAGCGCGAACGGAACCGCTCTCCAGCAGCAGTTCACGGGCTTTATCGTAGTCTTTGATTCCTGTTTCCTCCATCACCATACGGGTTCCGCGGTCTATCAGTTTAGAGTTCGCAAGCTGCATATCTATCATCTTGTTTCCGCGGACGTGGCCCAGGCGTATCATCACCGAAGTCGAGATCATATTGAGGATCATCTTCTGCGCTGTACCGGCCTTCATTCGGGTACTTCCCGTAACAAATTCCGGACCCACGACGGCTACAATCGGTACCTCTGCCGCCGCTGCCACAGCCGAATCGGGGTTGCAGGTGATACAGGCGGTCAGAAGCCCCGCCGCGCGAGCGGCCTTGATAGCGCCGACGGCATACGGGGTACTGCCGGATGCGGCTATGCCCACGAGAGTATCCACGGCCTTGGGCGAGTATGGGGCCAGATCGCGCCAGGCTCCATCGGGATCGTCTTCCGCTCCCTCTACCGAATTGCGAAGGGCGGTATCGCCGCCGGAGATGACGCCTATGAAAAGCCCTTTCTCAGCGCCGAAGGTGGGCGGTATCTCGGATGCGTCCAGGACGCCCAGCCTGCCGCTGGTCCCGGAGCCGGCGTAGAAGACCCTGCCGCCCTTTTCCATTCGGGCGACTATCCCATCGACCAGCTTCTCGATCTGAGGGATCGCGCCCCCGACCGCTTCGGCTACGGTCCTGTCTTCCCCGTTGATTCCTTCGAGGAGTTCGCGGGTAGACATACGCTCGAGCGAGTCGTGGCGGGAGGCTTGTTCGGTTACTTTCATTTCTTTTTACTGAATATCAGAAGGCCGATGTAGGTAAGAAGGCCGTTGACTATAAGCAGGCTGAAACCCAGGTCGAAGCCCAGCCAGCGCTTTCCGGCCGTATTGAGCAGAAGGCAGAGGAGCGGGGCCGCTACTGCGATGTAGGGCGCCGCACCGTCGCGAAGCCTGCGCTGGGTCAGGATTCCGAAGAAGAACAGTCCGAGCAGCGGACCGTAGGTGTACGAAGCCAGCTTGTATACCAGGTTGATGACGGCATCGTTGCTGACTATGTACAGAATCACTATTATGACGAGGAAAGCGACTGCCGTAAGGGCGTGGACCCGTTTTCTTGAGCGGGCGTCTTCAGTCTTGAGGAAATCTACGCAGACGGAGGTCGTAATCGAGGTCAGGGCTGCTCCTGCGGAAGGGTAGGCCGCCGATATCAGGCCGATGAGGAAGATTACTCCGGCGCCTACGCTGAAATAGCGGCTGGCGATAGTGGGGTAAATCTGGTCTGTCTTTGTAATTCCGAGGGCCTCGAGACCGCCAAGACCGTTAGTGTAGACACAAAGGAGGGCGCCCATCATTAGGAAGAACAGATTTACCGCCACTATTATTCCGGCGGTAGTATACATATTCTTCTGAGCAGCCTTGATATCCTTGCAGGCCAGGTTCTTCTGCATCATAGACTGATCCAGGCCGGTCATTGCTATAGTTACAAAGATACCCGAGACGAACTGCTTGACGGCGTTTGTCCCGTGGGACCAGTCCCAATCGAACCAGGCGGTGTAGGAACGAGCCCTCTCGACCAGAGCTCCGCCGCTCAGGGCCATCTCCTTCGAGATGAAGTGTATAGTAAGGCCTACTGCGAGCAGCATAAAGGTAGTCTGAAGGACATCGGTCCAGATGATAGTCTTCACTCCGCCTCTGTAGGTATACAGATACAGGAGAACAAGGAATATCGCGGCTATCACGGCGAACTCCAGGGTCCCGCTTCCCCACTTTCCGGGAAGGAAGGACTGGAAGACAAGGATTACGACAAAGATTCTGACGGCAGCCCCAAGAAGTCTAGAGACCATAAAAACGACGGTTCCCGTTTTCTCGGATTTGTCGCCGAAGCGCTCGCCCAGATAGGTATAGATCGAGGTCAGGTTCTTACGATAGTATAGCGGCAAGAGGGCCTTGGCAATAACTATATAGCCTACTACGAAGCCGAGCACCATCGGCATATAGAAGAAGTTCTGGACCCAGACATTGCCGGGAACCGAAATGAAGCTGACTCCGGAGATCGAGGCTCCTACCATCCCATAGGCGACTACGGGCCAGGGGGCCTTACGGTCGCCGCTGAAAAACGACCCGCTGCCCGCCCCTCGCGAAGTGAGGTACGAGACAAGGAACAGCAGCGCCGTATAGGATACGAACGCTACCAGGAACCAGACCAGCGGAAATTCGTGCATTATTTGACGGCTTTAAAGAGTCTTTTAAGGATTCCGAACGATTCGTCGGCCAGGTTGCTCCAGAAATCATCGTACATCTGGCAGGATTTATCCGCATCGTAGTGGACATCGCTGATAACTTTGTAGGCGATAAAAGGGACACCCATCTTATAGCATACCTGAGCGATTGCGGCCGCCTCCATATCGCAGGCAAGGGCGTCCGGGCGGACTGCCTTTACCTTTGCGTCGTCTTCGGCGCTGGTAAGGAATTGGTCGCCCGTACAGATAGTACCGATATGGACCTTAGGGTCGGCCCCGAACTCAGTCGCGATCTTGCGAAGAAGGGTCGGTTCGGCTTCGAAAAGGACGGGGAGACCCTGGATCTGGCCGGCCTCGTTCTCGACTCCACACCAGACGTCGTGGTAGGCGCAGGCGCTGCCTATCACTACCTCTCCTATTCCTACCGTAGGGTCCACTCCCCCGGCGCAGCCGGTATTGATGATGGCATCGACTCCGTCTTCGGCTATGAGCTTATATGCCGCTACAGCGGCGTTTACCTTTCCGATTCCGGAGGCTCTGACCACTATATTGCCCTCCGATCCTGCGAGTTCCGACACCAGGCGGAACTCCTTGTCCATTGCTGTAAGTACTCCTATTTTCATATCTTTTCAGGCAGTGCTTTTCTTCGTATGTAATTCTCGGGTTCAGGCATGTCGTAAACGCTACTCCTCAGATATGCTCCGAATTCCTTGAGGTCCGATAATTCGGCCTGCTTTTCGGGGGTGATTACCTGACCTATCCCTATCCTCATTCTCTTGCCATTTTTGTTGAATATCTCCGAGGGGAGGCGCAGAAGACGTACCTTCCAGTCTATAAGCCCGAGTCGATAATAGAAGCGGGAATTTCCGTCAAAGAAACGTACGGGGACTATCGGAACTCCGAGCTTCTTTATCAGCTTAAGGGCAGCTTCCTGCCACTCCCTGTCCCGGACACACTTTTCCTTAGGATCGAGGTCTGAGACCGCGCCCGAGGGGAAAATTCCCAGAGGGTGTCCGCTTCTTATCTGAATTATACTCTCCTTCACTCCGTTGATACTCTCGGTCTGGGCCGCGTCCCTCTTCTCACCGGTAGGTACTACTGTAATGAAGTTACCGTCCAGAGGCCAGATACGCGCCAGGATTTTGTTGACCATTAGCTTGTATGAAGGATCAACTCTTCCGAAGATATTGACAAGGGCGCAACCGTCTACTCCCCCATACGGATGATTGTGGATAGTGATGAACGCTCCCTTGGGAAGATCGGCGAGCGGAAGTCCGCCCAACTCGTAATCAACTCCCAGTTCTTCCAGCACATCCTGACTGAATTTCCACCCTGTTACATCCGAATGGTCGTCGACCAGTTTCTCCACTTTCGACAGGCGGGTAAGCCTCTTGAAAGCGCGAGCCAGAGCGCCGCCAATCCGTCCTCTGCAGAGAGGAACGGAGGCAGCAATCTCGCTTACCGGTAGCATTTCACGCATAGGCTTCAAAGTTACTCAATTATTTTCATTATCTTTATGTGATTTTTTAGCCACAGACTCTATGTCAGAACTCAAAGGACATATTTCCCAGATAGTGGGACCGGTAGTGGACGTCCACTTCGAATTCCCCGCCGGAGCGCAGAAAGATCTCCCCCTTATCCACGAAGCTATGTTAACTACCCGCCAGGACGGCCGCGAGGTCGTTCTCGAGGTGCAGCAACACATAGGCGAAGATACAGTTAGGTGTGTCGCGATGGACAGTACGGACGGCCTTATGCGCGGAAAAGAGGTAAGGAGTACTGGAAGCTCCATCTCGATGCCCGTAGGCCCTCAGATCAGGGGGCGCGTGATGAACGTCACCGGAAACGCGATCGACGGACTTGGCGAGCTGGACCGCAGCGAGAGCCTCCCGATCCACCGCGAACCGCCTAAGTTTGAGGATCTTAAGACCTCGCGCGAGGTGCTTTATACCGGTATCAAGGTAATCGACCTGTTGGAACCCTACCTGAAGGGCGGTAAGATCGGCCTCTTCGGAGGAGCCGGCGTTGGAAAGACAGTTCTTATCAAGGAACTCATCAACAATATCGCTAAGAAACACAACGGCTTTTCAGTGTTCGCCGGAGTCGGCGAGCGTACGAGGGAGGGTAACGACCTCCTTCGCGAGATGATAGAGTCCGGAGTTATCAAATACGGCAACGAGTTCGACAAGAGTATGGAGGAGGGACACTGGGACCTTACGAAGGTAGACCGCGAACAGCTCGCCAAGAGCCAGGTAGCGATGGTCTTCGGCCAGATGAACGAACCCCCGGGAGCCCGTTCGAGTGTAGCGCTCAGCGGCCTTACCCTGGCCGAGTCGTTCCGCGACAGCCCGAATCCCTCGGACCCCCACGACATCCTTTTCTTTATAGATAACATCTTCCGTTTCACTCAGGCAGGCTCTGAGGTATCCGCCCTTCTGGGACGTATGCCTTCCGCCGTAGGTTATCAACCTACCCTTGCTACCGAAATGGGTAAGATGCAGGAGCGCATCACCTCTACAAAGAATGGCTCCATCACCTCGGTCCAGGCGGTTTACGTCCCTGCAGACGACCTTACGGACCCCGCTCCCGCTACTACCTTCTCTCATCTCGATGCAACTACGGTTCTTAGCCGTAAGATAGCCGAGCTGGGTATCTACCCTGCCGTAGATCCTCTGGAGTCTACCTCCAGGATCCTAGACCCAAGCGTAGTAGGCGAAGATCACTACCAAACCGCCCAGAGGGTGAAGCAGATCCTCCAGCGCAACAAGGAACTTCAGGATATTATCGCAATCCTGGGTATGGATGAACTCTCAGACGAAGACAAACTTACAGTCAACAGAGCCAGGCGTATCCAGCGCTTCCTCTCCCAGCCCTTCGCGGTCGCGAGCCAGTTCACCGGCGTACCGGGCGTTATGGTCGATATCGAGGATACCGTAAAGGGCTTCAAGATGATACTCGACGGCGAGGTGGATGACATCCCCGAGCAGGCCTTCCTGAACGTAGGAACTATAGAAGAAGCAATAGAAAAAGGCAAGAAAATACTCGCTCAGGCAGCCGCATAATGATCAGGATAAGAATCATATCTCCAGAAGCCGAACTCTTCAAAGGAGAGGCCCAGGCGGTCTTTCTGCCTGGTACCCTCGGCGAGTTCGAGGTACTTCCTGACCACGCCCCTATAATCTCATCACTGGATAAGGGCGAGATCAAGTTGCGCCTTGAGGGCGGAGAGATGAAAGTCTTCGCGATATCGTCCGGCTTCGTACGGACAGGCCGCGGAGAGATGACCGTTTGCGTAGAATTATGAAAAAGTTAGCCGGCATACTGATCGCGCTTCTGCTTCCGCTGTTTGCGTGGGGGCAGGACCTCGATATGGACGAATACCTCTTCGGCCACGTAGGCGATTCGTATGGCTGGCACATAACTACCATAAAGGGCGAGCCTGTCTCTATCCACCTCCCGGTGATAGTACACAGCAAGACTACCGGATGGCATATCTTCAGCTCGAAACATATCGAGGAAGGAGAAGAGTACGAGGGTTTTGTCCTCGGAGAAGGCGGTAAACTGGTCGAACTCCAGCCTTCCGGAGATCCGGTAAGGCCGCTGGACATCTCTATTACGAAGAATGTTCTGGGACTGATGGTCAACTCCCTTATTCTCGTCCTGATCGTTCTTTTGACGGCACGCTGGTACAGGCGCCACGACGCCCTGAAGCAGGCTCCGCGCGGCTTTGCCGGGCTGATGGAGATGCTCATAATGATGATAGAGAACGACGTCATCAAAGAGTGTATAGGGCCGGACTACCGCCGGTACTCCCCTTACCTGCTGACGGCCTTCTTCTTTATCTTTATCAACAACCTGATGGGTATCGTCCCGTTCTTCCCCGGAGGGGCCAATATTACTGGCAATATAGCCATCACGATGACCCTGGCGGTCTGTACCTTCATCGCAGTAAACGTATTCGGCAACAAACACTACTGGAAGGATATCCTCTGGCCGGACGTCCCTACCTGGCTTAAGGTTCCTCTCCCGCTGATGCCTCTTATTGAAATAATAGGTATGTTTACCAAGCCCTTCAGCTTGATGGTCAGGCTCTTTGCGAATATCCTCGCAGGCCATTTTATGCTGCTGGGCGTCATCGCAGTTATCTTCCTTACGGCTAAGATGGGAGTCGGGCTCAATGCCGGGCTCAGCGTCATCTCCGTCCTGTTCGGAATCTTTATGGACATCCTCGAACTGCTGGTGGCCTTTATCCAGGCCTATGTGTTCACGATGCTCTCCAGCGTATTTATCGGATTATCTAGACAACATTCAAATTCATAGCTTATGTTACTTACAGTTATTCTCCAGGCAGCCGCAGGTGCTGCATTCGGAAAAGCCGCAGCGGCCCTCGGCGCAGGTGTAGCCGCAATCGCCGCAGCTATCGGTATCGGAAAGATCGGTAAGTCCGCCCTTGAGGCCGGCGCCCGTCAGCCCGAGTACACGAGCAAGTATCAGCTGCTCGCAATCATCATCGGCGCCCTCGTAGAAGGTGCCTGTCTGTTCGCAATCCTCGTCTGTCTGCTCGGTATCTTAAGGTAATATGTCTCTCATTACTCCAGATTTCGGTCTGCTGTTCTGGATGACCCTGATCTTTGCGGTGGTGTTCTTCATCCTCGCGAAGTTCGGTTTCCCCATCATCACCGGAATGGTAGAGAAGAGATCGGACCGTATTGACGAGAGTCTGAGAAAAGCCGAAGAGGCCGACAAAGCAATTGCAGAACTCACCGCCCGTGGCGAGAAGATCATCTCCGATGCCCAGGCCGAGCAGGCCAGGATCCTTCGCGAAGCTTCCGCAACCTCTGACTCGATAGTGGCGAAAGCCCGAGACGAGGCTAAGGAAGAAGCCGCCAAGATCCTTCAGCAGGCCAGGACAGATATAGCAGCGGAGAAAGAATCTGCGCTGAGGGATATTCGCCGAGTAGTTGCGAATATGTCGGTAGAAGTAGCCGAGAAGGTCCTCAGGTCCGATCTTGGCGAAGACAAGAAGCAGGATGCTTACCTCGACAGGCTTATCGAAGAAGTACAGAGAACACAAGACAAAAGTTAACGGCTGATGAACACCGGAGCTATCTCGAAGCGTTATGCGAAAGCGCTGCTGGAGCTCTCGCGGGAGTCCGGCAGGGGCGAGCGTGACTACGCCCAGGCCCTTGCGCTGCTCGAGCATCCGGACCGTAAGCTGGCGAAGCTGGAGGAGGACATAGAAAAACTTGTCCAACTCCTGATTCGCAACGGGCGTATTCCTTACGTGAAGTTCATCCTCCGGAGCTTTGTCGATCTCTACCGAAAGGAAAACGGGATAGTGGAAGTCCGCCTGACGATGGCTTCCCCCTCCCCCGGCCTCGAGGAAAAACTCCGACAGATTCTCGCCTCAACAATAGGCGGAACGATACTCTTCACGTCAAAGGTAGACCCCGACCTCATAGGGGGATTTGTGCTTGAGGTAGACGACAAGCAGCTCAATGCCAGTGCAAAGAGCCAGCTGGACAAAATACGCCGCAAGCTTGATGAACTTAACAAACGAATCGTGTAGTCAATGTCACAAAACAACATTAAACCCAGCGAAATATCCGATGTTCTGCTCCGGCAGCTACAAAACATCGACACTTCCCTGCAGTGGGAGGAGGTCGGTTTCGTCCTGCAGGTCAGCGACGGTGTAGTCCGTATCCACGGTCTTGCGTCGTGCGAGGCCGGCGAACTGCTCGAGTTTGAGAGCGGAGAGATGGCGGTGGCGATGAACCTCGAAGAGGACAACGTCGGCGCGATCCTGCTCGGCCAGACGGATAAGATCGCTGAAGGAATGAAGGTCTCAAGAACAGGGCGCATCGCCTCGATTCGAGTGGGCGAAAAGATGCTGGGCAGGGTTGTAGACCCGCTCGGAAACCCGCTCGACGGCCTGGGCGAGATAGGCGGCGAGCTCTTCGAAATGCCGCTCGAGCGCAAGGCCCCGGGCGTCATCTACCGTCAGCCCGTCACCCAGCCGCTTCAGACCGGCATTATGGCCATCGACGCTATGATCCCGATCGGCCGCGGCCAGCGCGAGCTTATCATCGGCGACCGCCAGACCGGTAAGACCGCCATCCCTATCGACACGATTATCAACCAGCGGGAGAACTACCTTAAGGGCGACCCGGTTTATTGCATCTACGTTGCCGTGGGCCAGAAAGGCTCGACTATCGCCAATCTCGTCGAAACCCTCCGTTCGAAGGGGGCTATGGACTATACGATAGTAGTGGCGGCGACCGCCGCGGATGCTGCCGCCGTCCAGTACTTCGCCCCGTTCGCGGGCGCTGCAATCGGCGAGTACTTCCGTGACACCGGCCGCCACGCCCTCGTCGTCTACGACGACCTCTCGAAACAGGCTGTTGCCTACCGTGAGGTTTCGCTGATTTTGAGGCGCCCCTCCGGCCGTGAGGCTTATCCGGGAGACGTCTTCTACCTGCATTCTCGCCTGCTCGAAAGGGCAGCCAAGATTATCGAGCAGCAGGAAGTCGCGGAGCAGATGAACGACCTGCCGGAGTCGCTCAAAGGCCGAGTCAAGGCCGGCGGCTCTCTTACCGCGCTCCCTATGATCGAGACCCAGGCCGGCGATGTCTCGGCCTACATCCCTACCAACGTCATCTCCATTACCGACGGTCAGATATACCTCGAGCCGGGCCTCTTCAACCAGGGCCAGCGTCCGGCCATCAACGTAGGTATCTCCGTCTCCCGTGTGGGCGGCGCAGCCCAGGTTAAGTCCATGAAGAAGGTTGCCGGTACCCTGAAGATCGAGCAGGCTCAGTACAACGAACTCGAAGCCTTCTCGAAGTTCTCTTCGGATGTAGACAAGATTACGGAGATGGCTCTCGACAAAGGCCGCAAGAACACCCGTCTGCTGATTCAGCCCAAACACGCTCCGATGCCGGTAGGCGAACAGGTAGCTATCCTCTACTGCGGAACCCACGCCCTGATGGCTCCTATCAGCCTTGACCAGGTCCACGAATTCAAGGATCTGTTCCTTACCAAGATGAGGGCGGATCACTCCGACGTTCTGGATTCGCTCGCAGCCGGCAATATTACACCTGAAGATATTAAGGCTATCGAAAAAACCGCAGCTCTTGTCTGCAAGAGCCTGACTGAATAGCTACTGGAATGGCAACGCTCAAGGAAACCAAGGCCCGCATCGCTTCCGTCCGAAGTACTCTCAAGATTACTTCGGCGATGAAGCTCGTCGCCTCGGCGAAGCTGCGCAAGGCGCAGCAGGCCGCGGAGAACTGCGCGGCCTACGAGCGTGAGCTTGCCGCTATACTTGAAGCTATCTCGCTTGGCGGAGGATCCCTGCCCCAGCCGGTTCTGGAGGAGGATGCTCCCAAGCCTCGCGTAGCATTAGTCGCCCTAAGTTCGAACTCTTCCCTCTGCGGAGGATTCAATAATAATGTAATAAAGAAGGCGCGCTCTGTAGTAGACGAAATCGGAGCTGACGGAGTAGTGCTTTTTGCTATCGGACGAAAGATCGCCGATTCTTTTGCAAAGACCGGCCTTAAGTCTGTTCGCGACTACACCGAACTCTCCGCCCACCCTTCATACGCCGAGGCTGCAGCCCTCGCCGACGAACTGGTCGAGGGATACAGGACCGGGCTCTTCTCGAAGGTCGTTCTTGTATGGAATCATCTGATTTCTACCGCCTCTCAAAAGCCCTACGTAGAGACTTATTTACCTTTCGAAGTCCAGTCTTCTGAGGAATCGCGTTCAGTTGATGATCTCCTTGCCGATTACCTGATTGAGCCTGGCCTTCGCGAACTTTACTCCGAATTACTTCCCAAGACTTTAAGGCTGCGCATCTATTCCCTGCTGCTAGACAGCGCCGCAGCCGAACACGCCGCCAGAACAGTCGCGATGCAGACCGCGACCGACAACGGCAACGAACTTCTCGAAGAACTCACCCTCGAGTACAACAAGGGACGCCAAGCCAAGATCACGGCCGAGATTCTCGACCTCGCCGGCGGCCAGCAGGAATAATTAGGGGGAAGGGACTCGAACCCTCGCGGCTGCGCCGCGGGCGAGCTATACGTTACCCCCTCGACGGCACAGCCGTCGGTCCCCTCGGGGGACGGGAGGTCGAGGGTCCGGGGACCATACTAAATGAAAAGAGGTCATCCCAAACGGGATAACCTCTTTTCAGCGGTGCGGAAGGGACTCGAACCCTCGACCTCCGGCGTGACAGGCCGGCATTCTAACCAGCTGAACTACCGCACCAACGATAGTAGCTTCGTCTGAAGCGGATGCAAATATACACCTATTTTTTTCATCTGCAAAATTTTTTACGGTTTTCTTCCCTCCATTATTCTTGAATTCACTATCTTTGAATTTATGAAGCGTTTTACAGCGATCTCTATTCTCTCTATCCTCCTTTTCTGCGTGTGTTCCTGCGGAGTTGCGGGGACTCAGGAACGGGTGGTGATGGGCGATGAGCAGACGGAGCTGTACCTGCCGCTGATCGAGGGGCAGAGGGTGGCGCTGCTCACCAACCACACCGGCCTGACGGGGACGAAGGCAGACAGCCCGCACGTCCTGGACGTCCTGCTCGCGAAGAAGGTAGACGTAGCGATGGTCCTGTCTCCGGAGCACGGCTTTCGCGGGACGGCGGATGCGGGCGAGAAGGTCGGCAGTTCGACCGATCCGAAGACCGGAGTGCCGGTAGTCTCGCTCTACGGCGCGGGGGCGAAGCCGGATCCGGAGGCCTTCGACGTGCTCCTGGTCGATATCCAGGATGTGGGGACGCGCTTCTACACCTACTATATCACGATGCTGCGGATGATGAACGTCTGCGCCGCCGCGGGCAAGCAGGTTATCATCCTCGACCGCCCGAATCCCAACGGCTTCATGGTCGACGGCCCAATCCTCGATATGAAACACAAATCCGGAGTCGGCGCCCTGCCCATCCCCGTGATGCACGGTATGACGCTCGGCGAGCTCGCCCGGATGATAGTGGGCGAAGGCTGGCTGGACGACGGGCTCAGGTGTAGCCTGATCGTCATCCCCTGCCTTAACTATACCCACCAAACCCTCTACGAACTCCCGGTCGCCCCGTCGCCGAACCTGAAGGATATGCAGGCAATCTACCTCTATCCCTCGACTTGCCTGTTCGAAGGAACTACCCTCTCGCTCGGGCGCGGTACCGACTTCCCCTTTGAAGTCTACGGCCACCCGTCCATGGACGAGACCGGCTTCGCCTTCACGCCCACCAGCGTTCCGGGAGCGAAGAATCCGCCCTTGAAGGACCGCGAGTGTAAGGGAATAGATCTCAGGGAAGTACCGCAGGAGGTAATAAGGGCTAACGGTGTAGATCTCA
>JAEEGH010013711.1_pt1 | contig 17931 bp, 17 predicted proteins | sample 9134181 | NCBI WGS metagenome assembly JAEEGH01 (sample SAMN16246544, study PRJNA631951) | gut metagenome | biome: gut microbiome; feature: rumen; material: DP-attached | host: Bos | place: Iran: Karaj | collected 2018-10 | reverse complement strand
AGGCCGTCCCCCGGGGGCGATGGCCTTGGGGAGCTCGCCCCTGTTTGCGCGGGCAATGGAGGCGATCGGCTCGATTAGACGCACTTTTCCCATCATCTTCACGTATTCCGACTCCTTTTCTCTGGCCGCGGCCTCGATATCCAGATCCGGCAGTGATTGTTCCCGGCTCAGGATGACCAGGATGTCGCGGGAGGGAATACCGCCCATGGAGTAAAGGCGTTTCTGGTCCAGTTGGATCCCGTGGCGCCGCGCGACGATCTCCCATGCTTTCCAATGGAAAAACATGGTGTCCGCCAGAGTGCCGTCAAAATCAAAGATGAGAGCGTCTATTCTCCTCGTATCCATAAAATGAGAGGTGAGGAAGATCCTCCTCACCGGGGGAGCATTCTAGGGATGGAGACCGGCGCAGGCAATTCTATTTTTTCAAAACACGGTGGAACCGGAACCCTGGATGATTTAAAAGAACCACGGATGGACACAGATACACACAGATATTTGTTATGGAATCATTTATTATTGCGAGGCCGACGTTTGGCTCTGTCACCGGTTCCCGGTGAGGGTATATATTATCGTCTTACCGGGGGTTACGCTTCGCTTACCCCCGGCTATTATCATGTCACCCCTACGGGGTTTCAGAATGGATTCCTTCGGGATCGAATAACGAAAAAGACGCGCGGGTTGCGCGTCTCTACGGTTTATCTCGTTGCAAATAAATAATTTATCTGTGTTTATCCGTGTTCATCGGTGGTTCTTTCAATACCATCCGTTGTTCTTTGAAACAGAAAATCCCCGACGGACGATACCGCCGGGGATCTCGTGTCAGGCCGAAGCCTTATCGTGTTTCAACTATTTCTTTTCGGAGAGCAGCTTGATGCGCATGTCGAAATAGGAACCGCCGGAGACGTTATGGAGTTCCACGGCGATGATGTTCTTGCCCTTCTTGACGGCTTTGCGGAAGGCATCCATGTTGATATCCATCGGGGCATAGCTGCCGTTCCAGTCCGCGTAACGGGCGATCTCGACACCGTTCAGATAGATGACCGGATCCTGATCATAGAAGATCTCCAGGAAAACGATGTCATTGGCACTGAGGTTTTCATTCCATTCAAAGGTGCGGCGCAGCCAGATCTCGTCGGTTTCCCATTCGGTGTTGATCTTGGCATTCCTGTTGTCGCGTTTGATGACAGCGTTGCCGAAACCGGCTTTGCCTTCTCTCCAGCCGTCTTTGCCTTCGGCGGTCTTCCAACCGTCAGCGGGGCGTTCGTTGGTATAGAGCCAGGCCAGCTGGGCATCCATGATGGTCTTTTCGGTAAAGGCGTTTTCGGCACCGGCATAGACCATGTCATGGAGTTTCCTCAGATTGGCGCGGCCGTATTTGTCCACCTTGCGGTCGTAGGTCAGCAGACCGTTGTTTTCCACTTCCACGTCGGTCGTCTGGGTATAGACGGAGGCGGCCAGACCTTTACCGGCCAGGCGGCTGAGGCGTGTCATCAGAGAGGTGTAGCGTGCAAAGGATTCCTCGGTGCTCTTGTCGCTGACGTAGCCCCAGGCACCTTCGTTCTTCCAAGTGTGGTCGCCAATGACCAGACCGAGACCGCCGAATTCACCCAGCACGGAGATGCGGTCGGGCATCAGGTCGAACATACCCGGACCGGGATAGTTGTGCATGTCTTTGGTGTCGCCGACACCGTAGTCGGTCCATCCGGAGGGACCATCTACCAGGCGGGTCTTGTCATAGTTCTGGACCCAGCGGAGAGTGGAGTTGGCTTTGAAGGCTTCCTGTTCGCCCCAGCCCTCATTATAGGGCACCCAGACCACGATGGAGGGAATGGGCTGGAGGAGATCCATCATGCCTTTGAGCTCGCGGCGGTAGGAGCCGTAGCGGGCGTTGACATTGCCCGGACCGGAAGTCATATCCTGCCAGACCATGATGCCGATTTTATCGCACCAGTAGTAGTAAAGCATCGGCTCGATCTTGATGTGTTTGCGCATCATGTTGAAGCCGGCATCTTTGAGGAACTGGATGTCGAATTTCAGAGCTTCTTCGCTGGGCGGGGTCAGCAGACCGTCCGGCCACCAGCCTTGATCCAGCGTGCCCTGCATGTAGATCTTTTCACCATTGAGGAAGAAGCAGTTGGCACCGTTCTTGTCTTTGCCCATCTTGATCTGGCGTATACCGAAGTAGCCTTGCACCTTGTCGGTGCCGCCGTCAGAGTTCAGGGCGATGTCCAGTGTGTAAAGATACGGGTTATCCGGTGACCAGAGCTGAGCGTTCTTGATCTTCAGTTCGACCGGTTTTTCCCAGTTCTTGACCTTGCCGCTGGCCACTTTCCTGCCGTTTTCATCTTTCACGGTGATGGTGGCGCTGGCACCCATCAGATTGCCTTTGGTCTTGAGGGTGACCTTGGCAATGCCTTTTTCAATATCGCTGTCGATGTTGTAGCCGGTGACATAAGTGGAGGGGACTGTCTCCATCCACACAGTCTGCCAAATGCCGGAACAGGCGGTGTACATGATGCCGCCCGGTTTCAGAACCTGTTTGCCGGTGGCGTTCATCCAGGAATCGGTGGGATCCCACACATAAACGACCAGTTCATTCTTGCCCGGATGGACGGCGCTGGTCGCGTCTATCGTTTGGGGCAGGATGCCGCTTTCATGCGGATATTCGGAAACTTCGATGCCGTTGACAAAAACCTGACTGCGGAAATCGACACCGTCAAAATGGAGGAGCAGACGGTCGCCGTTGAGTTCGCTCACATCGAAAGTGCGGTGATACCAGATCGCTTCATTGGGCTGGACAGCGCGTCCCACGCCGGAGAGAGCGGATTCCACCGCGAAGGGGACCAGGATCTGTCCCTGCCAGGCCGGCTTGGCAGGTTCCTGCCAGTCGCAGACCGAAGGAGTCGCGCCTTCTTTGGCATCGATAGCGGTGATGGCATAATCCCACATCCCGTTGAGGTTGACCCATTTTTCACGTTTCAAATTGGGCCGGGGATGCTGCTGCCATGCGGTTTCCGGGGTCATTTTTTCGCCCCAGACCGTCATCAGTGGAGAGGTGACAGCCGGTTTATAGGCTGCGTTTGTATTCGCGGCATACGCTGTAGCAGCGATAAGCGCGCAGAATCCGTAACAAAGAGTTCGATTCAACTTCATTGGCGATAATCATAAGAAAATCCCCGCCGAAGTCGAGCGAAAATGTTCCGCGTCTTATGAGTATTTGAGGACTACGCGGAAAACGATGTTGCCCGCGTCGCGGAGACGATCCATCAATTTTTCGATCAATTCCTGCAAGTTTTTAGTGGCGAGGATATTGACCATGGAATCGGCCTTGTTGGGATTGGAGTAGAGCGTTTTCAGCAGCGTCAGCATGATATGGTCGGTCTCAGTCTCGCAGTAGCGCAGCCGGGAGTTCATTTCCTTGACGGCTTCCACATCCGGTTTATTGCGGAGCTGTTTGACCATCTCGATCAGGATATCCGCCGATTGTTTGATATAGTCCGCCGGCATCTTGAAATTCTCATGCTGGATCGCGTCCTGAAAGACAAAAAACTGTGAAAGGAATTTCTCTGCCGTTTTGCTGATCTTGGTCAAGGCCGAGGAAAGAGCCTCGATATCCTCGCGGTCGAACGGCGTGATAAAAGAAATGCAGAGCTGATGGGATATCTCATCGTTCAATTCCTTGCTTTTGCGGCGCTTCTGCACGATCTCATCCACAGATTTGAGCGTTTCGGGTTCAACCAGCGCCTGCGCCAGCGACTTTACACTGGATGAGCTGGATTGCGCCAGAGCTTCGATCAGGTCGAAGAACCTCTCATCACGACAGAAGAATTTTTGTAATGAAAACATGGTTTGCTGAAAATTTAGATTCCGAAAATGAGTTGTACGATCTTGAAAGTGAAAAATCCGATCAGGCAGGTAATAGGCAGCGTCAATACCCATGCCCAGATCATGCTGCCGGCCACGCTCCACTTGACCGCGCCAAAGCGTTTGGTCGCGCCCACTCCCATGATGGAGGTGGAGGTCACGTGCGTTGTGGAAAGCGGGATGCCCCAATGGCTGGCTACATGGATGACCAAAGCCGCCATACTCTGCGCGGCAAAGCCGTTCATCGGGTTCATACGGACCAGCTTAGAGCCCACAGTCTTGATGATCCTCCAGCCGCCGGTGGCGATACCCGAAGCCAATGTGATGGCGCAAAGCCATGTCAGCCAGGTGGGAACCGCGAACTCGTTCAGCTTGAGGAAGTCCAGCCAGTGCGGCAGATTGTCAAAAGTGCCCGCCGCTGTCGCTGTGACCAGGCTCAACGTAATGATGCCCATGGTCTTTTGCGCGTCGTTCGTGCCGTGGGAAAAACTGATCCAGGCCGAGCTGAGGATCTGCAGTTTGCCGAAATTGCGATTGATCCCGGCCGGTTTGAACGGTCTGAAAATCAGCATCAAAAGCCCCATGAAAACAAAGCCCGCGACCAAACCGATGATCGGCGCAAGAAACAGAGGTTTGATCACTTGAGGCCACAGACCGGTGAAGTGGCCGCCTTCTTCCACACACCAGTGGATCACACTCCAGTTGGAATGCGATACGGCCAGAGCCGCACCGCAGAGTCCGCCGATCAGGGCGTGACTGGAGCTGGAAGGCAGTCCCACATACCAGGTTAGGAGATTCCAAAGGATACCGGCGATCAGGCCGCACATGATGGTCTCCTGCGTAATGTAGTGGATATCGACCAGACCCTTGCCGATAGTCATGGCCACCGCGTGCCCCGAAAGAGCACCCAGTAAATCGAAAGTGGTAGCGATGACGATGGCCTGCCGGGGGGAAAGAACGCGGGTCGCGATAGAAGTGGCAATAGCGTTGGCTGTGTCATGGAAACCATTGACGTATTCAAAGATAAGCGCAACGATGATGACGCAAAAGACAAGTGTCATATTTGAAAGATTAGTCGCTCAATCCCGGCATGATCACCAAAAAGCCGGAAAACGTCGCGGGGAATAACCAGCGACAGCACCATTTTACCATGTCCGTGAAACAGAAGTAAATAGAATACCGAGAAATGAGGAAATTAATTTTTTAGTTTCTATTTAACATATTGATTTTCTGAGTGTTAAAAAGAATGGAAATGTGTTTTTAGAAAAAAAGAAAAACGATAAAAAAATTTTTTTTGATACCCTTTTTCGGGGAGAATATGCGGAATGTTCTTATCCTCAAGAGGCTTTAGCGGGGACTGTGAATAACCTGTGAATAAGTGTGAATATATTCTGCTGGTCAGCGGCTCTTTGAATGGCTAAAGTCAATCCCGGTAAGCGGAGAGCTACTCTGGCGGCGGTAACACTGATTGTGGATGAAGTGTGGATGTGTTGTTGTCGCAACTCCTTTGAATGGAATGTGTTATATTATTTCGTTCGTGGCTTATTGTGCCATTGTGGAGAGTGGGATCCGGGCTTCTAACTTGCTTATTTTGAATAGAGTGAAGCCGGAGAGTGATTTTTGAGTAAGACTCCGTGAATAACTTTGAATTTTGTTTTAAGGTATCAACATGCTGGCTAATCAGTTATGGGAACGGACGTGCGAGCGTCTAAAGAAAATCTTTTCCGCAGAGGTTTATCGTTTGTGGATTGCCAGGATCAAAGTGCTTGATTTTGAAAGCAATAACCTTTCTCTTGGAGTTTGGGACGAGTTTGCTCAGCTTTGGTTCAAAGAGAATTATGTCAGTGCGCTCGAAGACGCACTTCGGGAAATCACCGGCGAATCTATAACTGTTCAGGTGCAAGTCGTTTCTTTTGAAGATCATTCAGAACCTTCCGCAGAACAGGAAAGTGTTCCTCCAAAAGAGGATCCTGCGCAAAATACGGATAATCAACAGAACAGCGCGCCCGCGATCCCGCCGACTGTTTATACGCCCAGAGCTGCGGCGGAAGTTCAAAACGTGTTGAATCCGAAGTACACCTTTGAGTCTTTTGTGGTAGGAACCAACAGCAATATGGCTCACGCGGCGGCAATGGGGGTCGCCCAAAATCCGGGAAAAAGTTATAACCCCTTATTTATCTATGGCGGAGTGGGTTTAGGGAAAACCCATCTGCTTCATGCTATCGGCAACCGTGTGATCGACAACGCGGAAAGAGCCGGGAAGCAGGTCAGAGTCGTTTATGTGACTCTGGAGAAATTCCTGAATGAATATATCGAAGCTGTCCGGGAACAGCGGTGTGAACGTTTTCGCAGGAAATATCGCCGGGTAGATGTACTTTTAATTGATGATGTTCAATTCCTTACAGGTCGTGAGGGATTACAGGAAGAGTTTTTCCACACCTTCAATGAGCTCTATAACAGCAATAAACAGATCGTATTGACCTCGGATCGTCCATTGAGCGAGATCAAAAAGCTGGAGGAACGTCTGGTTTCCCGTTTCAGCTGGGGCTTGGTCACTGATATCCAGCCGCCGAATGTGGATCTGAGAATGGCTATTCTCAAGCAGAAGGCGAAAGATATGCATTTCCAAGTGCCTGAAGAGGTTTGCACATTTCTAGCACAAAAGATACGCGCCAATGTCCGTGAGCTGGAAGGGGCTTTGATCCGTATGGGGTCTTATATCAATCTGACTCAGGCTTCCTGGAGTATTGAGACAGCCAAGGTGGCTTTGCAGGAACTGCTGAGCCGTCAGGTTGCCCAGGCTCCCAATATTGAGGATATCCAGAAGAAAGTGGCCATGACGTATGATATTCGCGTGTCGGATATTATCAGCAAAAAGCGTCCTGCCAACATTGCTTTTCCGCGTCAAGTGGCCATGTATCTGTCCCGCGAGTTGACCCATCAGCCTTTGATAGCTATTGGCGAGGCTTTTGGCGGAAGAGATCACGGAACGGTTATCCATGCTTGTAAAGTGGTTGAGAATCAAATGGATGTGGATGACAATGTTCGTGATACCATCCAAAAACTCAAAAACGAACTGGAATTTTAGAGCGATCCGGCTGTGAAAAATTGGCCAGAGACCCTTGAGATCCAGCCCCTTGCCGAAATCCGGCAGACGGTCGTTACGATCCCCGGATCCAAAAGTATTACCAACCGCGCGTTGATATTGTCCGCTTTGGCGAATGGCCCGGTAACACTGCGGGGAGCTCTTTGGAGCGAGGATACTCAAGTGATGGCGGATGCGCTTCGCAAAGCGGGGATCGAATTGGAGGTCGAGCAGGATCCCCGGGAAGACGCGAATCGGATCTTTCATCTTCAAGGTATAAGCGATAACCATTTGCAAGGCGGAACATTATCCCACCCGGTCGAAATCTATGTGGGCAATTCCGGGACATCTGCCCGGTTTTTGATGGCCTTTTTCTGCGCGGCAGCCCGCGGCTGGTATCGTCTCCAGGGTACGCCTCGGATGCATGAGCGTCCCCAGCAGGAGCTTTTTGACGCGCTGCGCCGTCTGGGCTATACGGTCACATCCGAAAAAGAGGGATATCTGCCGGCACTGATCGGAGCGGAAGGAGCCGTTTCTTCCCGACAGCCTTGTTCCATTTCCCAGCAATCCAGTTCACAATACGCTTCGGCGCTGATGCTTTCAGCGGAAAAGGGCGGCTGGGATATTCAACTGCCAGGAGCCGAAAGCCCTTATATCCGAATGACCCGCCAGATCATTGAGACTTTTCCGCACCATGGCGGAGAATTTCAGATCGAACCGGATGCCTCCAGCGGCAGCTATTTCTACGCGGCTAATGTTTGGGCTTCGCGGTATCCATTGGAGAAACCGATCTCGGTCGCGCATTGGCCTGTTTCCGGATGGCAGCCCGATCAGTATTTTCCGGAATATCTTCCTCTTCCTAAAACAGTTTCCAGAGAAAAAGATTTAGGCGACAGTATCCTGACGGCGATTGCCATCGCGCCTTTGGCTCAGGCTCCGGTGACTTTTACCGACCTGGGGCGTTTGCGTGTCCAGGAGTCCGAGCGTGTGTACGCGATGAAAACGGAGCTGACCCGCTGCGGGGTCAAAGTGGAAGAAAAAGGGGATACTCTGATCGTTTATCCCTCCAGACCTCACGGAGCAGAAATCGAGACTTATAACGATCACCGGATCGCGATGGCGTTTTCGGTTCTGGGGCTGGGTGTGCCGGGAATGGTCATCAAAAATCCGGCTTGCGTGGCAAAAACTTTTCCAACGTTCTTCGATAAATTGAACGAACTTAGAAGCGATTCTTAGCGCGGGACATATATCCCAGCAAGGAAATCAGGGTGCGCTTCATTTCGTTCCGATCCAGAATAAGATCTATCAGACCATGATCCAGAAGGAACTCAGATGTCTGGAAATCGGAAGGAAGTTCCTGATGGGTCGTGCTTTGGATGACACGCGGACCGGCAAAACCGATCATGGCGCGAGGTTCGGCAATGATCACATCACCCAGTGAGGCAAAACTGGCCATCACGCCCGCAGTCGTTGGATTCGTTAAAACACTGATATAGGGCAGCTGGGCTTTGGCATGGAAAGCGAGCGCGGCACTGGTTTTGGCCATCTGCATCAGGCTGAACATGCCTTCATACATACGCGCTCCGCCGCTGGCGGCAAAGATGATGACCGGCAGATTGCGGTCGGTGGCCTCTTCTACCAGACGGGTGATCTTTTCGCCCACAACGCTTCCCATAGAGCCTCCCAGAAATTTGAAATCCATTACGGCCAGAGCCACACGATGAGGGCCGATATCGCCCACACCGGTCACGACTGCGTCGCGCAGACCTGTTTTTTCCTGGTTCTGTTTGATTTTTTCAGTGTAATTGGAAGGACCTTTAAAGGAAAGAATGTCAAGACTTTCCAAATCGGCGTTCGTTTCCTCGAAAGAGCAGGTTTCCACCAGAGAATTGATCCGTTCGCGCGCGCTGAAGGGGAAGTGATAGGAACAGTGCATACAGACTTTCAGATTGTCATCCAAGTATTTGTCGTAGAGCAGCTCATTGCACTTGGGACATTTGGTCCACAAACCTTCAGGAATATCCAAACGAGGCGCGCCGATGGGCGGAAGTTTGGATATGCGCGGGATCAGAGGCGCATCCGTCAGCGGAGTGATGGCAGGTTCCACACTTTCCACACCGGATACTTTACGAGTTTTTACTCTTTTTTTCATATATCATCCTCGATATCGCGAACGACGGTGTCATTTTATCAAAACCGCGGAGAAATGACAATCGCGAGTTTTTTCTGAAAATGCTAAACAGTGCTTGCAAAATTTTGCCGGAACCGCTAACCTGATGAGCCCTTTTGGGGTAGGGAAGTCTCTTCGCGAACGAAGAGGCTCGGATGAGAATTATAAAATATGGTTAGAATTCGTTTAAAACGTGCAGGCGCCAAGAACCAGCCGGCATATCGTGTTGTGGTGACAGACAGCCGCAGCCCTCGTGACGGTCGGTTTATCGAGGAGCTTGGATATTATGAGCCGCTGAAAGCGGGAAATAATGCCAAAATCAACGTGGAGCGCGCTGACTATTGGCTGAAATGCGGTGCGAAACCCTCTTTTACAGTTGCCAGTTTGATTACGAAAGAACGTAAGAAATCTGCGCAATAACAGCTTTGTATGCAAGAGTTTCTTGAATACGTAATCAAAAATCTCGTAGCGGTTCCGGAAGATGTTGTTATCACTCCGGTCGAACGCGGCGGGATCACAGTTTACGAGCTGCGGGTCAACCCGGCGGATGCCGCCCGGGTGATCGGCCGCAAGGGTAGCACCATCAATGCGATCCGCGCACTGCTCGTGGCTGGCAGCGCAAAGCAGGGCAAGCGTAGTGTGCTGGAGCTGATCGAAGAAGTGGACGGCTCTGAGTACAAGAATGAAGATACGACCGAGAGCGAGGTCTAAAACCGCTCAAAGGGTGAACTTTTTCGGATAGAGACCGGAGCATGAAGATCGATGTGCTCACTTTATTTCCCGGAATGTTTGCCGGGCCGCTGGATGAAAGCATCGTTCAGCGAGCCAGAGAGAATGGAATCCTCCAACTGGGGATCCATAATCTGCGGGTGTACACCCACGATCAGCGTCAGACGGTCGATGACCGGCCTTTTGGCGGAGGTCCTGGGATGCTGTTAAAGCCCGAACCGCTCTTTGAAGCTTTGGAAGCGCTGACAGATGTCAGCAGTCATGTCATTTTTATGACACCGTCGGGACGACGATTCACCCAGGCGATCGCCAGGGAATTGGCCTCCCAGGAGCATTTGGTCCTGGTATGTGGAAGCTATGAAGGCTTTGACCAGCGTGTGCTGGATGTCTGGGCCGATGATGAGTTATCCATTGGGGACTATGTTCTGACCAATGGCGCTTTGCCGGCAATGGTGATCGTAGATGTTGTGACCCGTCTGCTGCCAGGCGCGCTGGGCAAGGATGAGAGTTCTGAGGAGGAATCCTTCAGCTCCAATCGTCTGGAATACCCCCAGTACACGCGCCCAGCCACGTTCCGGGGAATGGAAGTGCCGGAGATACTCCTTTCCGGTCATCATGCCCGTATCGCCCAATGGCGGGCGGAACAATCCAAACTGAAAACAGCGGCCGTGCGCCCGGATTTATTAGAAACTGAGGTCCAAAAGGCTGGATCCAGAAAGAATTAGAAGTTTATGAAGCAAGCGTTGATTGATAAAATCGAGTCTGCCTACACGAGAAAAGATCCTATCTCCTTCTCTGTGGGTGATACTGTGAATGTTCATACCAAAGTCAAAGAAGGTGACAAGGAACGTATCCAGGTTTTCACCGGTGTGGTCATCGGCCGTCGCGGTCATGGTCTGAATGAATCCTTCACAGTTCGCCGTATCAGCTACGGTGAGGGTGTGGAACGTGTTTTCCCGATCCATTCTCCTCGTATCGAGAAGGTCGTGGTGGAACGTTATGGCTCCGTTCGCAGAGCCAAGCTGACCTATCTGCGTGGTCGTATTGGTAAGAGCGCTCTGGCCGTCAAGGAGAAGGACGTGCGCGTTTCCAAGAAGAAAAAGGCATAAGCCTCTTTTCTCTGTTATTTATTTGATTGAGTTATTTTGCGAGCGAGGGTGCTTTTCACCCTCGCTGCTCTGTTTTTATGGGGAAAGGGTCTGGAAATATGAAGCGGGAACGCTCCTTTTACACACGGGAGATATTGACCGTCTCGCGCGAGCTGATCGGCAAGAATCTGGTCCACCGCACTCCGCGGGGGATCACCAAAGGCCGCATCGTGGAGGTGGAGGCGTATGTCGGCGCGGTGGACAAGGCTTCGCACGCTTACGGCAACAGGCGCACCGAACGCACAGCTATCCAGTACAGTGTGGGCGGTTTTGCTTATGTGTACCTGATCTACGGGATGTATGACTGCATGAATATCGTGACCGGGCAGGAGGGACTGGCCGAAGCGATCCTGATCCGCGCGCTGGAACCGGTGGAGGGGATCGAACTGATGCGGGAACGCCGTCGCACCACGGCTCTGAAAAATTTGTGCAGCGGACCCGGCAAGCTCTGCATGGCCATGGGGATCACGCGCGAATGCTACGGTCTGGATCTGTGCGGCGATGAATTGTACCTGGAGGAGGGGAGCCTTCCCGTCAAACCGGGCGAGATCAGCGCCACCAAGCGCATCAACATTGACTATGCCGAGGAAGCGCGCGATTTCCCCTGGCGGTTCATCCTCACCGGAAGTCCGTTTTTATCGGTAAAAGGGTAGAGGTTTCCTTTTATAACGCGAAAGCGCGTGTAAAAGTGCTTTCTACAGGTATTTTCTTTTTTCAGTTCCGACGGTGGTTTGTTCGGTATGGCCGGAGTAGAGGACGGTGTCATCCGGAAGCGTAAAAATGCGTTCCATGATGCTCTTTTGAATAGCAGCGAAATTGCCGCCGGGGAGCTGATAGTTTCCGATACTGTCTTTGAAAATGGTATCGCCCACGAACGCGGCGTGGTCCCGTTGGGAGTAATAGATGACGGAATCCGTGGTGTGGCCGGGAGTGTAGATTACCTTCAGGGAAAACGCCGGATCGGCATCCAGACAGATGATCTGACCGTCCGTGATGCTTTCAGTGTTTTCGATGATGATGGATAAACCAAATGAAGGGGAGAGATTCCATTCCGGATCCCGCAGATAATCATCGTCAGATTTGTATGCCAGCACCGGGATCTTCAAGGCGGAACGGATCTCATTTACCGCGCCGATATGGTCAAAATGGCCGTGAGTGAGCAGGATCTTTTCGATGATCCAGCCCTTCTCCCGGATCATGCCGAGCAGTTTTTCTGCCTGCGCGCCCGGATCAATGATGAAGCCGTGCTTTGTCGTGTCATCCACATAGAAAAAACAGTTTTCGACAAAATGAGCTATTACGGGAACTTGTGCTATCATAAAATCCTTCTTTCATGGTGCGCGAGGGGGGACTTGAACCCCCACCCTTGCGGACCAGATCCTAAGTCTGGCGTGTCTGCCATTTCACCACTCGCGCGCACGGGGCTTCGCCTGAAAACGAAGCGCAGTTATTCTCCCATTTTATGAGCCGGTTTTCAACTCAAGGAATGATATCGAGAAAGTTTTTTAAGATCTGCAGTCCTACCTGCTGGCTTTTTTCAGGGTGGAACTGGACGGCAAAGACATTGTCCTTCCAGACACTGGAGACATAAGTGTCGCCGTGTTCGGTTTCGGTAGCCGCGATAGAAGGGTCTTCCGGAACGGGATAGTAGCTGTGGACAAAATAGACAAAGCTGCCGGACTTGACTCCCTTGTACAGAGGACATTCCGGGTTCAGTATCTTGATCTGGTTCCAGCCGATCTGGGGGATCTTGATGCCGGGACGATCCGTGAAGCGCCTGACCTGGCCTTTGAAGATACCCAGGCCGGGAGCCTTGCTGTTGAATTCCTGGCTGCTCTCGAAAAGTGCCTGATAGCCAACGCAGATGCCCAGAAAAGGCTTGCCGGCGCGGATGGATTCCAGAATGGCCGGTTCCAGCTGCTGACCGCGCATGGCGGTAAGGCAGTCATCAAAAGCGCCGACACCCGGCAGTACGATCGCCTGGGCCTGTGAAAGCTGTTCCGGATCAGAAACTAAATGGATATCTGCGCCCAGACGGAGAAAAGCTTTCTCCACGCTGCGCAGATTCCCGGAACCGTAGTCTATAAGAGCTATCATGGTGGAAGGGGTTATTGCCGTTCGTATTCGCCTTTGCTGACGCGTTTCAGGACGGTGAAGCCCGCTTTTTTCGCGTCGGTAATGGAGAGCGGTTTGCTGTAAAACGGTGTGTTGAAGAGGGAGATGATCTTCTTCACCGGCTTTTTGCAAAGGGGGCAAGTCTTCAACGGCGGAGCGTTGAGCGGCCGGTTGAGCGAAAAATGCCCGCCGCAGATCCTGCATCCGCCGTCCGCCGGAGGTTCTTCACCTTCCGGCAGGATCACTTCGTATTCGTATAAGGGCATAGGAATGATCTATTTCGAGCTGATGTCGGGGATAATGATTTTTTGTCCCACGCGGAGCGTCTCCGGTTTAAGACCTTTATTCGCTTTCAAAATAGCGTTGACGGAAGTTTTGCCGCCGCTGTTATTGATCGTCTGAACAATGCTGGAAAGGGTCTGGCCGGATGCGACCGTCCATTCGTAAGTCTTAGAATACTCAGGAGTTTCTTCCTGTTTAACAGGCTGCGGCTTGGGTGCGGACGGAACGGCAGGCGTCATTTTGGAAATGGCGATAAGCTGATCCATCAGCTTCTTGTTCTCCTGCTTGCGCTCCTTTTCGCTGGCAATGAATTTATTTTCCAGAGAGACCAGCGCCGCCTGCAGCTGCTTGACGCTGTCCAGACTGGCCGCGTTACTGATGTCGGCAGGAGGAGGCAGATTCTTGATCTTTTCGTTCAGTTTATCCACGTCCTGAGCCAGTATGTTGCACTGGCGCTGGAGTTTATTGATAGCTTTCACCAGCTCTGCCTGAGACTGGGTCAGATCTTCGACTCGTGAAGTAAGAGCGCGGATGCGTTCTTCATAGTAGGCAATAACGGTGTCATTGCCTTGTGCCAGAACATGGTTCCAAGAGGTGAAACTTAAAATCGCGGTTAACAGCAGTATTGTGTATCTCATTGTCTTTCTCCCTTATCTAGTACTTTTTCAAGTAAGACTAGGAACCAAGTCTAGCCTTATGATTTTGGTTTTGCAAGCGGTTAGTTTATGATTTTGGAATAAATAAGAAAAAAAATTCCTCATGTTTTTTGTCCCTGAAACATGAGGAGTTTTCGCTGTTTTTATAAACAATACACCCAGAGTCTCTTTGATAAAAACTCTGTCTGGTCTATGTTTTTAAGAATGAGATTTTAATGGGCGATCATTCTTCCGGGATGCGGTAAGTGATCATCACACCGAAGTCGGTCATCAGGGCTTTGGTGGCCAGATCCTGCACGGTATAGGCGATGGACTGCATATTGAGTACCCTGTCGTAACCGACCGTGTTGATGAATTCGGTCACTTTTTCATCAAAATGATCTTTACCCACTTCCATACAATCAATGCGGCGGATCGTGCGGACCGCGACACCATTCTGCCATTTCTTGGCGGCGGCGTTCAGGGGAGTCTGCGGTTTCTGGATCAGTTTTTCTTGTTTGACAGGGCCGTCATGCACGGGGACCGTGAAGGTCTTTTTCTCTCTGGCAGCCGCGGAGCTGGCCATGGCATTGATCACGCCGCCGGCCGCGGGTGCCGCCGCGGGAGCTGCGGGAGCTTCTGCCGGGGAGGCGTTTTCTGTTGTTTCCGGCGCGGCTTCATCGGCGCTTACGTTGCTTTCGGCCGGAACGATGATCTGGGCCGAACATTCCGGACATTCGATCTGCTCACCCACGTAAGAATCATCAACTACCAGTTCCTGGTCACATTTGGGACAATTAAATGTAATATCCATAATTTTTCCTGAGTTTAAGCTCTAAAGCTGAACCTCAGAATAAAGGAGTTTTTGATAAAAGTCCAGCCTTTTAGGAAGAAAAAAACAGAATTTCTTTTTAAAAAGTTGACAAAGATTGTGATTTTTTCCTACAATAGAAACACTTGTGAGTGCATCATGAGGATGATGCAGGAGGGAAAAGATGGGAATTTTTTTTAAAGGCAAGCCGAGACCTCAACAGGCCGGGCAGCAGAGTGGTAAATGGCATAAAGGAAAGAGTCGAAACGCCGGTTCGGAGCAACCCCTTCGGTCGGAACGGATCACGATCGAACATAAGACGTTTTATCTGCTCTTGAAGGAAAACATGAGAGGACGTTTCCTTCGGATCACGGAAGAGTCGAATGGAAAGAGCGATACCATTATCATTCCTGCGGCGGGACTGGAGGAATTTGGAAAATTGATCAACGAGATCGTAAAAACATCCGAGGAGACCCCGCTTTCATCGGAGGAACCAAATGATACGGGGAGCAGCTCATCCGAGCTGTATTGAGAGACGGCTGAAAAATGATTTGAGAGGCTCCTCAGGGGAATAAATGTCCCCGGAGGAGCCTGTTTCTTTTTGCAAAATAGTAGAAATCGCTGTATAATATCTGTGGTGAAGATGCGTATTCTTTTCTTGTGTTTATGGATGACTTTGGGCGTATGCCTGGAGCCGAGTGTGTTTGGTGCGGAGTTTGCCGGCGGCGACGGCACAAAAGATAATCCCTGGAAGATCAAGACCAGGGAACAGCTGGCCGCTTTGAATAATTACCTGGGCAGCAAGGGCGTCGGAAGATATTTCTGCCTGTCCAGCGATATCCTTTTCAGTGCGGAGGATTTTGCCGTTGGAGGAGAGTTTTACAATAAAGGTTTGGGCTGGCTGCCTATCGGTACTCAGACTGAAACCAACAAAATGTTCCGCGGCAGTCTGGACGGCCGGGGACATGTCATCCAGAATTTGACGATCAACCGTCCTCAAGCACCTGATATCGGCCTGTTTGGATATACCAGAGGTGCGATCATCAAGGATCTGCGTCTGGAGAATCTGACTTTTACCGGATCCACGAATGTGGGTGGTCTGACCGGGACCGACCGGGGATCCACTTTCCAGAATGTTTCTGTCACAGGCACTGTGAATGGCCAGAAAACGATTGGCGGTTTAGTGGGTTACGCGGAAAATACCATCCTGACCCGCTGCGGTTCGGATTGCCAGGTCAGCGCCAGTCTGCTTTCCATGAACTATACGGAAATCAGTTCCGCGGGCGGTCTGATGGGGTATGGGCAGGAAGTGGAAGCGGCGGAATGTTATGCTTTAGGCAATTTGAGCTGTACGACTTCAACTTATGAAGGAAGGACTTCCGGTTATATTTACGCCGGTGGACTGATCGGCTGTCTGAAATCGGGTTCTATTGTGCGCTCCTTTGCCAAAAGCATCGTATCCGGCAGTACCGTGGCAGTTACCTCTGCCGGTGATGCTTATGTCGGCGGTCTGGTGGGATATCTTCATGTTTCTACAGTGGAAGATTCTTACACACAAGGAAATATCAAGGCGGATGCGCGTGTGGAACTACAGAGCGCGGATATATCCGGCAACGATACGGGTAAAGTTTTCGCGGGCGGTATTGCCGGTTTTGGTGTGACCAGTTCCATTACCAGATCTTATTCCAGCATGGACAGCTCCGTTTATGCCGGGCCGGGCGGAGGCTGTGTCGGTGGTCTTGTCGGAACGGTCAGTTTCGGGACGATCGAAAATTCTGTGGCAGTCAATCCCTCGATCCATGTTTACAGTGAAGCTGCCAAGCCTGAAGTCGGACGGATCAGCGGTGTTTATACGGGGACTTTGAGCAGCAATTTAGCTTCTGCCGCGATGGTGATGGCTCGGGATGAGGAAGTCCTTGAACCTGTGGATGACGCGTCCTACAAGGACGGAGCCTCTACGATACTCGAAAGACTCAAGACCAAGATCCCGTACAAGACACTGGGATGGGATGTGGAAAATGTTTGGGATCAGGAAGTCGGCAGTTATCCATATCTGTTATGGGAGCCGGAAGTTTTTGACATCAAAGAAGCTGTTATTACCGTCCAGCCTCAGAGCGTGAAGGTCAAAGCCGGAGAGACAGCTGTTTTCAACGTAACGGCAGAAGGCAGCCGCCTCAGCTATATCTGGTATCATGATGAGGAGATCATCCGGGATGAAAATGAAAACGTGCTGATGATCGAGAACGCCCAGACCGAGGATGAAGGAACTTATCGGGTCTATGTGTTCAACAGCCTGGGAGGTGTGATGAGCAGCCCGGCAGAGTTGACCCTGAAAGGCAGCGGTCCCGTTTCGGCAATATGGCTCAGAAATCCAGAGTATGCAGAAGATGAGAGCGGCGCGGCTTATTTCCTTTTTAATGTAGAAGGTGCCGCTGTTTTCAGTGTGGAAGGCTCTTTCAACGCGGTCGATTGGACAGAGGTCAGCTATACTGTTGAAGGTGGAAAAGTAAAGATCCCGGCCAGTTATAATTATGTTTTATATCGTGCCTGGGCGGAAGCCTCCTATGATGAAGAAGCACCTAAGATCGTTGTTCAGCCGCAGAATACCAAGGTCAAAGAAGGAGAAAAACTGACTTTGAGTGTGACGGCAACGGGGTCGGCTCCGTTGAGCTATCAGTGGATCTTTGAAGGCTTAAAGATCGAAGGGGAAACCAATTCTGTTTATGAGGTGGAAGCGGTTCAAGCCAGTGACGCGGGTCGTTATATCGTGACGATCACTAATCCTTACGGCAGTGTGACCAGCTCGATCGCGACAGTCAGAGTGACCGGGATCACACCGGTTCCCGTGCCTCCAGTCATTACAGGACAACCGCAGGATGTGACAGTTGACGAAGGAAACACCTTTGCGTTGAGCGTGACGGCGACCGGAACAGAACCGCTTACTTATCAATGGTACAAGGACGGTGCCGCGATCGAAGGGGCGGCGGCTTCTGTTTATGAAGTGACGACGGCGCAGATCGGTGATTCCGGCAGTTATACTGTAAGAGTCAGCAACGAAGCGGGAACGGTCACAAGTCGTGAGGCGTTAGTTA
>JAEEGH010013706.1_pt1 | contig 17934 bp, 15 predicted proteins | sample 9134181 | NCBI WGS metagenome assembly JAEEGH01 (sample SAMN16246544, study PRJNA631951) | gut metagenome | biome: gut microbiome; feature: rumen; material: DP-attached | host: Bos | place: Iran: Karaj | collected 2018-10 | reverse complement strand
AGGATACTTGCAAGATCGAACCTGAATCCGTCCACACGGTATTCCTCAACCCAGTATCTGAGGCACTCAACGATGTATTCCTGAACCATCGGATGGTTACAGTTCATGGTATTTCCGCATCCGCTGAAGTTGTAGTATTGTCCGTAAGGAGTCAGCAGATAGTAAATATTGTTATCAAAGCCCTTAAATGAGATAAACGGGCCATTTTCATTGCCCTCTGCCGTGTGATTGAACACAACATCAAGGATAACCTCAATTCCGTTATCCTTAAGAGTCTTGATCATATGCTTAAGCTCAACGCCCTCTTTGTTGTACTCTCTCTGAGAAGCGTAGCTGGTATTTGGTGCAAAAAAGCTGATGGTGTTATATCCCCAGTAGTCAAGGAGAGTCTTTCCGTTTACCTCTCTCTTGTCTCTGGTCTCGTCAAACTCAAAGATCGGCATAAGCTCAACAGCTGTTATACCAAGTCTCTTTAAGTATTCAACCTTCTGTTTGATACCGTCAAATGTTCCTCTGAACTTAACTCCCGATGACGGGTCCATTGTAAATCCCCTTACATGCATCTCGTAGATAACAGAGTCGCACATTGGGATTCCCAGGGAATTGGTATCATTCCACTCAAAGTTATCTCTAACCACCCTTGCCCTGTAGGCTCCGTCGCGATTTGGGTTCTGTCCCCATATCCTCTGGCCTGAAACAGCCTTTGCAAACGGATCCAGCAGCAGATGGTTCTTATCGAACAAAAGACCTTTCTCCGGCTCCCAAGGTCCGTCAACACTGTAGGAGTACTCCAGATTCTCAATATCAAGGCCAAAAACGATCATTGAATACACTTTACCTATCCTGTAGCTCTCCGGGAAAGGAATCTGCACAAAGGGCTTTATTTCGCCTCTTTTGTACAAAAGAAGAGTTATAGATGTTGCCCCGTTGGAATAGGCAGTAAAATTAACGCCATCAGTGAGCATGGTGGCGCCATTTATGTTGTAGAAGCCGGGTCTGATCCTGTAGCCGTTTACCTCATTAAGGGCAAGGAGCTGCCTTCCCACATCTGCTTTTCTGAGCTCTCTGGGTGCGCTTTCGCCGATTTCTACTGGTTTTTTAGGCTTTGCGTGTCTTCTAATCTCGTCCATATATATATTCTACCACTACTGAGGGGTGCAAAGAATAAAAAAAGATGAAATTTTGTACGCAAGCGTAACAAAATTTCATCTTTTTTATTCTCTATAAGGCAAAAGCCAAATTATACGGGGTATGCCCCATTCTTAGTATCAGCTGCTGTAATATCAACCTTATCCTTCTGAGCTGCACGATACTTGAAGAAGTCTGTAGCAACCTGAGGGAACAGTGCATATGAGAGAACATCCTCATCCTGCTCCTTCCACTGAGCAACTTCCTTCTCGAAACCAGGAAGTCCGGGCTCGAGCTTATCAGCAGGTCTGCATGTGATAACCTCTCTGTCGCCGATGATCTTCTTCTGAACTTCAGGGTTGAAAGGCTTGATAGTCTTACCATAAGCACCTGCAAGGAGGTCCTTAGTCTGGTCAGTAGCAACCTTGTATCTCTCGCCCATAAGTACGTTCATAACGGCCTGAGTACCAACAATCTGTGATGAAGGTGTAACAAGAGGTGGCTCACCGAAGTCCTTACGAACACGAGGAATCTCCTCAAGCACTGTTGTGTACTTGTCGCTTGCATTCTGCTCCTTGAGCTGGCTAACCATGTTGGAAAGCATTCCGCCGGGAACCTGATACATAAGAGTCTTGATGTTAACACCAAGAACCTTAGGATCAAGAAGTCCGCTTGCAAGGCACTCTTCTCTGTAAGGTCTGAAGTAATCAGCGATCTCAGCAAGAACCTTCTGATCAAGTCCTGTCTCGAAAGGCTGTCCCTTGAAGGCCTCAACCATAACCTCTGTAGCAGGCTGTGATGTTCCAAGAGCAAATGGTGAAATAGCACAGTCGATGATATCAACACCTGCCTCAGCAGCCTTCATGTATGTCATGCTGGCAACACCTGAGGTGTAGTGTGTGTGAAGGTCGATAGGAAGCTTAGTTGCTCTCTTAAGAGCCTTAACAAGCTTTTCTGCCTCGTAAGGAAGAAGAAGTCCTGCCATATCTTTGATACAGATTGAATCTGCACCCATGTTCTCAATATCTTTTGCAATGTTCATCCAGTACTCTTCTGTATAAGCATCACCAAGGGTGTATGCAAGAGCGATCTGAGCATGTCCGCCTTCCTTCTTGCAGGCCTTAACTGAAGCCTCAAGGTTACGAAGGTCATTCAGACAGTCGAAAATACGGATGATATCGATACCGTTAGCGATTGACTTCTGTACGAAGTACTCAACTACGTCATCGGGATAATGCTTGTATCCAAGGATGTTCTGTCCACGAAGAAGCATCTGAAGCTTGGTGTTCTTAAATCCTGCCCTGAGCTTACGAAGTCTCTCCCATGGATCTTCCTTAAGGAATCTCATTGAAGCATCGAATGTAGCACCGCCCCAGCACTCAACAGCGTTGTATCCAACCTTATCCATTGTCTCGATGATTGGAAGCATCTTCTCTGTAGGCATTCTGGTTGCGATCAGAGACTGATGAGCGTCACGCAGAACGGTCTCATTGATGCGAACTGGTTTTCTCTCTAATTCTGCCATATCTAATATCCTTTCTAAGATAATTATTATCTAAATCTTACACGCCGAAGACGGCCATGAAGGTACCTGCTACTACGGCAGTACCGATAACTCCGGCAACGTTAGGTCCCATCGCATGCATGAGCAGGAAGTTGGATGGATCATACTCTGCACCAACCTTCTGTGATACACGGGCAGCCATAGGTACGGCTGAAACACCTGCGGAACCGATGAGCGGATTGATCTTGCCCTTGGTAACCAGGCACAGGAGCTTTCCTAAGAGACATCCTGCTGCAGTACCAAATGCAAAAGCAATAAGTCCAAGAACAACGATGATAAGAGTTGTCTTGTTAAGGAATGCCTCAGCACTTGTTGTAGCACCAACTGATGTTCCAAGAAGGATAACTACGATGTACATAAGTGCGTTTGATGCTGTCTCCTGGAGCTGACGAACAACGCCTGACTCTCTGAAGAGGTTACCGAGCATCAGCATACCGATAAGAGGTGCTGTTGTAGGAAGGATCATACATACAACGATAGTAACGATTACAGGGAAAAGAATCTTCTCAAGCTTGGAAACTTCTCTAAGCTGCTGCATTCTGATGGTTCTTTCCTTCTTTGTTGTAAGAGCCTTCATGATAGGTGGCTGAATCATTGGAACCAGAGCCATGTAAGAGTAAGCTGCAACGGCGATAGGTCCAAGGATTGATGTCTGGTGGAGCTTGGATGCAAGGAAGATAGATGTAGGACCATCTGCTCCTCCGATGATTGATACTGCTGCAGCCTGCTGATCATTGAAGCCAAATGCGATGGCCATGAAGTAAGCTGAGAAGATACCAAACTGAGCTCCGGCTCCCATAAGGAAGCTGATAGGATTGGCAATAAGCGGACCAAAGTCTGTCATAGCACCTACACCCATGAAAATAAGTGAAGGAAGGATAGCCCACTCATCCAAAATATAGAAATAATGGAGAAGTCCACCGGCTGCACCATTTGCCGGCTCTGCCATGATTTCAGGATAAATATTTACAAGAAGCATACCGAAAGAAATCGGTACCAAAAGCAAAGGTTCAAATCCCTTGGCAATGGCCAGGTACAAGAACACGAGCGCTACCACGATCATGATGTAGTTGCCCGGCTCCATTGTTGTAAAGGCTGTCTGTTGCCAGAGATTAGATAATGTATTAACTATGTAATCCATTCGTATCCTCTTTCTGTTTTTTCAAACTTTAAGTTTCTCTGACCTTATCAGTTAAGAGTTGCAAGTACTCTTCCTGCCTCTACTGCATCACCTGCAGCAACATCAATGCTTGCTACTGTTCCGTCCTGAGGAGCTACCATAGGGATCTCCATCTTCATAGACTCAAGAGTAACAACTGTGTCACCCTTCTTAACTGCAGCGCCAACATTAGCATCGATTCTGAGAACCTTACCTGCTGCACCTGCCTCGATCTTGATAGAACCTGCGCCTGCGCTTGCCTTCTTAGCAGGAGCTGCAGGAGCCTTAGGAGCGGGAGCTGCTGCTCTTGCTACGGGAGCTGCTCCGCCTGCGCCTTCCTCTACTGTTACATCATATACGTTTCCGTTAACGGTTATTGTATAGTTCTTCATTGTTTCTCCTTTCAAAGCCCAAAGCTTATCTGTTATTCTTCCATTTTGAATTTACTTTTCTGATAGATCTTACTGTGAAGCCATCTGTAGATGCGCTTCCCTCATATGCTGCGATAGCTGCTGCAATAACTGCAACCAGCTCAGCGTCAGAGGAAAGATCCTCTTTGTCAGCAATCTGAGTGATTGTATTATCCATTGCCTTCTGGGCAATTTCCTTATCGCTCTCTTTCTTCTTTCTGCCTGTTCCGGAGATAAGCGGGAACAATGAAATTATAAGAGAAATAATGATAAGTACTGCGAATGCCATTCCCATTCCGAGAAGAGTGTTAAGTCCGGCATTCTCAAGCTTCTCTCCTGTGGTCTTGTTTACTGTAACACCGACGTCTGTAGGAAGACCTTCGTTGCTTAAGTACATCTCCATAAGAGCTGTGTGCTTGGTTCCTGTAACTGTGGCGTCAAGTACAAGAACGCCATCATCATTGATGTAGTAAGTTGTATCGGTTACCTTTACTTCATCAGCAAGTGTGTCTTTTGAAGTAAATCCGATATCTTTAATTGACTTATACCAGCTGTCATATCCGGATCTGCAAACCTCAAAGAAGTCATCGTCATAGGTGATTGTTCCGCCCTGCTGACTTGCAGCTATATCAAAATACAGCTCCTTCTCGAAGTTCTCGGGGGTTATGTCGCGAAGATACCACTGTTCGAATAACCTGTCCTCGAATATGTTGGCGTAATTAGCCATGAAATCCTGGTTGAATTCATCGGGATTGTATCTGCTACCCTCTACAGTGTTGTAGGTAATCTCTTTTCCACAGGCTGTTAAACCAAGGAGGCAGCTCATAACAAGTCCCAAAACAAGTATTTTATGCTTCATTCTGAGTGCTCCCTTCATTAAACTGTGCCGTGTTTCTTGGCAGGACGCTCATCCCTCTTTGTAAAAAGCATCTCGAAAGCGCCGATGACATACTTTCTTGTGTCAGCGGGCTCGATGATCTCATCTACATATCCTCTTGCTGCAGCGCTCTTAACATTGTTCTGAAGCTGAGCATACTCTGTAGCTGTCTTGGATACTGTCTCAGCATCCTTGCCGTCACATATGATCTTGGCTGCGATATTTGCATCCATTGTTCCGATCTGAGCATCAGGCCAGCTGATGGTGATGTCTGCGCCAAGAGCCTTGGAGTTCATAACAACATAAGCACTTCCAAAAGCCTTGCCGGTTACAAGGTTAACCTTTGGAACTGTTGCGTTTGCAAGAGCAAATACAAGCTTGCCTGCAGCCTTTGCAACGTGCTTCTCATCACACTGTGTTGAGCCAAAGCCTGTTGCATTTGTAAGTGTAAGAACAGGAATATCGAAAGCATCGCAGAAGTTAATGAACTCAGCTGCCTTGTTGCATGCATGAGCTGTGAGCTTGTCACCAAACTTCTCTGCTTCCTTGCCGTTCTCGTCAAAGAGTGCTGTACGGTTTCCTACAAGACCAACGGTTGAGCCGTTAAGCTTAACGAAACCTGTAACCATCTCTTTTGCATAGTCTCTCTTTGTCTCAAAGAATACACCGTTATCAGCGATCTGACCTGCGATAAGAGCAGGATCTGCTGTGTAGCCGTCGAGATTCTCGCATGCTCTGTTGAGATCATCTGTGCACTCGTCATAAGAATCACCGTCTTCGTTGTTAGAAGGAAGAAGTGAAACTAGCTCTCTGATCTGAGCATAGATTGTAGCCTCATCAGCCACAACATCAACGTTGCCTGCGTTCTCGCTCTGCCACTTGGCACTTGATGTATCAAGCTTCTCTTTGTAGTTGCCATCAAGTACGTTAGGTGAGTTGACAAACATTTTAGCCTTGTCAGACTCCATGAATGTGAAATCTGTAATTGAAGGGATTAAAGCAAGTCCTCCACCACATGTTCCAAAGACAGCTGTTATCTGAGGAACTACACCTGAAGCCTCCACCTGCTTAAGATAAATCTCACCGAATGCATTGAGTGCATCGCTGCCTTCCTGAAGACGAAGGCCTGCTGAATCGATAAGTCCGATAACAGGTGATCCGGTCTTAATAGCCAGGTCATAAAGACGAACGATCTTCTTGGCATGCATCTCACCAATAGATCCGCCAAGTACAGACGAATCCTGGCTGTATACATACACCAGATTTCCGTCAATGACACCGTAGCCGGTTACTACACCGTCTGATGGTGTCTCTTCCTGTTTCAGATTGAAATCTGTGCTTCTTGCGGTCACAAGTGCGCCAATTTCAACGAAACTGTTTTCATCGAGCAAAGCATTTATTCTTTGACTCGCTTGTGAAGAACTACTCATTTGTTTACCTCCATGAATATATTTTTATGCATAAATTCCGCAACTTTAGTCACAGTATAGTATATCACAAAAGTCGGCAAAAAAAAGAGGAGAATGCCAATTAATTCACATTCTCCCTAGGTTTTTTAAATATCAAGTTTTAAATTAACCTCTGCCTCGGCCTGTGCCTTGAACTCTTCCACCTGAACAGTGCCTATTGCAGGCAGTTCTTCGATGGAGCGGACTCCAAAGCTCCTTAAAAACTCCTCTGTGGTTCCAAACAGAAGTGGTCTTCCCGGAGCATCGAGCCTTCCCAGCTCCTGAACCAGTCCAAACTCAACAAGTCTGTTGACTGCATGATCGCTGTTTACACCACGGATCTTCTCAACTTCAAGCCTTGTTATAGGCTGCTTGTAAGCGATTATGGAAAGAGTCTCCATGAGTGAATCGGTAAGTACCGCCTTTTTAGGTGCCTTGGCAATCTTGACCAGGTACTCGTACATCTCTTTTTTGGTACAGAGCTGAACGGCTTTATCAAGTTCAATGATGCCTATTCCGCTGTCTGCCTTCTCATATTTCTCTTTCAGATATGCAATATAGTCTTTAACCTTTTTGGGCTCCTCCTCCATTGCCTTGGCAAGGGAATTTATCTCAACGGAATCTCCCATGGTAAAAAGAATAGCCTCAACGATGGCTGCGCCTTCTTCTCTGGTCATCTTAGTTTGCCTTTCTGGATGTTATTATTATGTCGCCGAATGTGGTCTCCTGCTCGATCTCTATCTCGCCAAGCTTCATCTCCTCAAGCATAACAAGAAAGGTCACAATGATCTCGGTCTTGCTGTGCTGTTTTTCAAGGAGCTGCCTGAAACTGAATCTCTCGTGTTCTCTGATGTATGCCTTGATATAAAGAGTCTTGGCATCCATGTCGATCTCTTCCTTCTCGATGTTTCCGAACTTACTTCTGATCGGATCCACCTTATCCTCCTGCCTTTTAAGGAGTTCCTGGAAGATTGAATTAAGCTTGGTCAGAGTTGTATCGCCGATAAGGTCTGAAAAGTCAATGGGCATCTCGTAGTCCTTGACTTCCTTAGGCAGGTCTTTTGCCCTGAACCACTGCATGTCGGCATCCATCTGCATGTCCCTGAGTTCGTATGCCATATATTTGTACATCTTGTACTCAAGGAGCTTCTCAACAAGCTCTGCTCTGGGATCCTCTTCCTCGCCGTCCTCATTTACTTCCTTGGGAAGAAGCATCTTGCATTTAATGTCGATAAGTGTTGCTGCCATGACCAGAAATTCAGAGGTAACGTCCATATCCTCCCTCTGCATGGCATTAATGTATGCCATATACTGCTCTGTAATGGTAACAATAGGAATATCGTAAATATCTATCTGATTCTTGTCGATCAGGTGCATCAGAAGGTCAAGGGGGCCTTCAAACACCTGAAGTTTGACCTCAAGTGACATTCTTTTTTCCTCGTAGTTTTATAACAGAAACCTCACCCGGATTAAACATCCTCACATGAATTGTGTGAGTCCCGAGGCCTCTGCTGAGTATCATGGTGCTTCCATCCTTCTCATACTTTCCCGCATCGTATTTAGGGAAAAGAGCTATTGCAGGCGATATTACACCTCCAAGAAGCGGAAGTCTTATGATCCCGCCGTGAACGTGACCGGAAAGAGCAAGGTCTGCTCCCCAGTCGGCATAGTTTTTAAAATAGATCGGATTATGAGCAATGAGTATCTGATAATTCTCCTTCTCGGCTGTATTTACGCGTCCTAAAAGATTATCAAGATAATCATCTTCCATATTGACCTTAACAACCTTCTTGAAAAAGCCAAGGTCAAGGCAAAGGCCGGTAACTCTGATGTTTGTTCCATCTATCATCACAGAGTCATTTTCAAGATACACGGCTCCGGCTCTTTTTAATCTGTTCTTATATCTTTCAAAGAGATTCCCAAAGGAACCTCTGTATGCTTTTATCTTCTCCTCGTGATTGCCGTTTGAAATATATACGGGATATCTGGATGAAAGGTTCTCCAAAAGTCGCAGCCCCGAATCAACCTCTACATTGTGATGGTTCTTGGTTGCCGTGATCATATCACCCGCACAGAATATGGCATCCGGTGATATCTTATCAACAGCTTCTATAAGCTTTTCATTGCCCTTCCCGTAAAAATATCCGTGAAGGTCCGTCAGAAATACATACACGAAGTCCCTATCCAGCTTGTCAGTACTAACTTCGTACTCATAAATCTTGAAATTATGAGTGTCGTGATAGATGACAATACCGGACAAAACTATCAGTAATGCAATTATGACAATAGAAGAAATCGACATAGGCACTTATCCCATTTCAAACGTAACAAAAAGTATTTTATCACAGCTAAGCAAAGATTTGTACTTTGAGTTTTACAATACATAAAAAGGTCCCCGGAAAATCCAGGGACCCTTCCAATTGATTTAGTTATATTTGCGCTTTCTTGCTGCTTCAGACTTCTTCTTGCGTCTTACGCTTGGCTTCTCGTAGTGCTCTCTCTTACGGATCTCCTGCTGGATACCAGCCTTTGCGCAACTTCTCTTAAAACGACGCAGTGCGCTATCCAAAGTCTCGTTTTCTTTTACTACTACAGTTGACATCTCTACTCTTACCCTCCCTTCAGTCCCATTAAGTACATGACTGATTGGGTTATTTGCTATGTTTTGAGCCATTTGCTCACATAACATCACATATTATTGCATAAAACCCAAATTCCGTCAAGGGAAAATTTAAATTTCTTTTAGTTATTTTATTCCACTCTCTCAATTCCCAAAAGCTTAAAGCCAAGAGAATTGTTCAGATATGGACGAATATGTGCGATATAGATACCGTTTCCGGGATCTTCTTCATCTCTTTTCTGCTGCCAGTTCAGATCACCCGGAGTAAGTTCATAGACAGGACCGAAGTGATAATCAAAGCACTGTAGCTCTTCGTTATAATCATAGTCTTCAGGACCGTCTACTCTGTTTCTGTTTCCGTATCCGCTGGCATATACCAGTTCATTATAGCTTGGACTGTATAACAAAAGTGAAGCGCCCTCAGGATAAACACTCGGATTATCCTGCATCACACTGTTTACATCAAGTTCAAGTGAAAACATATCACGGAAAAAGGTCTTGGCGTATGCAAGAGATCCGCCGAGCACATCCTTCTCTCCAACAGCCTTGCTGTAGTACTCCTCAAACTCCTCTTTCCCTATCTCACTCTTTAGGTACATCTTGTTAGTGCCATCGCCTTGATCGACGATGCAGGCGAATCGCTCGGACTGGATATTCTCATTGTCCTTGTTGATTCCTGCTTTTAAGTACATCTGAAGAAGCAGTGGATCCTCTGAGAGGATATCTTTAAGCTCCTTAGTGGTTCCAACCGGTACAACATACTCCATTCCCTGCTGGTCATAGAGGTCTCTTGAGGTTACCATGTTGTCCATGATTCCCCAGAAGATATCCTTCTGCTGCTGAGTAGGCTGGAAGTTCGTATAGTTTCTGTCCACAAACTCCTCGAAACTCTCAAGCTTGTCAGCCTCTGCCCCGCTAAATCCGCAAAGGTTGTACAGAACATAGGAATAATATGCCTTCTGCTTGTCCTCTTCCTCGTCAACAGGTCTTGGATATGTCAGCTTCATCTGATATATCTTTTCGTTTTCTATCCTGCAAAGATCATAGACGCGTTCAGCCTCAGCTCCGCCATCGGCGTAAGCGGTAATGATCACAATGGCATTGTCCTTTTCCTTTGAGATCTGACTCTTTTCCACAACAGGTGAAAAGAGCTTGTCTTTCTCGGAACTGATGACCTTCTCCATCATGGCATCCATGTCTTTTTTGTAATTAAGCCCGTTTTCATAGACGCTAAAGACAGCTGTTGAGCCGTCTGTTCCGGAGAACGTGATACTTCTTATGGTTTTGCCGTAGTCACCGTCTTCCTGATTATTCACCATCTTCACATCATTGTAGATATCTGATGGATAGTTAAAAGAAAATCCGGTGATCTCCGAGTCGTATCTCTTGTACTTGGTATAATCAAGCACCTGAGAGTTTTCATAGTTGGCACGGTTAGATTTATACAGGCCAAAGTCTTCCATGAGCTGCTGAGGCGAAACCACAGTGCTCTCTTCTGATGCTGCATCAGGCCCTTCTACTATAACTGCCTGAGACGGTTCATCATTTCCAAGGTCAACTTTGGGCTGTCTGTACAAAAGAGCCAGTCCTATGCCAAGGCACACGACAACAAACAGCACTGTTCCGGAGATAACAAGCCGCAACTGGAGTTTCCTGCCTGATGCTCCTTCATACTGCCCTTCGTTTTCTTCGCCTTTCAGGACATTGTCTATGGGGCCTTCATCAAGGAGTCTGTCCATTTCACCCTCAATTTTCGAAAGCTTATGAAACAGCTCCTCGTACGGTGTCCCCGACATGTCATTGTAGCGATTCTCAGAAGCAAACTTCTCACCGATCTTTTCGATGATGTGCTTTTTCTGAGTCTCGAGCTCTTTTAATTCTTCTTCAAAGGCGTCTTCATTTTGAGTCTTAATTTGTAGTAAATCGAATAGCCCCATCTTTTTCCTTTTTATCCTATCTGCTCACCAAGGACCTTTTCTGCCTCAGCTATGGCATCTGCGATACCTGCAGGGTTCTTGCCGCCGGCCTGAGCCATGTTCGGACGACCACCGCCGCCTCCGCCTACCTTAGGCGCAATTGCCTTAACGAGGTTACCTGCATGTGCACCCTTAGCCATTGCTCCGTCTGTAGCCATGGTCACAAGATTTACCTTGCCATCAAGCTCAGAGATAAGAACTACTACGCCCTCACCGAGCTTAGTCTTCATCTGGTCTCCCAAGTCTCTAAGGCCGTTCATGTCAACGCCCTTAACAGATGTAGCAAGGAGCTTAACTCCCTTTACTTCCTTGACCTGGTCGCCCACATCTCCAAGAGCTGCCTGAGCTTCCTTACTCTTTAAGGACTCGTTCTCGCTCTTAAGAGCCTTGAGCTCCTCCTGGAGCTTCTTTATATGGTCATTTATATCGGCAGGTGTTGTCTTAAGTGCCTTAGCTGCCTCTTCAAGCTTATTCTCAACATCTCTGTAGTAATTTCTTGCATTGCTTCCTGTGAGAGCTTCGATACGACGAACTCCTGCTGCAACGCCGCTCTCTGAAACAATCTTGAAGATACCTACATGACTTGTATTTGATACGTGAGTACCACCGCAGAGCTCGATGGAGAAATCTCCCATCTTGACTACGCGGACTCTCTCGCCGTACTTCTCGCCAAACAGAGCCATAGCTCCTGTCTTCTTGGCTTCTTCCATTGTCATCTCTTCTGTGACAACAGGAAGGGCTGCTGCGATCTTCTCGTTTACAAGATCCTCAACCTTTTTGATCTCCTCAGCTGTCATAGCCTGATGATGTGAGAAGTCGAATCTTGTCTTGTCAGGATCCTGGTAAGAACCGGCCTGCTCAACGTGATCACCGAGTACTTCCTGAAGTGCCTTCTGAAGAAGGTGAGTAGCACTGTGGTTTCTGCAGGTCTTAGCTCTGTTCTCTGCATCTACGCAGAGCTTAACAGCATCGCCAACCTTAAAGGAGCCTTCTGTAACCTCTCCTACGTGAGCTGTTCTTCCGCCTGCTACATGGATGGTGTCTGTTACTGTGAACTTGGCACCGTTTGCGCCCTCGATCACACCGATATCTCCAACCTGTCCACCCATTGTTCCGTAGAAAGGTGTAACGTCTGTAATGATGCTGCCCTTTGATCCGGCTGTGAGCTCATCTGAAAGCTCCTCATCAGCCATGGCAACGATCTTGCCGTCAGCTGTAATAGATGTATATCCAACAAACTCGCTCTTAACTGACTCATCAAGAGAATCGAATACTCCGGCGCCGGTAGTGAGGTTAGCTGAGAAGTTCTGATTATCTCTTGCCTTCTGCTTCTGCTCTTCCATAGCCTTAGCAAAGCCGTCCTCATCTACAGTAAAGCCCTCTTCCTCAGCAAGCTCTACAGTGAGCTCTACAGGGAATCCGAAGGTATCATAGAGGAAGAATGCATCTTTTCCGTCTACTGTCTTCTTTCCTTCTGATGAAGTCTTATCAAGGATCTTCTTAAACTCTTTCATTCCGTTCTCAAGAGTTGACTCGAAACGATCGATTTCTCTTCCGAGCTCTCTTAATACGAACTCTCTGTATTTAACAAGGTTAGGATAGCTCTCTGAGTACTCATCAAGGTAAATTGTTGCTACTCCGAGGATCTGCTCCTTCTTAAGTCCCAGGGCTCTTGCGTGTCTTACAGCACGACGGATAAGTCTTCTTAAGATGTAGCCTGCTCCTGTGTTTGAAGGAAGAAGCTTAGCCTCATCACCGATGAGCATTACTGCTGTTCTTGTGTGATCAGCAAGGATTCTCATTGAACGTGTTGACTTCTCGTCAGCTTCATAAGCGATTCCGCTCTCTTTTGCAATGTATGCGATAACAGGAGCGTGAAGATCGATCTTATAAACATCATCAACACCATTGAGGAATGCAAGGATTCTCTCAAGTCCCCATCCTGTATCTACGTTCTTCTGTGAAAGAGGTGTAAGGGAACCGTCGTGATGCTTCTCATACTGCATAAATACGTCGTTACCGATCTCTGTGTACTTACCGCAGTGGCATCCGGGTCCGCAATCAGGTCCGCAATCCGGGATGTCTTTTACATAGAACATCTCAGAGTCGGGGCCACAGGGACCGTATTCAAGTCCCCACCAGTTATCCTCAGCGGGAAGATAGAATATATTCTCAGGCTTAAATCCTGATTCGATACGGTATTTAGCACCCTCTTCATCTCTTGGAGCATTCTCATCGCCTGCAAATACTGTTGCAGCAAGGTGATCTCTATCGAATCCAAAGAGCTCTGTAAGAAGCTCATAGCTCCACTGGCAACGCTCTTTCTTGAAGTAGTCACCAAGTGACCAGCTTCCCATCATCTCGAAGAAGGTTCCGTGGCTCTTATCACCAACGGAATCAATATCATTGGTACGAACACATCCCTGAACGTTGCAAAGTCTTGTTCCCATGGGATGCTTCTTACCTAAAAGATAAGGCATAAGTGGCTGCATTCCTGCAACGTTGAACATAACACCTGTGGAACCGTCTGATACCAGTGATACGGCTCCGCAATCAACGTGACCTCTCTTGATGTAGAAGTCCTTCCAAGCCTTTCTAAGCTCATTAGCAGTAAACTGTTTCATAAATCCTCCATTAAAAATCAAACTTATCAGCAAAGAAGCTCTCAAGCTCATCAATGGCAATACGCTCCTGCTCCATTGAATCCCTGAATCTTACTGTTACCTTGCCGTCTGTCTCTGAATCAAAATCATATGTGATGCAGAAAGGTGTTCCGATCTCATCCTGTCTGCGATATCTCTTACCGATGTTTCCTCTGTCGTCAAACTCGCAGTTGTACTTCTTTGAAAGCTGAGCATAGATCTTCTCTGCGCCCTCGTTAAGCTTCTTGGAAAGAGGAAGCACACCTATCTTCACAGGTGCGATGGCAGGATGGAAATGAAGCACGGTACGCATATCGGGCTTATCCTCGGTACCGATGTTCTCTTCATCATATGCCTCACACAAAAATGCGAGCGTGACGCGGTCTGCTCCGAGTGACGGTTCAACAACATAAGGTATGTATTTCTCGTTCGTCTCGTCATCAAAATAATCCATAGCCTCGCCGGATGTATTCTGGTGCTGTGTAAGGTCATAATCCGTCCTTGACGCTATACCCCACAGTTCACCCCAGTCGGTGAACGGAAATGCATATTCTATATCCGTCGTATGATCGCTGTAGAACGAAAGCTCTTCCTTGTCGTGGTCACGAAGACGAAGGTTTTCCTTTTTGATACCGAGGCTTAAGAGCCATTCGTAACAGAATTTTCTCCAATACTCGAACCACTCGGTCTGAGTCCCGGGCTTGCAGAAAAACTCAAGCTCCATCTGTTCGAACTCTCTCGTCCTGAATGTAAAGTTTCCGGGTGTGATCTCGTTTCTGAATGATTTACCGACCTGACATATTCCGAAAGGAACCTTTTTACGTGATGTTCTCTGTACGTTCTTGAAATTGACAAAAATACCCTGGGCCGTTTCCGGACGCAGATACACGATACTCTTTGCGTCTTCCGTAACACCCTGGAATGTCTTGAACATAAGATTGAATTCCCTTATCTGCGTAAAATTATGGTTACCGCATGAAGGACAGGGAACATTATTGTCGTTTATGAACTTTTCCATTTCCTCATGGGACCATCCGTCGACCGAAGACTCAAGTTTGATGTTTTTTTCGGCCGCAAAATCCTCGATGATCTTATCAGCCCTGAATCTTTCATGACAATCCTTACAATCCATAAGAGGATCCGAAAAGCTGCCGAGATGTCCCGATGCGACCCATGTCTGCGGATTCATGAGGATCGCGCAGTCAACACCGACATTATAAGGGCTTTCCTGGACAAATTTCTGCCACCATGCACGCTTTACGTTGTTCTTAAGTTCAACACCGAGGTTTCCGTAATCCCATGTATTTGCCAGTCCCCCGTATATCTCGGACCCGGGATATACGAATCCCCTTGATTTTGCCAGTGCCACGATCTTGTCCATTGAAAATGCCATAATAGTTTTCTCCTTTATTTAAGTATCAGATATGCGAGTCCGTCCGATTCGCTAAGTATCCTTGCCTGTCTGTTATCGATCACATCAACGTTTGCGGAAACATAGGCGATATCCTTGTATGTCTTGACCCTGACGTGTTCGCTCAAAATGATGATATCCTTATCACTCATTCCCATGATCCTGACTTTTCCTATCTTGTCCCCGCCTTCGACTCCCTTAAGCGTTACATCCATAGAATAGCCGTTATCATACGCATCGTTGATCGTTCCGACAAAAAGTGTTTCTCCTACAAAGCTCTCGTAATCGGAAGGGCCGGTAAAAGCGATGTCCACAAATACCTTGGAATCCTTCAGTTCGAGTCTTTTAAGTTTGATCTCTTCGCCACCGATCGATTCGTTGTACTGATCAACGGCATTTGTGTATTCACCCTTTAATTCTTCGACATTATAGTAATCCTTGTCGAATACCTCAACGATATGCTCACTGATCTTTCCGTTCTTCTCGACAGATACGGTTGTCTCGTCAAAATCATTTTCCCCGTCCGAACATCCCGCCAGGAAAGAAAGAGTAAGCAATATTCCGATTAGAAAACAGATCTTTTTCAATTCAGTCTCCGTTGATCCAAAAGCAACTAATAGATTATACTCCCAGATTGTCCAAAAGGTCCAGACTTTTGAACTTTCTGTCAATGAACCTCTCTCTGTATAATGTGGCCAGATCCGAAAGCTGGCCGAGTACCTTGTCGCTTACCGCAAACGTATATAACTTCTCTATCGGGGTCTTTACTATAAAGTCAACTGTATATACGGTCGACGGATCCAATTTGTTATCTGCGGGAACACCCGGAAACTCACCGTTAACCACCAGTGCCTTGATCTCATAGACCGCTCTGACGAGTCTGTTGTCAAGTGAATCGCTGCATATGGCCTTCATCGACTGATACAGAAGCTTTAGCATCTCGACCTCGTCGTTGTTTTCTCTCGTATAATAATCGGCATATTCCAGAAAAAACATCCCGAGGCATGCGCCTTCAAAATCTTCCCTCAGTTCCTCGAAGTAATTCGTCACTGAAGCTTCAACGAGATTATATGCGCTCCTGCCTTCAAACATCTTGAAATTTCCGAAGCAGAACTGTTCGGTGGCAGCCAGGAGCCTGGACCCCTGACGTCTCGCACCCTTAGCGAATGCCGTGATCTTTCCTCTGTCCCTCGTGAGCATCACGATACGTCTGTCGTAATCTCCGGACGGTGAACTTGACAGTATCATTCCCGTCACTATGACGGGGCCGAAATTATTGTCCGCCATCAGTCTATCCTTTTGGCATCGTAGCCGAAATTCTTAAGCATCAGATCGGATGTGCGCCAGTCTTTTCTGACCTTGATCCACAGTTTCAGATTGACCTTTTTTTCAACAAGTTTCTCGATCTCATATCGTGCGGCGCTACCGATCTTTTTGATCATGGCTCCGCCTTTACCGAGGATTATGCCTTTAGGTGATTCTTTTTCGCATATGATCGTGGCATCGATATTTACGATCTTTTCCTTATATTCCATTGTCTCAACCGTCACGGCCACACCGTGAGGTATCTCGTCATCAAGGCATTTTAACGCTTTTTCCCTGATAAGTTCGGCCACTATCTGCCTGACCGGCTGATCGGTCACGGTATCCTCATCGAAAAACGGAACCCCTTCTGGAAGATATCGGAATATCAGGTCGATAAGGACGTCAACGTTATCTCCTGTAAGTGCGGACACGGGGACAACTTCGGCAAAGTCACATAAATCCCTGAAAGCATCTATTATCGCCAGAAGATCTTCTTTCTTTTTCGTGTCGGTCTTGTTTATTACAAGAAATACAGGTATATCGACACCCTCAAGCGATTCTGCTATATTCCTGTCTCCGCCTCCGATATGCTCATCCGCTTCGACGAGCCACAGTATAAGATCGACGTCCGATATGCTTTTCTTCGCGACCTTCATCATGTACTCGCCGAGACGGTTCTTGGCTTTGTGTATCCCCGGAGTATCAAGGAATACTATCTGTCCTTTATCCGAAGTATATACGGTCCTTATCCGGTTTCGTGTCGTCTGCGGTTTGTCGGATGTGATCGCGATCTTCTGGCCTATTATCCTGTTAGACAGAGTTGATTTACCGACATTCGGTCTTCCGATCACCGCAACAAATCCGGACTTTTGAACATCTTCCGGCATTATTTATTCTCTCCGCCTTCGCTTCCGGCCGGAGCATTTTGCTGCGCCTGTGCGGGAGGTGTATCAACAAGAGTTGCCGTAGGTCTGCCCTTTGCCTTTGAGGGCTTGGGTGCCTTGGGCGGTTTATTCTTGTTTGACTTTTTAACAATGGCGATAATGCCTTTGATTATACCGAATACGATAATGAATATTACAAACAGTATGATAAGTGTTACGAGCAGCATCGGAAGGAATGCGACAAATCCGATAACGAAATCCTGGATCGTCTCCCACGCCTCACCGCAGCTGTCAAGGAATTCTTCCGAAAGCCTCTGTCCGAACGTCTTCTCTTCTACAGGTTCGGGAGTATACTCCTTGACCTCACGTATATTGAGGTTGACCGTCGAATAAACGACCTGGTTGTTCATCGTACGCAGTCTCGACTCGTAGCTTTCGATCTCATAACGAACCTGTGTCAGACGCTCTTCAAGTGCTATGATCGTATCGAGGTCATCAGCCTGCTCAAGA
>JAEEGH010013704.1_pt1 | contig 17935 bp, 15 predicted proteins | sample 9134181 | NCBI WGS metagenome assembly JAEEGH01 (sample SAMN16246544, study PRJNA631951) | gut metagenome | biome: gut microbiome; feature: rumen; material: DP-attached | host: Bos | place: Iran: Karaj | collected 2018-10 | reverse complement strand
TATGACGGGTACCGCCGAAACCGAAGCAACGGAATTCATCAAGATTTACAACATGAACACTTGGGTGATTCCGACCAATAAGCCCTGCATCCGTAAGGACCTGCAGGACATGGTGTACAAGTCTGAAGATGCCAAGTGGCGCGCCATTGTGGCTGAAATCAAGGAACGTCATGAAAAGGGCCAGCCGCTCCTCGTGGGTACGGCTTCTATCGAAAAGTCCGAACATTTGCATGGCCTCCTTGAAAAGGAAGGCATTCCGCACGAAGTCTTGAACGCCAAGAACCATGGCCGCGAAGCTGAAATCATTCAGTATGCCGGTCACAAGGACAAGGTGACGATTGCAACCAACATGGCCGGTCGTGGTACCGACATTGCCCTTGGCCCGGGAGTTACCGAGCTTGGCGGTTTGCATGTGCTTGGCACCGAACGTCATGAATCTCGCCGTATCGACAACCAGCTGCGTGGTCGTTCCGGCCGTCAGGGCGACCCGGGTTCCAGCCAGTATTTCCTTAGCCTCGACGATAACCTGATGCGTATCTTCGGTGGCGACAGCGTGAAGAACTTGATGACCCGCTTTGGCGTGGGCGAAGACGAAGTGATTACTCACCCGATCGTAAGCCGCTCGATTCGTGGTGCCCAGCGCCGCGTGGAAGGCCAGAGCTTCGATATCCGTAAGCACTTGCTCGACTACGATAACGTGATGAATGAACAGCGTAAGGTGATTTACGGCCTGCGCCGCCGCATTCTGAACGGCGAAGACATCCGCGAAGAAATCATGAACCGTATCGAAGATGCCTGCGATATCAAGGTGTCTAGCTACATTCCGGCCAAGACTTATGCCGAAGCCTGGAACCTGGAAGGCCTGCATATCGACTTGCAGCGCAGCCTCGGTATGGAATACAGCCTCACGCTCGAAGATGCCATGAGCAAGACGCCGGAACAGGTGCTCGATGAAATCATCGGCATGTGCAAGGCCCGCTACGAAAAGCTCACGAAGATTATTCCGGAAGCAGACTTCCGCAATATTGAACGCCGCTTCCTGTTGATGACCATTGACCAGGTGTGGAAGGAACACTTGTATGCCATGGACCAGCTGAAGGATTCTATCCGTTTCCACGGATACGCCCAGAAGGATCCGCTGATGGTTTACAAGAACGAAGGTTACAAGCTGTTCGAAGGCTGCATGGAAAAGATTGCAACCCTTACGGCTCTCCGCATCTTGAACATTCGCATTACGCTCCCGAACGGCGTGACTGTTTCTCCGGATCAGTTGCAGCTTAAGAGCCAGGAACAGATCGAAGCCGAAAAGAAGGCTGCCGAAGAAGCCCAGGCCGCTAACGGCGCTGCCTCTGACGATGCTGCGAGCGATGCAAAGGAATCGGCAGAAGCTCCGGCTGAAGAAATGAGCGCCGAAGGTGCAAAGCCCGCCGGTCTCGCTGGCCAGGCTGCTACTTCTGAAACGAATGCGATTTCCGAGGAACAGCAGGAAGCCCAGCCGATGCCGCAGTCCGCACTTCCGGGCACTCGCCAGGTGAACCCCGCCTTGGTCGCCGCTGCCCGCCGCCGCGCTCAGCAGCAGGCTCCGAAGCTCGGTCGCAATGATCCGTGCTGGTGCGGTTCTGGCCTCAAGTACAAGAAGTGCCACGGCAAGGACGCCGAATAATCGTAATTAAAAAGTCGCCCCCAAGGCGACTGCGTTTAGAATAAATTAACGTCCGGAATCTAAAAGGTTCCGGGTGTTTTTTTTGTTTTAAAAAAGAGATGCCCGGTCGGTGCCGGGCATGACAGATTGTTATGCTTGCGGGGCTTTGTTAGTTTTCGCTTGCGAGGTGGTCCAGATAAATCTTCTGGGCCTTGGCGTCGTACATCACCACGTCGTAGAGTTCTCCGTCTTTGCCGGTGCGGGATTCCACGAAGAGTCCGCTCATGGAGCCCTTTTCGGTGGGCAGGAATGCGGCGCGGCCTTCAGGAGAATTCTTGAATTCAAGATATTCCTGTTCCACGTACCAGTCGCGAATGACTTTGTAGTAGATGTGTTCCATGTTGTCGCCTACGAGGGCGTTAAGACGGCGTGCGATTTCGCTGACGGGTACCGGAGTGTCTTCGGCGGGGTAGTTTGCCAACTGCTCTGCGGTCAGGTGGAATTTTGCCTTCTGCACGCGTTTCGGGGCGTATTCCTGATCGTCACCTTGAGCCTGGCTTGCCTTGCGGGCGGCATAGCGTTCGTTGGCGATGGCGACACACTTTTGAATGTTGTCGAGAATGAACTGCTGCGCCTGTTGCCAGCACTGCGTATAAATGTTGTGGTGGCCGCGCAGGTCCGATTCGCCCTTTTCGAATCCGTAAGATTCACCCTTGGCGGTGGGCAGGTTTGCTTCGGTGCCGTTTTCGGTAGATTGCCTTTCGAGAATGCCTTCTTGCACCAGGAAGTTTGCCACGTCGGCATAAAGCAGATGGTTCATGTTCTTGGGCAAAAGTTCGTTCACGTTGCGCACCACGCGAGAAATGGACACCGGGTAATCGAAGAAGCGGTAACCCTTCAGGGTTTCGGCATCGATGGTCAAATCTTGCATGGCGGGCTTTGCGGCGCGCTTTACGGCACGCGGCTGCTCTACGGGAAGCGGGGCCACATGGTCGTGGTTCAATTGCTGCTGCAACAGGGAGGCGACATAGGCGAGGCACTTGCTGATTCGTTCCTGCTTGCAGGAGTCACCTTCGGGCAGAATTTCGTCTGTCAGCGGGTTGATTCCGCAAGAAAGTTTACGCAAATACATTTCGGCTCGTTCAATAATCGCATTTTCTGATGGCATAAAAACTCCGTAAGTTGCAAAAAGCGAAGTAAAGATAGCATTTTCTTGGAATAGTATAAATTTTTTCTAACTTTTTGAAGTACAAGAAAAACTACTATGAAAACGGCAAAGCATTTTTTTAGTTTGGAAGGTATCGACGGTTCGGGTAAAACGACCCAGATCGATATGCTCATTGATGCCCTTACGAAAGAAGGGTATTCCGTGGTGAAGCTGCGTGAACCGGGCGGTGCCAAGATTTCGGAACGGGTCCGCGAGATTCTTTTGGATACAACCTTCAAGGGAATTATGAGTGACAAGACGGAGCTCCTGTTGTACAATGCAGCACGCGCCCAGGTGATTGCCGAGATTATCCAGCCCGCGCTTGATGCAGGGAAGATTGTAATTGCCGATAGATTTGCTTGGAGCACTTTTGCTTACCAGGGATACGCCCGCGGTTTAGGCGCAGATTTTGTGCAGCGCCTTACGGAAATCACTTGCGACGGTTGCTTTCCGGAGCTGACCGTTGTGCTTGACATTGACGTGCAGCGGGGACGCGCGCGCACCGCGAAGCGGGGCGAGGCACCCGATCGACTGGAGAGTGAAAAAGCCGAATTTTTCGAGAGGGTGCGCAAGGGGTACCTTGCCGCGGCCCGTGACTACAGCGACTGCGTTGCGGCTATCGATGCAGACCGCACTCCCGATGCCGTATTTGCTGACTTGTACAGGCTGGTAAAAGCAAGACTTTAACAATGAGAGGTTATAAATATGAATGTCGCAAAGCATATTTTTACTCTTGTGATGGGCGTCTCCATTGGCGCCATGGCTCAGACGGAAACGGCTCCGGATTCTTTAGCCGCTACCGCTGTGCCGGATTCTGTACCGGTCCAGCCTGTTGCAGAAAATGTTGAAGTCGCTCCTGTTGAGAATGCTCCTGCAGATTCCGCCGTTGTGGATTCTACGGTGCAGAGTGCGGAAGTAGTTCCTGAGGCCGCACCGGAAGCAGTTGCAGATACGACGGCGAATACCATAGAAGCCCTTTGGGCAGATGAATCCGCGAAACCGGAACAGACCGAAACGGCTGTGGTTCTCGATACTGCAAAATCGGTTGTGGATTCTGTTGCCCCGGTTTATATCATCCCGGTTGCAGAACCCCCTGCCGCAGAAGTCACGGATTTGGGTTGGGAAGCGAAGCAGGTTCCCGTTGCAGATACGGCAAAGACTGCTGAAAATTCCTTGAGCAAGGTCTTGCACGGCAATGCCTATAACCCGGTTGCCAACGAAGCTGCCGCGGCAACGGTAGGTGGCGAAATGTCTATTCCTCATAGGATGTTTAGTCGCCGTTTTGCCTACTTTGAACCCGTTGACCAAGAAGGTGTGGTTTCTTTCGGACAGAACACGACCTATTTCTTCGCCTTCGACAATAACAACGATTTGGCCCTTGTGACCGCAGGTCTTGCAAAGCAGTATTTCGGCTTCATGTTGCAGGGCGCTGTGGGCAAAAAATGGAGCTACGTGGATGACGATGACACGGGTGCCGAAGAAACCATAAAGGGAACATCGGCTGGTACGGCTATTGGTGGAACAGTATCTGCAAGATTCTCGGGCTTGGATTTGGCACTCAGAGTGGCCTATGACCAGCCCGAAGGTGAAAACGCTGTTTACGGCGGCGAGGTAGAAACGGAATCGGATGTATGGAATCTGGGCGGAAAATTTATAGTATCCAGGCCTGGAACGATTTCGTGGACTGCGGGCTTGAGCGTTTACCGCTACAATTCCAGGAGCAAGGTTACCGAAAAGAGCATGTTTGAACAGGACGGCAAGCATTACCTTGCCACCTCTACGACCCGCATGACCGATTCTACGGCCCGCGTGGAAGTGGTTCCCGAACTGAATATTGGTGGTGCCATTCTTACCCATGAAAAGGCCCGTGTGTTTTTGGGCTTGAATATGATGATGCCCATGGCCAGCTATGACCGCATCAAGAATGTTTGCAGCAGGCACAATGAATATGCCTTGATGGCAACCCCCAACATCTTGGGCGAAGTGATGCTTGGCAGTCACGTAATTGTTTTCGGTAGCGCATCTCACCAGTGGGATGTATTCAGGTACAGGGATTCCTACATTAACGATGTGTCTACCAAGTCCATGGATATTTCTTCGGGCGTTACCACGGCAAATATGGGTATGCGCGTAGAATACGAAATGGCCGCAGTAGAAGTCGCCTTTACAAAGCAGTTCCTGAGCAATCCCTTTGGAGCCTTCTCTACTACCGATGAAGTCATGACATCTATCGGCATGTTTATCAATTTCTAGTGAGCATTTAATTTATGGATCGAGCCCGCCGTCGTAAATTTGGACAGAATTTTTTGGATGTACCTACCGCGCAGATGATCGCGGGAGACTTGCCGGCGAATGCGAGCGAGGCGGTGCTTGAAATTGGGCCCGGGCACGGCGCCTTGACGGAACACCTGCTGGATCGCGACGTGCAACTCACTGCCGTCGAAATCGACGAGCAGTGCGTGGAATTTTTGCAAGAAAAATTCCGGGGCCGCGAGAATTTCCATATCGAAAACATTGACTTCTTGAAGTTCGACTTGCAAGCGTTTCTAGATGCTCACGAAAAGCCCTGGGTTACAGGTAACTTGCCTTACAATGTGTCCACGGCGATTATCGCGGGCCTGATGCCGAAATTGCACCTGACCAAGGGCTTTATGGGAATGGTACAGCTGGAAGTCGCTGAACGCATCTGTGCAAGTCCCTGCAGCAGCAATTACGGTAGCCTTTCGGTGCTGGTGTCTGCTTACGCCGACACCCAGATTCTCCGCAAGATCGGGCCCGAGCATTTCACGCCCCGGCCCAATGTGGATAGCGCCACCATGTTACTGACGCCCAAGGCCGACGCCTTGCAGGCTCCCGAGGGCTTCTTCGACTTCGTGCGCGCCGCCTTCACCCAAAAGCGCAAAACCCTCGCCAACTCGTTCGGCCGCGCTTACGACAAAAAGAAAATTCAAGAAGCTATTGAGCTGCTGGATTACCCCACGACGGTCCGCGCCGAAGAACTTTCCCCTGCACAGTTCCTTGAATTCTACAAGGTCATTGTCGGGTAGATTTTCCGCTTACAATCGGTAAAAATATTTTTATAGACAATTCGTCCATAAGTGAGCCACGTCACGGTGAGCTTTGTCTCGGATGATAGATTAGTTTATAGTGAGTTAAGTAGGGAAGTCTAAAAAAGGAGAAAGTATGCTTGTCAAAGCATCTAATCTGTTTGCGGCGTCATGCCTTTTGGCGTTTTGCGGAGTAGCGTCTGCTTACACTGTCTCGGGTACAGTTTCCGATGATCAGGGCAAGGCCCTCCAGGGCGCCTCGGTAAGCCTCCTGAAAGAAGGCAAAACGGCAACGACCGATGCTCAGGGTAAATTCACCATTCATGAAGACGAGGATATTCAAGCAATCGCCTCGGTGAACAAACCTGGTTATCTCAGCATCAATAACGGCATTCTCTCTTATTCCCAGAGCAGCGCATCACCGGTGCAGGTGAAGATTTTCAACTCCCTCGGCAACCAGGTTTTCAAGAAAACCTTGCAGGGCACCGGCACTCTCGACCTGACTCAGAAAGTCAAGGCCCGCGGCACCTATTTCGCACAGGTTTCTGTGGGTAGCGCCAAGCAGAATTTCAAGTTTACTACCGATGGGAGCGCCAGCAGAATTGCCGCTACAAGCGACAATGTCGCCCTTATGAAAGACGCTGCCGAAGGCGAAGCAATCCGCTTTGTTGCCGAAGGTTTCGATACGCTCACGGTGCCGCTGGGAACCCTCGATACCACCCTTGACGTAAAACTGCACAAGCCTGAAGAAAAATTCAAGTTCGGCTATGCTCTCGGCAATGCGCCCACCCCGAGTAAGGGTTGCGGCACGACGTCCAAACTGCAAAAGGTCAAGAGCGTCGAAAATGGCGACCAGTTCCAGATTCGGGTCGGTAGCGATACCCGCGACTACTTTATCACACTTCCCAAGAATTACGACAATACAAAACCGCACAAGGTTCTCTTTGCACTCCACTGCTACGGCAGCCGCGGCGAAGACTTTGTGCATCACAAAGCAGACTACGACCATCCGACACCGTACTATGGCCAGCAGGTGCTCGACAAGAACGGCGACTACATTTTCGTTTCGCTCGACGCCATTGGCGGTGTCTGGACCAAGGGCCAGGGTGACCACGATTTCTTTGCCCAGACGCTCACCACTTTGAACGATAACTACTGCATTGATACTAGCCGCGTGTTCATTACGGGATTCAGTTTCGGCGCCATGTTCAGCTATTCGCTGATGCAGGACATGCAGAGCCGCGTGCGTGCAGCCGCCACTTACGCTGTGGCCGATTACAACATCTGGCTTCCCGAAGGCAGCAACATGAAGGACTTGCCCATCGCCTGGATGAACGTCCACGGCGTGAACGACGGCCGCTGCGATTACAACCGCGCCAAAAACAGCGCCCTCCCGCGCATTCTGAAGCGTAACGGCAAGGCAGACGCGAATGGCGACTTCACTGACGCAAGTTCCGAAAAGCCCAAGGAAGTGAGCGGCAACACCGGCCATGTGTGCTACGACTTTACGACCGTCGACGAACGCTTCCCCGTAAAATGGTGCAGCTGGCCGGGTGACCACCAGTGGACTGCCCACGATACCGGCAACATGAGCGTGGGTTGGAACTGGGAAAGCACCTGGGTACCCGAAGAGGTCCACAAGTTCTTCGAACAGTTTTAAAAACTTATATAGCCGTCGCAATACGACGTCTCTCGCCCCCTCACGTACAACCTAGTACGCTACGGGGGCTCGATCCTTGTCTTGCTAGGCTCTCTAAGTTTTTTCTCGCTTACGGAAGATCGCTCGCTTTCTCAAGTGCCTCGACGACTTTCACGTCGGCGGGTAACCAGTTTACCGCATGCAATTCTGCGCGGGTGAGCCAGCGTGCCGCCTCGTGTTCGAGTAGCGTGGGGGTGTTGCCGTCTGCCAGCGTGCAAAAGTAGCAGTGCATGGTCAGGTGAAAAGCGGGGTAGTCGTGTTCTACGGTACAGACAAATTCACCGACGTTCACGTCGATGGCGAGCTCTTCTTTTAGTTCGCGGGCAAGCGCCTGCTGCGGGGTTTCGCCGGGCTCCATTTTACCGCCCGGGAATTCCCAGCCGTCTTTTTGGTCGCCGTAACCGCGCTGCGTGGCAAAAAATCGGGTTTCTGCCGAATGCGGAGCTCCGTCGCAAATAATTCCCGCTACGACTTCGATACGTTTCATGGGTGTAAAAATAGAAAAACTGCAAGAAAAATCATATTTTTTGCTTCCACCTATTGCTTTTTGTAATTAGATTTTATAATATTTAATTGTATACAATTGAAATAAAAAAACGGAGGCTCATTATGGCAACCATCTACGATTTTACCCTCACCGACGGCAAGGGCAATCAGGTCCCGCTCGCAAACTTCAAGGGCAAGGTGATGCTTATCGTGAATACGGCGACCGGCTGCGGTTTTACCCCGCATTACAAGCCCATCGAACAGATGTATTCCGACTTCCACGACAAGGGTTTCGAAGTCATCGACATTCCCTGCAACCAGTTCAAGGGCCAGACCCCCGGCACCGACGATGAAATTCACGAATTCTGCACGCTCAACTACGGCACCGAATTCCCGCAGATGAAAAAGTCCGACGTGAACGGCCCCGACGAACTGCCGCTCTACACCTACCTGAAATCGCAGAAGGGTTTCGAAGGTTTCGGCTTTGGCGCGAAGGCCGCCGCCATGGCTCTCTTGCTCAAGACCATCGACAAGGACTACAAGAAAAATCCCGACATCAAGTGGAACTTCACCAAGTTCGTGGTCGACCGTGAAGGCAACGTGGTCGCACGCTTTGAACCCACCGCCGACATGGACGCCGTACGCGCCTGCGTAGAGAAACTGCTCTAGGAGCCGCCATGAACTGCCCCCAGCTAAAACTCGAAAACCAGCTGTGCTTTCCGCTGTATGCCGCGTCCAAAGAAATCACGCGCCGCTACGCCCCGTACCTGGAGCCGCTTGACCTCACGTACACGCAGTATATAGTGATGCTCGTGCTCTGGGAAGAAAAAAAGTGCAACGTCTCTGAACTCGGCAAAAAGCTATTCCTTGATTCCGGCACGCTCACCCCGCTTTTGAAAAAGCTCGAAGCCAAAGGCTACATCCAGCGCACCCGCGAACAAACCGACGAACGCTGCCTTTCCGTAAGCCTCACCGACCAAGGCGAATCGCTCAAGCGCAAAGCCGCAAGCGTCCCCAAGTCCATGGCCAGCTGCGTCAACCTCTCCGACACCGAAGCCAAGACCCTGTACAAGTTGCTGTATAAGGTATTGGAAGGGTTTGAGGTGGGGTAGGTGGCTTGAAATAATGGAATTGCGGATTGTAAGCTACAAAATTTAAGAAAATTGTTGATTTCGCTCCTCAAATTTGTTATATCCCGAGAAAAAAGGGGCTTTTTAGACACGATAATTCCCTTTTGCCTGAATCAGCCGTGCGCGAAGCTATCGCAAATCTTTGTATTGGAAGTGGAAACTACCCAATAACTACCCAAAAGATGTCGGAAATGGAACTGAAAATCCTTGAAGTAATCAAGGGAAATCGCAGCGTATCTCGTGATAAAATTGCCGAGACTCTTGGAAATATCACTTCTGACGGCGTAAAATATCATCTTTCTAGTTTGCAAAAGAAGGGGCTATTGAAACGAGTTGGTGGAAGAAAAGAAGGCTATTGGGAAGTCCTAGTTGATATTCAGTGATGAATAAAGTTTTTTTCAAAGATACTATCTTTGTAGTGTATGGCTTTAGACACTTCGAAAATGTATCCGTTGCTCCCTCTGAGGGATGCTGTTGTATTTCCGCACACGACCCGCCGCATTTTGGTTGGCAGGGATATTTCTTTACGCGCTCTTGAATATGCCGAATCCCACGATGGGGAAATTATTCTTTCGGCCCAGAAAAATATTGAACAAGAAGAGATCGAGAACCCCATGCTGGACATTTACTCGGTGGGCGTTCTCGCTCACGTGAGTAACGTGACACCCTTCCCGAATGGCTGCGTGAAGGTGGTGCTGGAAGGCGAACAGGTGGTAGACCTCCGCTCCATCGTGACAAAGAACGATTATTTGGCGGTCACGGTTTCTGCGCGCAACCCCTCGATTACGGCGGCTGACAAGACCCCGCGTTTTGAGACGGTGCTCACCCAGTTCAAGGAATATTCCCTGCACAGGAATATTTCGGAGGGCATGGTCGACGCCCTGTTTACCATGGACAGCCAGATCAACGCCTTTTACGGCATGATTCCCTTTTTGCAGATTTCCATGGACGAGCGCCAGCGCTTGCTGGAAATCGGCGAGATTGATGCACTGGCCGAACGCCTGATCGAGATTATGCAGGTGGCTGCCGATACCGACACCATGATGGTCAAGGTGCAGCAGAACGTGCGCCAGAAGATGGCCCAGCAGCAGAAGGAATGGTTCATCTCGGAACAGATCCGCCAGCTGCAGGACGAGCTGGATGGCGAAAACGGCAATTCCTCGGAACCGGACCAGTTGCTCAAGAAAATCAAGGCGAAAAAGTTCTCGGCCGCCATTCAAGAAAAGCTTGAAGATGAAATTGGCCGCATGAAGTTGATGCAGCCGACGTCTCCGGAATACGCCGTGAGCCGCAACTATTTGGACTGGTTCCTGACTCTCCCGTATGGCGAATACACCGACACCGTCCTCAACATGAAGAAGGTGAAGAGCGAACTGGACTCCAAGCACTTTGGCCTCGACAAGGTCAAGGAACGCATCATGGAATATGTGGCAGTGCTCAAACTGACGGGTACCGAACGTCGCGCTCCGATTCTTTGCCTGGTCGGTCCTCCGGGCGTGGGTAAGACGACTTTGGTGGAATCCATCGCCAATGCGATGCAGCGCAATTTTGTTCGTATTACGCTGGGTGGCGTGCGTGACGAAGCTGAAATCCGTGGCCACCGCCGTACCTACATTGGTGCCATGCCGGGCCGCTTTATCCAGGCGCTGCGCCGTGCCAAGTGCATGAACCCGATTATCTTGCTGGACGAAATCGACAAGATGGCAAGCGACTTCCGCGGTGACCCCGCCAGCGCCATGCTCGAAGTTTTGGATCCCGAACAGAACCACGACTTTACCGACCACTTCATGGAAGTGGGTCTCGACCTTAGCCGCGTGCTGTTTATCGCGACTGCGAACAGCGAAGCCGAAATCCCCGAAGCCTTGCGCGATCGTTTAGAGATGGTGCGTCTGCCCGGTTATTACCCCCACGAAAAGTTGCAGATCGCAAGCAAGTATTTGGTGCCCCGCATTTGCGAACGTACGGGTATCGAAAACGGCAAGGATGTCGCTTTTGATGACGCCATTATTTCGAAGGTGATTCGCGAATGGACGCGTGAAGCGGGCGTGCGCGAATTGGAACGTACTCTTGAAAACGTGGTGCGTCACCGTGCAAAAGACAAGGTGATGGGCAAGAAGTACAAGACCGAAGTGACGGAAAAGACTTTGCAGGACTACTTGGGCGCTCCGCGTTATCTCGACAACCAGTTGCCTGCTGCAGGCCGTCCGGGTGTTATCGTGGGGCTTGCATGGACAAGTGTCGGTGGTGAAATCTTGCCGATTGAATGTATGCTCTTGCCTGGCAAGGGAACGCTTTTGATGACGGGTAAGCTTGGCGACGTGATGAAGGAATCGGCGCAGATTGCGTTGAGCCTTGTGCGCGAACGCTTGAGCCGCTTTGGTATCGATCCGAATATCGTGAAAAAGACGGACATCCACATTCACGTGCCCGAAGGCGCTGTGCCGAAGGATGGGCCCTCTGCTGGTATTGCCCTCACGCTCTGCTTGCTCTCTGCATTTACCAAGCAGCCGGTTTCGCCCGAAATCGCATTCACTGGCGAAGTGAGCCTCACGGGTGCATGCCTTGCGATTGGCGGCTTGAACGAGAAGGCGCTTGCCGCTCTCCAGGCCGGCGTAAAGACCTTGCGACTCCCGGCGCAGAACCAGAAGGACGTGAACGAACTTCCGGCGCCTGCAAAGAAGGGACTCAAGATTTACACGCACAAGCACATTGACGAAATCATCAAGGTGCTGTTCAAGGAATCAAAAAAATAAGTGGTCACTGTCTACTTCTAACTTCCTACTGTCTACTGTTACTATGGAATTCACACTTGATGAAATGCGCGAGCACCTTGCAGCTCTCGAAGCAAGGATTACGGAAGCCTGCAAGATTGCGGGCCGTAGCCGCGACTCGGTAAAGCTCGTTTGGGTGAGCAAGTTTCACCCGGCCGAGGCCGTGGAAAATGCGATAGCGCTGGGTGCTACCGATTTCGGTGAAAACCGTGTGCAAGAAGCTGAACTCAAGTTCTCTGAACCGCGTACAGCAAAAGACGGCAGTCGCGTGCGTTGTCACGTGATCGGCCCTGTACAAAGTAACAAGCTCAAGAAGGCGGCAATTGTTGCCGACTGTATCCATTCCATCGCAAGCATTGAGGCTGTCGAAAAATTGGAGAAGGTTTGCGCCGCTCAAAACAAGGTGCTTGATATCCTTTTCCAGGTGAATGCCGGCGAAGAAGAAACCAAGAGCGGGCTCGATGTGCACGAAGCCGAGGCATTCCTTGCAGATTTGGAATCGCGCGGTGCAAATGCATATCCGCATCTGCGATTCCGCGGGCTCATGACTATCGGCAAGAACACCGGTGTCGCCGAAGATAGCCGCGAGTGTTTCGCCTTCCTCCGTAACTTGCAGCAAAAGTTCCTTGCCAAGGGCGGCGTGTTTGCCAACTTTGACCAGCTTTCGATGGGTATGACGGGTGACTTGGAAGTCGCTATCGAAGAAGGTTCGACCATGATTCGCGTGGGAACGGCCCTTTTCGGCGAACGTGACTATTCCAAGCCGGTAAACGACCCTGTTTAGAATCAAAAGACGCTCTTTTGGGGCGCAAAAATGTCATCCCGGGCATGCCCCGGGATCATTTTTTTATATAGATTTCTTACTAAGAAACAGAAAGGAGTAAAATATGACTGTTGGTTTTATCGTTGCCGTTGTCGCGGTCGTTTTGATCATCTGGTTCATTATGATGTATAATGGACTTGTGAAACTCCGCAACAACCGCGAAAACGCGTTTGCAAACATCGACGTACAACTCAAGCAGCGCTTTGATTTGGTGCCTCAGCTGGTGAGTAGTGTCAAGGGCTACGCCACTCACGAAAAAGAGACGCTTGAAAAGGTGACCTCGGCCCGTGCCGCCGCCATGAACGCGACGACCGTCGACGAAAAGGTCGCTGCTGACAAGGCGCTTTCCGGTGCGCTCGCCGGGCTCCGCATTTCGCTCGAAGCTTATCCCGAACTCAAGGCGAACCAGAACTTCTTGCAGTTGCAGAACGAACTTGCCGATATCGAAAACAAGCTTTCTGCCGCCCGCCGCTTCTTCAATTCTACCACTCGTGAATTGAACAACGCCTGCGAAGTGTTCCCGAGCAATATTGTGGCCGGTATGTTCGGCTTTAAGCGTGCCGCCATGTACGAGGCCACCGAAAGCCGCGATTCGCTGAACAAAGCTCCTGAAATAAAGTTCTAAGGCAACGGGCGTAAGCGCCTTCAATGAAATACGTAGGTATCCAAACCCAGATTTGGCGGAACAACCGCAACAGTATTTTGCTGTTGTGCATGTTCCCCGTTATTATCTTGATGATGGTGTTTGCGGTCATTTTATGCCTGGACTTTTTTGGCGTACTCTGCCCGATTGTCGAAGGCGGCTGTCCTGAGGCTCATGCCACATACATGAAATACGGCGTTCTGCACTGGCCCGAGGTATGGGGCGCCTTTAAGACGGTGTTGCCTTACACGCTCCAGATTGTCGGCGTGTGGTTCATTATCGCCTATTGCGCGAATACCGCCATTATACGACATGCGACGCATGCGAAACCCCTTGAGCGCAAGGATAACCTGCGCGTCTACAACATTGTCGAGAACCTCTGCATTGCAGGCGGAATCGAGATGCCGCAGATCAACATCGTCGAGGATAACGGCCTGAACGCGTTTGCGAGCGGAATCGACATTCCCTCGTTCACGATTACGCTCACGACCGGACTTATAGATAAATTAAACGATGCGGAACTCGCCGCCGTCGTGGGGCACGAACTCACGCATATCAAGAACCGCGACACGCGACTCATGGTAGTGTGCATCGTGTTCGTTGGAATCTTTTCGACCATTCAGATGGTGTCGATGAAATTGCTTTCGGCAATGCTCCGCGGCCCCCGCAACCATTCCCGCGGCAGGCGCGGCGGTGGAAGCGGCGGCGTCATCATCATCTTTGCGCTGATTCTAGTTTTGATCTGGAGCACGATCGGCTACTTGTTCAGCTGGCTCACGCGCCTTGCTATTTCGCGTTCGCGTGAGTACGTGGCCGATGCGGGCGGCGCCGAACTCTGTGGCGACCCGTGGGCGCTCGCCTCTGCCCTGCAAAAAATTTCGGACTATCCGGGCCTCGACACCGTGCGCCGTAGCGATGTGGCGCAGCTCTACATCATCCACCCTGACGAAGAATTCGACAACGACATGAAACTTAAGGGCATCATCGCGAAGGCGAACATCATGTTCTGCACCCACCCCGATACCCCCGAGAGAATTAGGCTGCTGAAGCAGTTCTAAGCCTGGTGTCACTCTGAGGCCGCTCAGAGTCGGCATTAACCTTTATTCTTTTCCCGCTTGATTTGCTTTAATTGCGCGAGGCGTTCGCCGAGTTGCTTTTCCTTGCCGTAGGGCTTGGGCGCATAAATTTCGACGTCTTCAAGCTGCTTGGGCAAATGTTCCTGGGCGGAGTAGGCGCCTGGGCTGTCGTGGTCGTACTGGTAGTCGATTCCGTAGCCGAGTTTTTCGCCGACCTTGGTGACCGAGTTGCGGAAGGCGCGTGGTACAGGGAGAGTGCCTGTCTGCTTCACGATTTGGTCGGCTTTCATTCCCGCCAGTTCCACGCTGTTGCTCTTGGGCGCAAGCGAAAGGTAAATGGCGAGTTCGTCGAGGGCGATGAGTCCTTCGGGGATTCCCATGAAGTCGTAGGCCTCGCGGGCGCTTGTGGCAAGCAAAAGTGCGTTTGGGTCGGCAAGGCCGATGTCTTCCATGCTCATGCGCATGAGTCTTCGCAGAATGAATCGTGGGTCTTCGCCGCCTTGCAGCATACGGTGCAGCCAATAGAGGGCGGCATCAGGGTCCGAGCCGCGAACGGACTTATGCAAGGCAGAAATTAAATTGTAATGCTCTTCGCCGCTTTTGTCGTAGCGCAGGGGCTTCTTGTATTGAAATTCTTCGAGGAGTTTTTCGTCGATGACTTTCTTGTCGCCTAGATTCTTGCCTATCCATTCAATCTGATTCAGCAGGAATCGTGCGTCGCCATCGGACTGCGCGATGAGTTTTTCCACGACGGCATCTTCAACTTCAACATCCTTCAGCTGAAGCCCACGCGGATGGTCCCGCAAGGCGCTAAAAATCAGCGTGCGCAAGTCGTCCTTGCTCAAGGGCGCAAAAAGAATCAGCTGGCAGCGGCTAAGCAAAGCGCTGTTGACCTCAAACCCCGGGTTTTCGGTGGTGGCGCCAATAAGCGTCACCGTGCCGTCTTCGACGGCACCCAACAGCGCATCCTGCTGCCCCTTGTTAAAGCGGTGAATTTCGTCGATAAAAAGAATCGTGTCCTTGAACATGCCCTTCATTCTGCGGGCATCTGCTAAGACTTCCTTCACTTCCTTCACGCCGCTAGCCACTGCTGAGAGCGCGACAAACGCTTTCTTAGTATGTTGGCGAATCACGTGAGCGAGGCTCGTCTTTCCGCAGCCCGGAGGACCCCAGAAAATCATGCTCGGCACGTTGTCGTTTTCGAGACTCTTGCGCAACAAGCTCTGCTCGCCCAGAATCTTGTTCTGGCCTAAAAACTCATCTAGGTTCCTGGGGCGTAATCTTTCGGCGAGCGGCTGGTCCATCTTATTACTCGTTCACAAATTCAAACTTGCTAAATCCGCTGGGCAGTTCGCGAGTGGGGCGGCCACCCTTGGTCATGCAGTGCAGCGTAGAACCGGTGGTGCAAAGGTTCCCGTTTACAAAGACCTTGTATTCGAAGCGGAACTTGAGGCTCCCTTCGCGGATCATGGTGGTTTCGATATCTACAAACTCGCCATAGCGGGTGGGCTGCTTGAACTTGACGTTCAGTTCCAGGACTGGTGCTCCGAAACCTTCGGCTTCCATGTCGGCATAGCTTGCGCCTGCCTCGCGGAAAAATTCGGTGCGGGCCTGTTCGAACCACACGGCGTAAACGGAGTGGTGGACGATTCCCATCTGGTCGGTTTCCGCGTAGCGGACTTCAATACGTGCGGTGTGCTTGTAGGTGCAAATTTCCATGCCCAAAATATATAAAACTCCTTAAATTAACTTGTTGCCAATGCCGAAAAAAAGACTATATTGTAGAGCATAATATTGAGGAGGATAAATGAAATCTATTTCTAAGGCCCATTTTTTCAAGACAGGCGTCATGTTGCTGCCCTTTGTTTTTGGGGCTTGCACGACAGACGAGTCTTCTTCGGCGTGGGAACGCCCCGACAGCTTCGGTGACGTCCTGTACGAACGCCATTTGGGCAAGGGGACGAGTGCTGCATTTGAATGCAAGGTGTATTCCCAGAACAACCATGTGTCGCTCGAAATGATTTTTGACGTGCCGGCGTACCAGTCCACGATGAATGCCGTGTACTATTTCGAAGTGGGCGACCCTGCCAATATGTATGTCGACATTTTGTTGTCGGGCATGTTCCAGGACGAATCCGACGATGCATGCGCAGGTCTTAAGGCGAACAACGAAGGGATGAAGGTGTCTTGTTCCCGTTCCCATGTGACCGGTAAGAGTGAACTGGAGTCCGTGAGCGAAGCTTCGTCATCGCTGGTACTTGGCATGATGGTGCCCAAGTTCAAGAGCCAGTGCGATAATTTCTATGACAACTATAAGGACATAATGTCGGGCTTGCCGGGTAGATGGAACAATGGCAACACTGAACCTGCCGAACCGGCCCTGCTCTGCGATGTGAATCTTGCTGACGATGTCCTTCACATGAATGTAGACTATTCGACGAGGTCTATGGCCATGGAAGTTACCCATTATAGTATTAATGGTGAGCCTATGGGTGCGTTTAGAGTCGCTGAGAGCTATGCCGGAGTTCCAGCGGATACGCTTGCGATGATTTGCAGCGCCTATCGTCAAGAATCCGATCTCTCTGGCGTATATTGCGAAGGCTCTACCATATCTTACTTGGCTCCCGAAGAGCAGGATGGCGAGGTCATGACCCTCGAAGATATGGCCGTGTACTATAAAAAGGAAGTTTGCCCGGGCCTTTTAGACGGTTCACTCAGCATGGAAGACTTGTGGTTTAACGACTAATATATAACTAGTTGTTATTGAATAATTTAGGCCCCTTTTCCTCCGAAAAGGGGTTCTTTTTTGGCTTTTCAAAACTATTCACAATCTATTCACACTCTTTTATCTAATATGTAGACAGATTTCTTGAAAAAAATGAAAAATTTTTGCTTTTTTTGACGATTTTCGTTGACAAAACCCATTAAAACTTATTAAATTTGGCTCACTCCTATGTTCAGTAATGAAACTAGGGTGTGCCAAAGTAGCTCAGCTGGTAGAGCAGCTGATTTGTAATCAGCCGGTCGTAGGTTCGATTCCTATCTTTGGCTTAGACATAATGGGTCGTTGCCCGAGTGGTTAAAGGGGACGGACTGTAAATCCGTTGGCTTACGCCTACCGTGGTTCGAAACCACGACGGCCCACGATAAAACGCCTGCTGAAGCAGAGAGCGCTTCAGCAGGCGATTAAGCCCAGGTAGCTCAGTGGTAGAGCACTTCCTTGGTAAGGAAGAGGTCTCGGGTCCGACTCCCGATCTGGGCTCTCACTAATTGGAGATAGAATCATGGCAAAAGAACATTTTGACAGAAGCAAGCCGCACTGCAACATCGGCACCATCGGCCACGTTGACCACGGCAAAACCACTCTGACCGCCGCAATCTGCACGACTCTCGCTGCACGCGGTCTCGCCG
>JAEEGH010013702.1_pt1 | contig 17937 bp, 20 predicted proteins | sample 9134181 | NCBI WGS metagenome assembly JAEEGH01 (sample SAMN16246544, study PRJNA631951) | gut metagenome | biome: gut microbiome; feature: rumen; material: DP-attached | host: Bos | place: Iran: Karaj | collected 2018-10 | reverse complement strand
GTCCGGGGCCCCCTCTACGTCTCTTCTGTGCCAATTCGATTTCCTCGTCGATACTTATCAGCGGGGCACGACCAATTTCCACAAGATACTTATCCAGTGCTTCACTCGAACGATTCGTAATACTCTTCTGAATCTTTAATTGTCTCATCTTAATCTTTTGTAATTGTCTCTAACTGCTTGAAATTCAAGCTTGTGTATCATTAATACCTTTAAAAGCGGTGCAAAGTTACGAAAAATATTGGTTCGTTGTTCTCGCAACAACAACTTTTTTCTATTAAAAAATATTAATTGTTCTTTTTCTCCTTAGAATTCTTTTTTCTGTTCCTTCCCTGAGGTTTGCCTCCACGCCGACGTCCACCACGTCCGCGACTACTTTTGCGGGGTGATGATTTATGGTATTCCGGTGCTTCACCCAAGCCCTCAGGCAGTGGATTCTTTTGGATATCACGTTCTAGGAAACGCTCTATCTCAGAAAAGCTTCGCATGTCTTTTTCTGCCACGAAGGTAATGGCTACTCCGTCTCGTTGGGCACGTGCCGTGCGACCGATGCGGTGTACATAGTCTTCGGCATCGTGTGGTACATCGTAGTTGATAACCATCAAAATATCGTCGATATCAATACCACGGGCTACAATGTCTGTCGCCACCAATACTGACACCTGACCAGTCTTGAAGCGATACATGACATCGTCACGTTCCGCTTGCGACAGGTCGGAGTGCATTGGTGCACAGTTGATTTTCATGCGCTTCAACTCGCGTGTGATATCCTTTACCTTGTCTTTCTTTCCAGAGAAGATGATGACACGCTCCAACTCACCAGCCTTGAACAAATGACGGATAATGCCCAGTTTCTGCGGTTCGTAGCAGAGGTAGGCTGACTGCTGAATCTTCTCAGCAGGCTTGGATACGGCTATCTTTACCTCTACTGGATTATTTAATAAGGTACGCGCGAGTTGCTGTATCTTTTGAGGCATCGTAGCAGAGAACATGATGGTCTGATGATTAGCAGGCAACATTTTGGCAATCTGCAAGATATCATCAGAGAAGCCCATGTCAAGCATTCGGTCGGCCTCGTCCAGTACGAAGAATGACAAATGGCTCAGGTCTACATGTCCCATACGTATATGCGATAGCAGGCGGCCTGGTGTGGCTATAATCACGTCTGCGCCCATCTTCAGTCCTTTGGTTTCCACGTCAAAACGGTTACCATCATTACCGCCATAGACAGCAACCGACGAAATGTCGTCCAGATAGTAGCCAAAGCCTTGCATGGCTTGGTCTATTTGTTGTGCCAGCTCACGCGTTGGCGACATCACGATGCAGTTGACGGCATCCTTTGGATAGCCTCCGTCGTCGAGCATTGAGAGGATAGGCAACAGATAGGCCGCCGTCTTACCAGTACCTGTCTGTGCCACACCAATGAGGTCATGTTCATCCAGTATCTCTGGAATACATTTCTCTTGTATGGGTGTCATTTCCTCGAAGTGCATGTCGTAGAGTGCATCGAGGATATTATCATTCAAATATGTTTCTTCAAAAGTCACTTTTTACCTTTTTACTTTTTACCTTTAGTTCGGTGCTTGTTTGTAGCAGAAGTATGCTATGAATGCATATAGGATATTGGGAATCCATGCTGCCAGCAACGGTGGTGTACCTGCATTGATGGCAAATGTGGCACTGACCGTTTCCAACAGGATGTAAGTGAATGACAACCCCAATCCAATACCAAGATACAATCCCATACCGCCTTTACGTTTTCTGGACGATAGCGATACACCGATAATCGTCAGGATAAACGAGGCGAAGCTGGAGGCTATTCGTTTATGATACTCCACTTCATACTGCACCACATTCGACGAACCGCGTTGTTGTTGTTTGGATATATATCGCAACAGTTCTGGCGACGTGAATGTCTCCTGCTGACCTCTTGAGAATATCAAGTCCATTGGCTCCATCTGTATCAGCGTGTCTATCTCAGCACCGGAAGTAATTTGTTCGCGCATACCTTTTAGTGTACGAATCTTGTAGTTTCGGGCTTTCCAGTGGTAACGCTCTTCGGCAATGGTGTCGTACTGAATGACGTTGGCATTCATCTGACTTACCATCTTTTTGTTCTCAAACTTATAGAGCGCAAAGCCGTAGCCCGTCTTTCTGATGTCGTCATATTGTGACAGGTAGGCTACGACACCCTTATCCACCATCAGTTGGATATTAGATGCAGAAGTGTTCTTCTTGTTGTTCTTGTATAGCGACTCAAAATCATGACGGACTACTGTTCCTTTAGGAATGATGTAGGCTCCCAAATAGAAGTTGAGCAATGCAATGAGCGCTGCCGAAATAATGTAGGGTCGCAACAGTCGCTTGAAGCTCATTCCACAAGCCAGCATGGCAATAATCTCAGAGTTGCCAGCCAGCTTAGAAGTAAAGAAGATGACGGCAATGAATACGAACAATGGTGAGAACAGGTTGGCAAAGTAGGGCACGAAGTTGGCGTAATAGTCGAAGACGATAGCCCGCAATGGTGCATGATAGTTGGTGAACTTTGTCAGGTTCTCGTTGACGTCGAAGACTATTGAGATACTGATAATCAGCAGGATAGAATAGATGTAGGTACCAATAAACTTGTAGATGATATATCGGTCCATCCGCTTGATGTATCGGAATGGATTCAGTTTCTTCAGCGGTGCCAGCTTGTGCCATGGCAATTGGCGCAACCAAACGATGACGGGCATGAGTAGCGTCATCAGGCGTCGCCACTGTCGTCGCAATGTCCATGCAATATGTTTCAGTCGTCTCTTGTTCATCTTCTGCGTCCTAAATTGTCAATTACCGAGCGTTTCCATTGTGTGAAGTCGCCTTGTTCGATATGCATCCGAGCATCCGTCACCAACCTCAGATAAAACGCCAAGTTATGTATTGAGGCTATCTGCATAGCCAGCAGTTCCTGTGCCTTAAACAGATGATGCAGATATGCTTTCGAGTGTATGCAGTCAATGTCGCAGCCGTCAGGATCGATGGGCGAGAAGTCGTCCTGCCACTTCTGGTTACGCATATTCATTGTACCCTCATAGGTGAACAGCATGGCATTACGACCATTACGCGTTGGCATGACGCAGTCAAACATATCGACACCACGTTCAATGGCCTCCAAGATATTCTGCGGTGTACCCACGCCCATCAGATAGCGCGGACGATCCTTGGGCAGGATGTCGTTCACCACCTCTATCATGTCGTACATCACCTCTGTAGGCTCGCCTACGGCCAGTCCGCCGATACTGGCGCCACCGCCGTCGTTCAGCTGGCCCAACATGTCGCAGACATGCTTGGCAGCATCCTGGCGTAGATCTTTATAGGTGCAACCTTGTACGATGGGAAACAGCGTCTGGTTGTATCCGTATAACGGCTCTGTCTCATTAAAACGTTTCACGCAGCGCTCCAGCCAACGCTGGGTCAGCTTCAGCGAGTTCTTAGCATATTGATAATCGCTCTGTCCTGGCGGACACTCGTCAAAGGCCATCATGATGTCTGCACCAATGACGCGTTGTGTATCCATTACGTTCTCAGGTGTAAAGAAGTGTTTCGAACCATCGATGTGACTACGGAACTCGCAACCTTCTTCGCGCAGTTTGCGGATGCCCGTCAACGAAAAGACCTGGAAGCCACCGGAGTCTGTCAGGATGGGACGGTCCCATGTGTTGAACTTATGCAGACCGCCAGCCTTTCGCAGAATGTCGAGACCCGGTCGAAGGTACAGGTGATAGGTGTTGCCCAGAATTATCTGTGCCTTTACCTGTTCGCGTAATTCCGAGAAGTGCACGCCCTTCACGCTACCCACCGTGCCTACTGGCATGAAGATGGGTGTCTTGATCTCTCCGTGGTCGGTGGTAATCAGTCCTGAACGAGCACTGCTATAGGGGTCGTTATGTTGTACTTCGAACTTCATTTAGTCTTTCTTCTTCTCGTCTTCTTCAATGGTAAAGTCTGTTGGGTTCTCTACCAATTCGTCGGTCAGCGCAAACTTCCACACATCCTGAACGTTCTCTACATAGTGGAACTTCACGCCCTTCAAGTACATCTCTGGTATCTCGTTGATGTCTTTCTCGTTCTCCTGACACATCACGATGTCAGTAATGCCGGCACGCTTGGCAGCCAGAATCTTCTCCTTGATACCACCAACGGGCAACACCTTGCCACGCAGGGTGATCTCACCCGTCATTGCTGTGTTCTTGCGAACCTTACGCTGGGTCAGGGCCGAAGCGATACTGGTGGCGATGGTGATACCTGCCGACGGACCATCCTTCGGTGTGGCACCCTCGGGCACGTGGATATGGATGTTCCATTGGTCGAAGATACGATAGTCAATGCCCAGTACATCAACATGTGCCTTGACATATTCCAAAGCTATGACTGCCGACTCCTTCATGACGTCGCCCAGATTACCCGTCAGCGTGAGTTTTGAGCCCTTGCCCTTCGACAGTGAGGTTTCGATGAACAGTATCTCACCACCGACACTGGTCCATGCCAGTCCTGTTACCACGCCGGCATAGCTGTTGCCTTGATAGATGTCGCGATAGAAGGGGGGCTTGCCCAGCAGGTCTTCAATCTCCGTCGGTGTAATCTTCTCGTAGGGTAGTTCGCCGGCTTCAGCCTTTTTGAAGGCCAGCTTGCGCAGGGCTTTGTTCACCTGCTTCTCCAATTGGCGCACACCGCTCTCACGGGTATATTGTTCTATAATCTTCTCGATGGCTGCCTTGTTGAAGGTCAGCTTCTTGTCGACGAGTCCCGTATTCTCTTTCTCCTTCGGAATGAGGTGACGTTTGGCTATTTCGAACTTCTCCTCGGTGATATAACCGCTAACCTCGATGATTTCCATACGGTCAAGCAAGGGGCGGGGGATTGTGCCCAGATTGTTAGCCGTGGCAATGAACATCACCTTCGACAGGTCGTAGTCTACATCGAGGTAGTTATCGTGGAACGCGCCATTCTGTTCAGGGTCCAGTACTTCAAGCAAAGCCGATGCAGGGTCGCCGTTATGGGTGTTCTGCGTCACTTTGTCAATCTCGTCCAGAATGAAGACAGGGTTGCTGGAACCGGCCTTCTGGATGTTCTTGATGATACGGCCGGGCATGGCACCAACATAGGTGCGACGATGTCCGCGAATCTCTGCCTCGTCGTGCAGACCACCTAACGATACACGCACATATTTACGCTTCAGGGCATCGGCAATCGACTTGCCCAGCGATGTCTTACCAACTCCTGGAGGACCGTACAGACAGAGAATCGGACTCTTCAGGTCGCCACGCAGCGACAGTACGGCGATGTACTCCAGGATGCGCTCCTTCACTTTCTCCATACCATAGTGGTCGCGATCCAGAATCTTCTGTGCACGCTTCAAGTCCATGTCATCCTTGGTATATTCGCCCCAAGGCAGGTTCACCAGCGTCTGCAGGTAGGTGAGCTGTACATTGAAATCGGGTGAGTTCTGGTTCACCTGGTCCAGCTTCTCCACCTCCTTATAGAAGTATTTCTCTATATCCTCAGGCCACCGTTTCTTGTGGGCTTTCTCCAGCAGGTCTTTCTTCTCGGGAGTACTCTCGTTACCCATCTCGGCCTGTAGGTTCTTGATTTGCTGCTGCAGGAAGTAGTTACGCTGTTGTTCGTCAATATCGTCACGCGTCTTGTTGCGGATATCCAACTTCAGCGTCTGCAGATTGATTTCACGATTGATGATACGCAGCACGTTGAACAAGCGTTCCTTCAGCGAGTCGAAGCCCAGCAGGGCCATCTTCTCCTTCATGGTGAACGGCATGTTCGAGCAGATGAAGTTCAACGCCATGATGTTGTTAGTGACATTCTTGATGGCGAACGATGCCTCTTCAGGTATCTCGTCACTCATCTGGATGTATTCCGATGTCTGCTGTCGCAGGTCTTCGATAGCGGTCTTAAACTCCATGTCGCGCTTGTCGGGCTCTTCCTCAGGAGCCTCCATCACGTGTCCCATCAGGTAGGGCTTATACTTGGTCAGGTCTAACAGACGGAAACGTGATATACCTTGCACGATGGCTGTAATATTGCCATTCGGTAGTGTCAGCGTCTTCAGAACCTTCGCTGATACACCCATATCGTATAGGTCACCTCGAATAGGTGAATCTACATCTGCATCACGTTGACTGACCACACCAATGACTTCTCCGGTCTTCTCTGCCTTACGAATGAGCGTCATACTTGTCTCACGGCCAATCAAAATAGGAGATACCACACCTGGAAACAATACCAGATTCCTCACAGCCAGAATAGGCATCTCGTCAGGTAGTTTCATGCTTGTCAGGTCGCTGTAATCGCCCTCTACATCGGCAATCATCGAGAACGCCCTGTTTTTGTTATCCATGTACATTGCTATATTATTATCTTTCATTTTCGCGCATTTTGGCTGCAAAGGTACAACTTTTTTTCGAAATAACGCTTGAATAATAAGATATTTTAATATCTTTGCAACCGAAATGAGCATGTTTCAGTTCAAACAGTTCCGTATTTTGCAGGACGAGTGTGCCATGAAGGTGGGTACTGATGGTGTCCTGTTAGGTGCTTGGGCCCGTGGTGGATCAAGTGTTTTGGATGTTGGCACAGGTACCGGTATCATTGCCCTGATGATGGCGCAACGATATGCTGAAGCCGACGTCTTGGCGATAGATATCGACGAGGGTGCTGTCCGTCAGGCTACAGCCAACGTGCTGTCGTCGCCCTTTTCCTCACGCATCCGAGTTGAACAGCAGCGGCTGCAGGACATCTCTAAAGGCTGTTTCGATGCCGTCGTTAGCAATCCGCCGTTCTTCATCGACTCGCTTCAGGCACCTGACCGCCAGCGCAATATGGCGCGTCATGCGGAGACGCTGACTTATGCCGACCTCATGAAGGCTGCCAACAGACTTCTCTCTGATGCTGGGGAACTTAGCGTCATCGTGCCTTTTGACTATCGTCGTCGCATGGACGATGAAGCCATCTTCCAAGGCTTTTTCCCCAGTCGGGTGTGTGGCGTCAGAACAACCCCTACAAAGCCCGTTCGCCGCTATCTGCTGGCTTACCGGAAACAACCCTGTCCGTGCGAGCAGACAGAGTTGGTGATAGGCGACGAGCAATACCAGCGGATGACGCGCGATTTCTACTTATGAAATCCCGTTCGGCAGAAGTCGTCGAACTGTCCCTGGAAACCGTTGAACACGTTGATGTCCACAGGTCCTGTGATACCATCCACACGACCCTCTGGCGTCAACTGCCAGTACACCAGCTTCACGTCGGGCTTGTATTCGCCGTAACGGGCAATCCACACGTTATAGCGTTGTTTGATGTCATCGGCGTGACCCATGTACTTGTTGATGAACATCTGGTTGATATACAGGATGGGGCGCTTGTGAGTGCGACGTTCCACATATTCCATCCATTGGCGCACGCGCTTCAGCAATGCCTCGCCACCACCAATCTGGGCTATCTGTGCATCAGATGGCTCTACGTCGAGCACGGGTGGGAAGTCTGACTCCCTGATGAGCGTGTTGTTGACGAAATAGGTGGCCTGCTCGATGGCCGACGACTTCAGGCTGAAGAAGTGGTAGGCACCGACGTGGATGCCCTGCTTGTTGGCGTCCATGTAGTCCTTCAGGAAGTAGCGGTTGCGGACGCTGGTACCTTCTGTCGACTTGATGTATACGAACGATACAGGGTAGGTGAGCCCCTCGGTGTTATGCTTGCGGCCTAACGACGTGATGCGCAGTTTGCTCCAGTTGATGCCATAGTGCTTACGGCCTATATCGTGCTGATGGCGCGAGATGTCTATGCCGTAGATGCGCTCGGAAGTATAGCGTATCTTCTCGCCCAGAAACTTTCCTTTCTTCCATTGCCCAACGCGTACCTGATGGTTGGGCGACGACTCGAAGCCGAAGCCGTGACGCTTGCCCGCTTGCCACATGCCTTCGTAGTGGCTGCCGTCGCGGCTGTCGAACGTTCCTTCGCCCGAGGCTTCCATGAAGTAGTTCATCTGACCGTTATAGACGCCCAGCGAGTCGATGCGACGGGCTTTGACGATGGTGTCAGCATCCCACAGGGCACAGACAATGCGTCCCTTGTCGTCGCGGGTGATGCCTTCGCCTTTTAGCGCGCCCATATAGTAGTGTCCGGCCTTCCAGTAGCCGTTCTGCATCTTCACGGCTGTCATGGGGCGGTTCTTGGCGGCAACACGAACCCGCCTGACCTTCTTTGCACCCTTAGCTGTCTGCTGGTGTCTCAGCTGTAGCAGTTGTTGCTGCAGGGTGGTGTTGTATTCGGCCACGAGGTTATAGCCGTCGTCCATCACGTTGTGCAGACGCAGGTAGTAGCTCATCTCGTCTATCTCCTTCTCGGTCAGCGCGATGGCCTTCTGTATGGAGTCGGCTGTCAGCTGTGGCTCGTAGTGCGTCACCACCTTGTCGGGAATGGCTGGTGGCCGCTTCTGCGGAAACATCATCGGGTTGAGCAACGTTATTGCTACAAGCACAATGATGTCGGCTATGGTCGCTATGTTTTTCTTGTTTCTCACCTTCTCACTTTCTCACCCTCTCACCTTATCACCTTCTTCCGTCCATGCATCAAGCAGCATGCGGGCTATGCTTAGTTTTTCAGGAATGTTGGGCAGGTTGTCCTTGCGGAACCAACCACCCTTGGCTATCTCGCTTTGTTGTAAATGAATTTCGCCGGAAACATAGTCGGCATTGAAGCCCACCATCAGACCGCAGGGGTAGGGCCAGGGCTGCGAACCGAAGTAGCGGATATTGGTAATGGTGACCCCCGTTTCCTCCATGGCCTCGCGGGCTACGGCTTCCTCCAGCGTTTCGCCGGTCTCTACGAAACCTGCCACCAGTCCGTAGTAGTCGCGCTTGAAGTTCTTGGCTCTGACCAGCAGCACCTCGTCGCCACGATGTATCAGCACGATGACGGCAGTGGCCAGCTGGGGCCATATCTCCTTACCACATTCTGTACACTTTTTTGAAATGTCCGTATCCATCCTCATGGGGGCTCCGCACACACCACAATAGCGCGTGTTCTGGTCCCAGTAGAGCAGTTCCTGACACTTGCCAGCCTTCAGGTAGAGGGCTTTTGGCAGTCGTGCCCAACTCTGGCGCAGTCCACACATCTCGTAGCGTGGCTGGTCGGTGACGGGGGCATCGATGCGGTAGGTCTTCACCTCTACGCCGTCCAGTGGTGTGATGTTCATGACGTTGGTCCACGGCTTCACCTCCGTGGGCGGTTCCTCTTGCAGGGGGATGGTATAGATGCCGTCGGGCAACTTCTCCAGCATGAGGTCTTCCTTACAAAATACAAAGAAATATTTCTTCATTTCAGTTGTGAAATTCGCTCAATTCGTAGTCTATTTTCCAAAGAGTTTGATGCGGTCGCGCTCCAATGCCGGCTTCGCCCATTCCTCGGGCACGAAGCGCCAGTTGTGACCCGGTTGTGGATCGATGGTGCCCTGACGGCGTATTTCCTCTGTCAGGTAGTGGCGCAGGTCGAGTGGGGTGTGATACAGCACGCGGCTCTCCAGCGAGTCCGACGGAATGCCGGCACCCTTGGTCAGCAGTTCACCGCCGCCATTGGCCCTGTAGCTGCTCATCACCACCTTATACCACTTGTTGGTATCGAACGCCTCTCCGTTCGACATGCGAAGGATGCGCACCTTCTGACCGTCGGGCTTCGTCAGGTCCACCTCGTAGTCGATGCCTGATGCCGAGTCGAAGTTGAAGGTGTAGTATTTGAATCCCGTGCGCTGCTGGTCGTTCGTGGCAGCGTCGTTCAGCAGCAGGGCATGGTCGTCTGGTGACTTCATCGTGTTGGTCCACATGTCGTAGCTGAACTCCAGATGGCGACGGATTTCCTCGCCCGTCATGCGCAGCACGAACATGAGGTTCTCGAAGCGGTAGAGCTTGAACATATCGGCCTGCTTCACCACGCCGGCATTGATGGTGGTATTGAAGGCCAGCGGGGCTGCAAACGAGATGTCGGCCTTCGATATCTGCAGCTGCAGCGAGTGAATCAGGTCTGTGAAGGCCGAGTTACCGAAGAAACTCTCGCGGGTATAGATGGCGTGCTTGAACTCGCCGACCTTCTGGCCGACATAGTCTTTTACACGCTGGATGTCCTTGTCGAAGTGGGCCATCATCTGCTGGTCTATCTCCTCGTCCAGCACGCTGACAATGTTACCCTTGATTTCCTTCTTCACGAGCTTGCCCTTCTTGTAGGTCATCGTGATGTCGGCCTCGGCCACATTCTTGACGAAACAGCTGGGGTCGATGCACAACACCTGCTGGCCCTCGCTGTTGGTAACCCATTCGTTGTGCACCTGGTGGTCGTGACCGAAGAAGATGATGTCGAAACCAGGAACCTCCCGTGCAACGGCCTCCGTAGCGTTCTCTTCGTAGTCGTCCATCTTGATGCCACCGTTCAGACCCGAGTGGAACAGACCGAAAATCAGGTCGGGCTTTTCCTTCTCCTTGATGTATTTCACCCATTTGCGAGCGCAGGCTGTCATCTCCTCAAACTCAATGCCCTTCCATATCGACTTGTTCAACCACAACGGAATGGCGGGTGTCAGCATGCCGATAACGCAAATCTTCACACCGTCCTTGACGTGGACCGAGTAGGGCTGCAGACCGTCGTAGATGCTCGACGGCGAGGCCTCGCCGTTCTTGCATGCCTCCTTGACGATGTTGGCGCCCAGCAGCGGACAGCGCACCTCGCGAATCCACTTGTCGTACACCTGATGGCCGGGCTCTATGTCGTGGTTGCCAACGGTCTCGGCGTCATACTTCATATAGTTGATGACGCTGGCGGCCAGATTCTCGTCCTCGGGCATCACAAAGTTCGTCCAGTAGGCACAAGGCTGACCTTGCAGAATGTCGCCATTGTCTATCAGCAACAGGTTCTGACCGTACTTCTTGCGTTCCTTATTAATATAGGTATTAGCACGCGTCAGCGAACCCTTCAATGGCTTGCCCTCCGTAAAGTCCCAAGGGAAGAAGTAGCCGTGAACGTCGCTGGTTTCTATCACCTTCAACTTGACCGTCTTCGAGCCTTTCGGTGCGCCTGTCATTGTCAGAACACTCATCGTCAGAATAGCTGTAGTCAGTAATTTCCTCATAGTTGTACGAATTTTGATGCAAAGATACATATATTTTTCGAATTATTTCGTATCTTTGCACAAAAATTTACGAAGAAAATGGATATTAAACAAGCTGAATTCTCGCTTTCCGCTCCTGTGGTCAGCATGTGTCCCAAGGATACCAAGCCCGAATATGCCTTCATAGGCCGCTCGAACGTGGGCAAATCGAGCCTCATCAACATGCTGACGAACAACAAGAAGTTGGCAAAGACCAGCGCAACACCCGGCAAGACGTTGCTCATCAACCACTTTATTATTAATAAGGAGTGGTATCTCGTCGACCTGCCGGGCTACGGCTATGCCAAGCGCTCGAAGAAGGAGGTAGACCGTCTGGACCAAATGATTCGCGGCTACATCCTGCAACGCGAACAGCTCGTGAACGTCTTCGTACTGGTGGACATCCGATTGGAACCGCAGAAGATAGACCTCGAGTTCATCGAGTGGCTTGGCCTCTCGTCAGTGCCCTTTGCCATCGTCTTCACCAAGGCCGACAAGTTGACGCCCAACAAGTGTCGTCAGGCAATGGATGCCTATGGCAAGAAACTGTCAGAAACCTGGGAAGAGTTGCCGCCCATGTTCCTTACCTCTGCAGAGAAGAAGGATGGTCGCGACGATGTCCTCAGCTACATTGAGCAGATCAATAAGTCGCTGAAGGAAGGTTGATGTCTAAGTAAACCAATTAAAACTGATGATAAAGATGAAAAAGTATGTTGTGTGGATGCAGACCACCATTGTTATCTGTGCCCTTTTCCTTGTCTCTTGCAGCAAGGACAATGATGATGTTCCCGTAGTAAAAAACTATTTCCCATCGTGGAACAAGTGTGAGGCATTGGCAGCCCTGCAGTCGTATGTCGAGGATGTCACCAATCCCGAGTCGCCAAACTTCATCAGCGTTGAGGACCGTATTGCCACATTCGACATGGACGGGACCTTCGTTGGTGAACTTTATCCCACCTATTTCGAGTACAATCTGCTGGAATACCGTGCGCTGGACGATGAAAGCTATAAGGATAAAGCCCCTGATGATGTCAAGCAGGCTGCCCAGAACATTCGCGACTTTGTGCGCAACGGTACTGCGTTGCCAGCCCACTTCGATATGGTTCATGCCTATGCTGCTGCGAAGGCTTATGCGGGAATGTCGCTGGCTGAATTTGACGCCTATGTGAGAGCGTATGCCAACAAACCTGCCAACGGATTTACAGGTATGACATACGGACAAGCTATCTACCAGCCAATGCGCGAGGTATTTGAATATTTGAAAGCCAACGGGTTCACCTGTTATGTGGTTTCCGGTTCCGACCGCTTCATCTGTCGTATTTTGGCAGAGTCAGTCGGTATTGCTCCCAACAGAGTTATCGGCATGGACGTAAAACTGAAATCCACAAATCAAGGGGATGTTCCCGGTGTGAACTTTACCATGGGCAAAGAAGACTTTTTAATACGTACGGACGAGCTGATTATCAAGAATCTGAAGACCAACAAGGTGCTGCAGATAGCACAGGAAATCGGCAAAGTGCCTGTACTGTCATTTGGCAACAGTGGTGGCGACCAGGCTATGCATAACTACTGTCTGGGCAACAGCAAGTATAAGAGTGCTGCCTTCATGCTGGTTGCCGACGATGACGAGCGCGACCACGCCAACCGTGAGAAGGCACTGAAACTGGCTGCCCAATGGAAAGAAGCCGGCTACTACGTCATCTCTATGAAAGACGATTTCCGCACCATCTACGGCAGTAACGTCAAGAAAGTGGACTTCACTTTCTAAACCAGGCTTTCAAGCGTTAGTAGCCCTCAACACCCAGGATGGTCAGTCCGCCATATTGGCAGGTTTTAGCCAAACCGAAAAGGACGGTCCACAGCACACCTTTGGCTACTGCACTGATGGGCAACAGCATTTGAGCAAACGATATTATATAAAAAGGAATACAGCACAACAGGACGATAACGCCTGTGCGAAAAGACAGTGATTGCAACCACTTTTTCACACGTTGCATCACTGTTTTTTTGCTGATGCGCTGATAGGCAAGTCGCTCGTCGCCACTGGCCAAATAGATGATGCCACAATAGGTAAACCCACATTTCGAAATAACATGCTGCATGACGTGATTGTCGCGATGGGTATCAATGCGGATATTGTTATCGTGGGAAAAACAGAAATCCATGATACTCTGGAAAACACCATGCGCTTCAGGAATACTGGCTATACGATGCACTACATGGTAAGGAGTTTCTGCATTCTGCCACTGCCCTTCGTAAATCTGCGAATAGGTGGGCTCCGGCGACGGGAGAAAGGCAAAGTAGCCAACTATCTGCTCGGCATCGACAACAACATAGGCACCCTCTTGCTCTACATCGGTCTTGACCGTCTCTAACGAAGGGTAGCCGTCGCCCCACTGGTGCATATTCCCAGAATTGCGCATGATTTTCTTGGCAGCCGCAAATATCTCCATGATTCGCTCGCCGTCGGCAGGCAAAGAGACCTTACGAATGATTCTCATCTTTTCCACTTTAGTTCAAATTAGACTTTTAAAGCCGCAAAATTAATATATTTTGGGTAGAATAACAAACAGAAAAGTAGAAATCGTACAAGATTCCTCACTTTTGCCTTGACTATTTCGCAGGAGTTTCGAGTTAATTCCTTCAGTAGTGCATCGGAAGCCGTACCAGGATTAATTCCGATCCAGTGCTTGGGGGATTCATTGTATGGATTACCGATACAATCATAGTGTGCCTTTAAGTCCTCAATGCGCTCTGGCTGACATTTCAATGAGACGACCGAGAAGTCATTGCAATCAAAGAATGAGTACATGTGACCTGACACATAAAACACCAATACACCTTCTCCGCTCTTGAATTTCTGGAACGGCAGCTTTTCCTCTATGTCATTGCCCAATGACAGGCAATACTCGCGATAGTCTTCTATGTTCATGGAGCTTTGATGTATCCTGATTTTACTTTTACGGATTTGTTCTGTCAAATGTTCTTGCGATAGTCGCGTGTTGACTCCACGGCCTCATTCAAGATAATTCCGTCCACATTATCCTGTAGATGAAGTGCCAGCCGCACCGTCTGGCTCGACTCGTTGCCAGCCATATTCAGGAAAACCCGTTCGCTTAGTATTTGCTTCATTATAATATTATCTTCACATTCGTTCATCGATTCTCTTAAACTATGTTGTAATTGAAGGTTAAGTTACTCATTTCTGCCCGATTTTTCGTAATTTTGCCCTCAAAATTAGGAATTTTTATGATAGAGCAGATAGAAATCAGTCTCACCCCCAAGTCTCGCGGCTTTCACTTGGTGACCAGCGAAATCATGCGACAGTTGCCAAAACTGCCCAAGACAGGCATCATCAACATATTCTGCAAGCATACCAGTTGCGGACTGAGCATCAACGAGAATGCAGATCCTGACGTTCGTGTGGACATGGAGACCATCTTCAACCGTCTTGTGCCAGAGAATCGGCCAGAATATGAGCATACACTCGAAGGGGCCGATGACATGCCTGCTCATGCCAAATCTACGTTGAGCGGTGTCAGCCTGACCATTCCCATTACCAATGGACGTTTGAATATGGGAACCTGGCAGGGCATCTATTTTTGTGAGTACAGGAATTATGGTGGAACAAGGAAATTAGTAATAACAATTATAGGAGAGTAAAGATATGGCACATACTTGTGAAAATTGCAAATTTAGGGCACACTACGACAAGAAGCCCAATTCATTTTTAGGTAAGTTCTGGCGTTGGCACATTAATTTCTGTCCTGGGTGGAAAGCTTATTTCACCAGTCAGAGTGAGGAGAAGAAATCAGAGTTAAGGGCAAAATACAACTTCACTAAATATTGATGGCATGAACTTCTTGGAACTCGTAAAAAGCAGATACAGCTGTAGGGCATACAAGTCCCTCGGCGTGGAGCGTGAGAAATCGGAAAACTATTGAAGAAATCGTGAAATAGCATGGCATACACAGGACGATTCGGACAGTCAGATGACTATCGGCGTGAAGAGCTGTTACGCATCATAGAACACTCAGTGGAGAACCTGACCCTCCAGGAGTTGGAAGCACTCTATTATGATATGAGTACAAAGAACTACATAAATGATTGAAATAATCCATAAGACTAAACGATGAAGAAGTATTTTATTGCAATGATGGCAGCCATGCTGCTGAGTTTGCCGACAATGGCTCAGAAAGGTAAGGCCAAGAGCCTTGAAGTGTCGTTCAACTTTCAGAAACAGGCAGGCCCTGGCTCCAACCAGTATGCCGTCTGGATTGAGAACGAAAAGGGCGAAGTGGTGAAATTTGCAACCGAAAACCAACAAGAATAACGTTATGCCAAGACAATATAAAGTAACTCTATTGACTATACTGCTGTGCTTAGTTGCCATAGAAGTTCCTGCTGACAGCTGGGATGAAGGGAACTACAAGCCTTATAACACTGATGTTGTGCTGGAGAAGACCAACCTGCCCATCCTGTATATCGACACCCGCGACAAGGCTGGTCATACCACTATCATCCATAAAGACTACCGAGTGGCAGTTCGTATGAAGATCATCAGCAATGCTGACGGGGGGAACTACGGCGACACGGTGGCACATCCGAATCAGACCATTGACTATGAAGGTTGGGTAGGCATCAAGTACAGAGGTTCAAGCTCGTTTTCTGACTCCGACAAGAAACCTTACGGCTTCAGAACCTTGAAAACAGCTGATGTGAACGGAAAGAAAGAGAATGTGAAACTGCTCGGCATGCCAGAGAGCAACCAATGGGTGCTGCTGGCCCCCTATCATGACCGCAGTCTGATTCGCGACCCACTGATGTATCAACTCTCACGCCCCTACTTCGAGTTCACGCCTAAGTGTAAGTTTTGCGAGGTCATCCTTGACGGCATCTACTATGGTGTCTATATCCTCTGCGAGAAACCAGGCAAGGGCGAGAACCGCCTGAACTTTACTGCCCCAGGCAACATCGGTGACGAACTGACTGGCGACTATATGGTAGAGATAGACCGTGATAATGAGCCACACTTCGTATTGAAAAACAAAATGTACGACCATGACATCTGCGCAAAGTATAACTTCCCTGAGTACGAGGAGATGACAAGCGAGCAGATGGCTTATATCAAGCAGCGGTTTGACGAGATGGAGGATGTGCTTAACAGCGATGATTTTGCTGACAAGGAGAATGGCTACAGTAAGTATATCGACGTGGAAAACTTCATCAATTACCAGTTGATGTCGGAGTTCTGTCAAAACCCAGACGCCTATCGTCTGAGTACTTTTATCTACAAACGTCGCGACTCTGTAGATCCACGCTTCAAGATTACCCCTTGGGACTATAACATGGCCTTCGGCAATAACATCGCAGCAGGTGATTTCATCTATGAGCAATGGGTGTATGAGAAGGGACAGCAAGCGGGGCTGTTAGGTAAACTGCCCGTGCCTTTCTGGTGGAAACGGCTGACTGAAGACGAAGCCTACTGGAACCGCATGAAGGAGCGCTGGACAGAACTACGCAACAGCACACTTGGCGACCAGCACGTCACGGAAATGATTGACTCACTGGTCAACGAAGTGACTATTGGAGGAGCTTGTGAACGCAACTACCAGGCATGGCCTATCTGGGACAAAAAGATTCCTCTGGCACCTACCACTGCCACAAACTATTCGGAAGAAATAGCCCTCATGCGTGAGTGGACTAAGAAACAGGTGGCGTGGATAGACGGTCAACTGGGTTTCGCCCCTACAAGCATCCTCTCCATTCACGATGCGCCTGCAGACCATGATGCATGGTATGACCTTCAAGGTCGCAAGTTCACCAATAAACCCACTGACAGAGGCATCTACATACACCAAGGCAATAAGGAAGTCATCAAATAATGGCACTATTGTAAAATAGATATGGACATGAAACAAGTTATCAACACTCAGGCAGCCCCTGCTGCTATCGGCCCGTATAGTCAGGTAGCCGTCAAAACATTGCCGAAAGGTGCTTTGGTGGAGATAGAATTGATTGCAGCACCAAATTCATTTGAGTTCTTTCGAACGTGAGTACCTTCGACGGAACGTCATAGGTACGAATTTCTTGTCAGAATAAGGTCGCTGAAGGGGAATTTCCTACAAACGTTTAGGAGTTTCACCCCTCCACTTTAGGATTTATCCTTTGCAAATGAACTGAAAAATGCCGTACTTTGCACCGTGATTAAGAAACTGTCATACCATATAAATCCAAGAAGTCCCGGCTTGCAAATTGCAGGTCGGGACTTCAATTCTGCATATGCGGTTAATCAATATCCGTTACGAGACCTCGATGGCCTTGGTGACCTTCTCCTTCGGCTCGGTCTTCGGCATCGTGATGGTCAGAATGCCGTCCTCTACCTTGGCAGAAATCTTGTCGCGAACCACATCGTCAGGCAATACATAGTTCTGCTCGTAGTTTGAGTAGCTGAACTCGCGGCGCAGATAGTGATGGTGCTTGTCCTCATGCTTGTGTTCCTGTTTGTCCTCGATGGCGATGGTGAGGTTGCCCTCGTCATTGATGCCTACGCGGCAATATTCCTTCTTAATGCCAGGGGCTGCAAGCTCCATCGTGTAGGCTTTCTCACTCTCCTTGACATTGACTGCGGGTGCTGTACTATTGGCACGAGGCATGAAATCAGTGTTAAAGAAATCATCAAACATTGTTGGGAACCAACCATTGCTTTTCATTAATCCGTTCAACATAATCAATACCTCCTAATTATACTTTTAATT
>JAEEGH010013698.1_pt1 | contig 17940 bp, 14 predicted proteins | sample 9134181 | NCBI WGS metagenome assembly JAEEGH01 (sample SAMN16246544, study PRJNA631951) | gut metagenome | biome: gut microbiome; feature: rumen; material: DP-attached | host: Bos | place: Iran: Karaj | collected 2018-10 | reverse complement strand
CTTTAATGAATACATTACTAGATGGGAAAAAGATTACTATTGGCACCTGTTACTATCCTGAACACTGGCCTGAAACCATGTGGCAAGATGATCTTGAAAGGATGAAGAGAACAGGAATTGAAGTTATCAGGGTTGGAGAATTCTCCTGGAATCTGACAGAGCCTGTTGAAGGAACCTATGTCTATGATTTCTGGGATGAGTTTCTTGATCTTTGCAGTCGCGTAGAAATGAAAGTTATCTTCTGCACACCTACAGCTACGCCTCCAGCATGGCTTACTGAGAAGTATCCGGAAGTATTAAATGCAAAAAGAGAAGGAAGTCTTATCTATCATGGCGAAAGATGTCATGTCAATCACAATAATATAGTTTTCAGACAAAAGACAGAGCTCATAACAGAGCATCTGGCTTCTCATTTTGGTTCACACCCCAGCATCATTGGATGGCAGATAGATAATGAGATCAATTGCGAGACAGATGAGTTTTATTCTGAAAGCGATGATCTTGCTTTCAGAAACTGGGTTCAGAATAAATATGAAAGTCTTGATGCACTTAACGCAGCATGGGGAACCAGATTCTGGAATCAGACCTATTCCTCTTTTGCCGAAGTACATATTCCAAGGCAGACTAATCATAACGTAGGAAATCCTCATCAGAATCTGGACTACAGAAGATTCGTATCAGACTCCGCCAGAAGCTATATAAAGCTTCAAAGTGATATAATCCGCAAGTACCTTAAGGAAGGTGATTTTATCACTACTAATGGAATGTTCAATCTGGACAACCATTCCATGAACAAAGAATCTCTTGATTTCTTTACATATGATTCTTATCCGGATTTTGCTTTTGATGAATATTATGAGACAAGAGGCGCAAGAGACCTTCTTGACCGTAACTGGAGCAAGAACTTATCAGAAGTAAGAAGCATTTCAGAACCATTTGGCATAATGGAACAGCAGTCAGGAGCAGGCGGCTGGACCACAAGAATGAGAATGCCTACTCCAAGGCCCGGACAGATAAGACTTTGGACTATGCAGTCTATAGCACATGGTGCTGAGTATGTTTCATATTTTAGATGGAGAACTGCTACAGTCGGAACAGAGATTTACTGGCACGGAATACTTGACTATTCAAACCGTGATAATCGCAGGAAAAGAGAAGTTGAACAGGTTTGCAGTGAAGTTAAAAAGCTATCAAGGATCTGTGGCAGTAGATATGCAGCCAAAGTTGCAGTAATTAAGACCTGGGATAATGAGTGGGATGCCCAGTGCGACAACTGGCATAAGATGCTTGAAGATATCAGTCAAAAGGGTATATATGCAGCTGCAACAAGAAGTCATACTCCTCTTGACTACGTTTTCCTTGGACCTGAAACATCTGCTGAAGACCTTGGAAAGTATGACCTTCTGATTTTCCCTCATGCAGTTGTAGTAACGCAGATGGAAGCCATGATACTTGAAAGATATGTTAAAAACGGTGGAAGGCTTCTTCTTGGATGCAGGGCAGGTCTTAAAACTTCCGAAGGTCACATTACTATGGATGACCTTCCCGGAGTATTTAAGCAGATGGCAGGCTGCGTTGTTACTGAATTTACGCCTGAAGCTCCCGATGAAGAGAATATTTATGTTATAAAGCCCGGAGATAATGGGCAGAAATTCAGGATGCATGCACAGGGATTCTTTGATCAGTTTGAAGTGACATCTGAAACGGCGCAGGTTAAGGGAGTATATGACAGCACCTATATCAAAGATGAACCGGCGCTTGTTAAAAATGTTTATGGAGAAGGCAGAGTTTACTGCTTTGGAAGTACCTTCCCGGAAGATACGGCAGCTGGCCTTCTTAAGATGCTTGGTGTAAGTAATCCTTATGAACAGTATCTTGACCTTCCTGAAGAGTGCGAGCTGGCAGTAAGAACCGATGGAACTTATACCTGGCTGTTTGTACTTAATTATGACAAGTCAGAAGCTTCACTTGATATAAAAGAAGAGATGCTTGATGTATTAAATGGTGGTAGCGTACACGGAACATATAAGCTTCCGGCATACGGTGTCGCAGTGTTTGAAATTTAATTTTATTTCTAAGAATGAGCGAATCTAAGAAAAAATATCTAAATAAGTAAATCAAAAAAGACAATGCGTTTAGATAGTTAAACGGCATTGTCTTTTTTAATATCACATAGGATTGTTATTATAATTAGTGTTTATATAGAATCAATCTTCTTAATAATATCAGATGCGAAAACATGCGCTCTTAAAAGGTCCTGCCTGTCAGGATGAGCCTTTGCCTTATCATAGGCATCGATTACGATCCGCAGCTGCTCGTCAGAACACTTGCCTCGGCAGGCTTCATACTTTTGCCTGAATTCTACGGGCATACGTCCCTGGCAAAAATATGATCCAAGAACTTTGTTATCATTTGGAAGCCATGTAGTTGCGGCAAACTCAAGCTTTTTGTAGTAAGCATCAGTATTGCCAAGGCCGCAGGTTCCGAATATGGCAACGTTCTTGCCGTGAAGAGAAGAAAGAAGATCGATTATTTCCATAGAACATGTTCCGCAGTTAGCCCAGAAGCCGATAAAGTAATTCTCAGCTTCATGAAGACCTGCAAAAGAGCGGATATTAATGATCTCTTTTCTTGAATCAGGGATCGCATTATATATTTCTTCGGCAATCTTTTTGGTATTGCCTGTTTCGCTTGCATAAGCAACAAGATATTTTAGCATATGAAAACTTCCTTTTTATCAGATGCAGAAAAATGGAACAAAGCAGCCACCACCGCCGCAGCAGACATTGCAAAGGATCATAGTCATGCATAGCCTTGAACAGTCCACGCTTCCAGCAAAAGGATATCCGTAAGAAGAGCTTTGCTGCATATACCAGCTTCCGCCGGAACTTAAGATCTGAACAAGTTCCTGATAATTACGGTTACCCGGCTCCATCTGTGCTGCCATCTGGGCATGCTGTAGAGCAGTTGCATTATTACCTACGCCATTGTTGGCAACAGCGCTGTAGTAATACCACATGGCTGATCTGTTCTTAATAGTATCAAGTACGTTAAGAGCTTCTCTAAAATGGCGGCCCTGTATATAATTGACCGCTGCACGAAGGTGGATGGAATCCTCGTCATCTTCACCTGCGCTTCTTTGATTATAAAAACCACCAAATCCAAAATCACCAAAGTCTCCGAAACCGCCAAAACCGCCGTAGCCGGAACCATATCTGCCTGAAGATCCTGACTGTGAATAGTCACCGGATCTCTCTCTCATTATCTGCTGATATGCCTGCTGGACAAGCTTGAACATTTCTTCAGCTTTATCTTTATGTGGGTTATTAACATTAGCATCGGGATGATATTTTCTGGACATATTCCTGTAGGCCTTTTTGACCTCATCATCACTTGCGTCTCTTGATATTCCCAATACCTTATACGGATCAGACATTATTATCGTAATCTCCTGACTGCGCTAACTTACACATTTTCTTCGTGCGTCTCGCTGTTTTTAGAAAGCTTTTTGGACCTTGTACCATGAATTATCTCATACTTGACCCAAACGCCGGAATACAGAATGTTACGAAGGATAGTAACATTTTCAACAATAGGAAGCATCTCAAAAGCCTTGCAGCATTCTGAGATCATCATTGTCAGAAGCTCCGAACAATAAGTATCGAACCCTTCCGGATCTTTCTGCCATATTTCTTTAAAGGGATTGTAAGTGCCCTTCTTCATATCTTTCTCTATATCATCGCAGGCGTCAAGTATATATATGAATTTTCCAAGGAAAAAACCTATCCGTCTAAGTGCAGACGCCCAGTCATCTTCCTGATAACAGAAAATCTCGGCAAATATCTCTCCGAAAAGACCTGAGATCTTATCAACGTTCTGTTCACCAGATTCTTCGCATTCGTTTATGCGGCGAAGACCGGATTTTATAAATGCTGCTTTTTCAGGATATTTCTTTTCTGCCTTATGAACAGCACCAAGGAGAAGCTTTGAGTATAAAAGTTTTGAGACCTTTTTTTCGTCATCCCAGTCGTCCCTGCACTTGTAATAGGCAAGAAGGACATTCATATCTGCTGCATATTCCGTGAACTTATTGATCCTTGTAGACTGCTTGACTATAGGGTGAACTATGCAGTGGGTCTGATCAATTTTTTCCTCAGGTTCATAGAGACCTGATAGAAGCATGATCAGAAAAGTCAGATCATAAGTCAGGGTAGCCTGTCCGGAAAGGCCGTAATTTTTCTTAAGGATACGGCAAAATCCGCAGTAGTATGCATGATATATATCAAATTCCTTGAATTTTATTTCTGGTTTATTGATAGTAATGTAACCGAACATTATAGCCCTCTCAAGCCCTTTTTCTGAACTCAGTACCACATTTCGGACATCTTACCATTATGTTGCCCTTGCCACGAGGGATACGGATCTTCTGGCTGCAGGAAGGACATCTGTAGATATGGTAGTGTCTTGCCTGATCAAAATTGTATCTGAAGTTCTTGAAAAAAACTACAACGCGGTTTCTTATGCGGATGTACTGCTCATTTTCCTTATATCTTTGTGGAATATTTTTGGAAAGAAGCCGATAATAGCTGTAGATAATAAGTGCAATTATTATATAGCCTATAATACTGCTTCTTGCAATGATGTTTACAAACATCAGAATAAAAGTAAGACCAAGTAAAAACTTGGAAAGAGCATCGTATCCATATGTAATATATCTACCCTGCATATGAGTATACATAAAATTATTGAATTTAATTATATAATCCCTAAAACGCATGTAAGTTTAACACCTTTCTCTTATTTGCAGATGTACCCGTCTGGTACTATAATGACGTATGGGTCAAATGATAGCTTTTTATGTAAAAAAAAGATCAAGCTGTCTTAGTACCAAAGAAAACGCAGCTGTTTATTTCTGGTTTCTATAACAAATTCTATAATTCATATGTATAAAATACAATGATACAAGAATAAATAAATATAAAAAAATAGTAAACACTGCTAAAAAATCAATTTATACAGGGAGCACTGATAATCAATGCAGATCGTAATCGTAGGCTGTGGTAATGTTGGACGTTCACTTATCGAACAGCTTAGTAAGGAAAATCACAACATCACAGTTATAGAAGAAGACAGTGACGTTATTCAGAACGTAGTTAACAACTATGATGTAATGGGAATAGTTGGTAACGGAGCAAGCTACTCTATCTTAAAGGACGCAGGAATTGAGTCTGCAGATCTGATGATAGCAGTGACTGATTCTGATGAGATCAACCTTCTTTGCTGTCTTATAGCCAGAAAAACAGGACATTGTCATACTATAGCAAGAGTACGTAATCCTGTTTATGCAAGAGAGATCGACTTCATAAAAGAAGAACTTGGTCTTTCAATGGTAATAAATCCTGAAGAAGCCTGTGCTAACGAGGCGGCCAAGCTTCTTAAATTCCCTTCAGCCAACAAAATAGATACTTTCGCCAAGGGAAGAGCAGAGCTTATCAGGATCACAGTTTCTGAGAATTCCAAGCTTTGTGACAAATCCATCAAAGACATTGCCCAGGAACTTAAACTTCCTGTACTTATTGGTATTGTCAGAAGAGGCGAAGAGGTATTTATCCCTAACGGATCTTTTATCGTAAGAGCCAAGGATGAAATATCCGTTATCGGTACACCAAGGAAGATGCTTGCATTCTTTAAAAAGAACAATCTTCCTACAGTCGGAGTCAAGTCCACTATTATCGTAGGTGGAGGACAGACCTGCTATTACCTTGCCCAGCAGCTCATAGCTTTTGGTATCAATGTAAAAATATTTGAATCAAACGCAGAACGATGCGATGAACTTGCATCTCTTTTGCCGGAAGCTCTTATAATACATGCTGATGGTACTGACAGACAGGAACTCTTGGAAGAAGGACTTATCGGAGCCGAGTCTTTCGTTGTACTTACAGGTGTTGATGAAGAAAATATCATGCTTTCCTTATATACAGCAACTGTTTCTAAGGCTAAGCGTATTATCAGAGTTCACAGAGCAGGCTACAACGAGCTCATAGGAACGCTTGATGTTGGTAGTGTACTTAACCCTCGTAGCATCACAGCTGATAAGATCGTTCAGTATGTCAGAGGAATGACTAATTCCATGGGTTCTCAGCAGCTTGAGTCCCTTTACAAGATGGATGACGATAAGGTTGAAGCACTTGAGTTTATCATTCCTGCAGGCAGCCCTGTCATTGGAATACCGCTTCATGAGCTTCCATTAAAGAAAGGCACACTTATTGCCTGCATTAATCATCATGGTGAGATAACACTTCCTACAGGTCAGAGCCAGATTCAGGAAGGTGATTCTGTAATCATTATTACAACCTGCACCGGATTTGATGAAATAGAAGATATTCTTGCTGAAAAATAAGAATCATTAAGCTGGAAATAGGAGGAGCGCCCTACAAAAGGGCGCCTTAGACCATGAACTTTTCTATAATAAGATACATTTTATTTATGCTGGTCGAATTTATGGCAGCACTTCTTGCAGTACCAACTCTTGTCTGCCTTATATACGGCGAATGGAAGGATGCGATCATCTTTGCTTCTATTGCACTGATATGTCTTGCATCCGGTTTTTTCTTTGGTTATCTCAAAAAACCTGAAAATAGAACTTTTTATGCAAGAGAAGGTTTTGTTACAACAGCTCTTGCATGGATAATTCTTTCACTTATAGGTGCAGTTCCGTTTACTGTTACAGGAACTATCCCTAACTATCTGGATGCTGTATTTGAAACCGTGTCCGGATTTACAACAACAGGAGCTACGATTCTTACAGAGATTGACGGTCTTACAGAGTTTCATAGAGGTGTTCAGTTCTGGAGATGTTTTACTCACTGGGTAGGCGGTATGGGAATCCTTGTATTCATGCTTGCGATACTTCCTATGGCTGGAGGCTATTCCATGCACCTTATGAAGGCAGAAAGCCCGGGCCCTTCAGTTGGTAAGTATGCTCCCAGGGTTAAAGATACAGCCAAGATCCTGTATAGCATTTATATAGCCATAACACTTACTGAAATGGTATGTCTTAAGATAACAGGCCTTTCTGTGTATGAGTCTATGACTCTTACATTTTCTACAGTTGGAACAGGAGGATTTGGTCTTCTTGGAACCAGTATTCTGGAATATTCTTATGCTACGCAGGTTGTGATAACCATATTTATGGCTCTTTGCGGTGTAAACTTCAGTGTTTACTATTTCCTTCTTACCAAGAAGTTCAAAGAGGCATGGCATATTGATGAGATGCGCTGGTACTTTATTATCATGTTTGCATCAGCTATTCTTATAGCTTTAAACGTTGTTCAAAATGGTGTTATCGCTTCATTTGGAGAGGCATTTCATCATTCGATGTTTACAGTAGCTTCTATTATGACAACTACAGGTTTTGCTACTTTGGACTTTAATGTATGGCCGCAGTTTTCAAGGACGCTTATATTCCTTCTTACCTGTATTGGTGCTTGTGCGGGATCTACCGGTGGTGGATTTAAGTTTTCAAGAATTATTATCCTTATAAGAAATGCCAAGAACGAAGTAATCAAGACTCTTCATCCAAAGAGTGTTCAGAAAGTTTATATGGATGATCACGTTGTGGAAGATACAACAGTAAAAGGAACTAATGCTTATCTTGCTATCTATACCATTACATTCCTTACTTCATTTTTGCTTGTAGCTTTCTTTGAATCATTTAATGTGATCGATTTTGAAGTGTTTGATTTTGAGACTAATATCACGGCAGTTGCGGCAACCCTCAATAACGTGGGTCCTGGTCTTAACATGGTAGGACCTACAGGCGGCTTCCATGACTTCTCATGGGCATCCAAGGTAGTGCTTATCTTCGACATGCTCGCAGGAAGACTTGAACTGATGCCGGTACTGATACTTTTCTATAGAAAGACATGGCATAAGTAACTCGCTAAGGCGAGTTACTTTTTTTATCCGCGTGTGAGTATGAAATATCTTAAGAAGAATATAAGGATCAGATGGGCGGGGTAGAATATATAGAAAAAGTATTTAAAGCCTTTTCTAATGAAGCCTCTTTGTCCGTTGTATAAGTTCATTAAGATAAATGCTGGGAAGGACCATTCTTCCATTCCTCCGGTCATGGCTGTGGACATAGTGAAGGCCATGAAGAGGTAGGCGAGGAGGGTGGCTACGGGTCTTACGTTATGGAAATAGTATAGGATTGCTATAACGCAGATTCCGTAATGGGAATAGTCTGTTTTCATGTAATAGGCTGCCAGTGCGGAAAGGGCAAAAGGGATTAGGGAGGCAGTGTAGGCTAATACGATGTTGTGTTCTCTGAGTTTTTTAAGGATAGTATCAGCTGCCCACATTCCTAAAACGCCGAGTGCAAGGGTGAAGTACACGTTTTGGTACTCCCAGAGGTCTTTGTCGCTGTTTTGATAGATTTCTATAAGGTTAAGAGTGTCATAGTTTTTTCGGGCGATAAGTGCTATGTCGAATGGGATTTCTGATATAAAGCCAAAGATAGAGAGGGTTATGGCGTATCTTTTTTTACTTCTTGTATGAAGGTAACCTTCAACCAGAAGATAACAGAATATCGGGAATGCAAAGCGTCCGATGCCTCTTAGTATCAGATAAAAATGATCATAAATTTCTAAGGGAGATGCTTGTATATCAAAATCAAGAAGCCATCTTCCCATATCCCCGGAAACTATTGCGGGATATATAAATCCTGCAGCGAAGTGATCTATAAACATGATCACGATGGCGAATACTTTTAAAAATGAACCGGATAGAAAACCAAAATATTTTCTTTTTGGAATTGTTGTAGTGTTGGTATTCAAATTATTCTCCCCTTTAAAACAAAAATGGAATGTCACAAATATATGTTTTTGTAAACTTGAAATAGAAACATGTATTTACTGCATGTTTTGGGTATTTACGTTCAAAAAGTTACGATATATATTTTTGATTACAACATTTTCATTGTAAATTTGCTAAGATAGAATTGCAAGAAATGAGTCAAACCATCAGGTGGGAGTTAATGTATGAGTCTTACAAGTGAGATTAGAAGACATTTTGGCAAAGACGATGAGAGCGGGATCAAGAAGCTCAAAGAAGATATACAAAAGATATACAAGGATATTGAAGAAGAAAATAAAAGAGAATGTGCATCTGACATAGATAAGATATGTGAAGATCTCAATGACCTTTACATGGACGAAGATAATGAAACAATGGTTATTGAAGCTATACAGTCTCTTAGTTTCTATCAGCAGTATCCATGGTTTCGCAAGGCTTTTATTAAGCTTCTGTCTTTCCTTGAAGAGGACTATTATCTAAGGACAGATGCTATGAGACATGTCCTTGACAGCGGCTGGGCTTCCAATGAAACTTATGCGCTTTATGAAGATAAAAAAGCAGATCCGTTTATTCAAAAGCTTCTCCCTGATATAGTGGAAGACTATTATCTTGGTATACCTGAAGAAGATCTGAAAGCCGATCTATTAGAGCTTAAGAGAGATGCCTGCATCAAGAGATTTTTCCTTGGAAGATATATTTTAAGAAAGCCTTCCTGTCTTGATAGTATCAAAGACAGATATCAATATATTTACAGAGTTTTGGAAAAAGAAGTTGAAGCTGTCAAAGAAAGACCAGGAAGCTATGAAAGAGAGCTTGAAGAAGAGATCTTCAAGTGGTCCAAAAAGGCAGCAGATGAGCTAGGCCAAAAGACTTTTTCAACATCTCAGATGCTTCATGAAAGTCTCATAGATACTTATTACAAAAACCTTTCTATGGAATTCCCAATGGAAAGTGATGAGCTTAATGAGGAATGCTTAAAGTGGAAAAAAATAAGGGGCAATGATACATGCCCCTGCGGTAGCGGTAAAAAGTTTAAGAAATGCCATGGTGCCTGATGCGAGGCAGGTTCCACTCAAAATGTATAGCCAGAAGTCTTATGATTATGACGGTCGCAGCTCCAATAAGTGTTGCAGCTGTCTGACCTGAAAAGTCCCATAAAAGGGCGCAGACAAGGGCTCCTGCAATGGAAGCGCAGGCATATATGTGTTTACAAAGAATATATGGCTTATCTCCAACAAGCAGGTCACGAAGTACGCCTCCGCCGACACCTGTGATAGTTCCAAGGAATACAGTAAGGAACAGCCTTGGACCGTCTCCGGCATCGAAAGCAACTTCAACTCCAAGTACGGAGAACGCTGCAAGCCCTACAGTATCAGCCAGAAGCACGATCTGCTGGAATTTGGCACCGGATATTTTCTCATAACCGGATGCCCTGAAATAGACATAGCCAAATACAGCGATCGCTGAAATAAAGGCAATGAGTACATATGAAGGATCTGTAAAGGCATCAGGTGGGATCTTGCCAATGATGATATCTCGCATGATACCACCGCCCACAGCAGTAATAGCACCCACGATAGTTACGCCCAGAAGATCCATCTCCTTCTTGATGGCAGTCATTGCCCCTGATACAGAGAAGGCAACAGTTCCTATGATATTGAGAATAAAAAGAAATTCTTCCATTACGATCAGTCTTTCCCCACACAAATTCAATAATAATTAACCCGATTTCCATTACAAGTTTATCATATTTTATATGATTTTGAATGTCTGTAAGCTTGGATTATATGCTATTATTATTCAGGCAAAGTAAAACGTTTCAGGAATGAATCTGTGCTACATTCCCAAAATCGAGTATTCAATTAAGTTTTCATATAAAAAAGGGAGGAACCTTCTTTGGATAATAAGATCACTGATTACAGCTGTAACGAATTTGCAGGTAAGCTTGCTGCCAAGGTTTCAGTGCCTGGAGGTGGAGGCGCTGCAGCACTTGTTGGAGCACTGTCTATGGCTCTTTGCTCTATGGCAGGCAACTTTACTACCGGTAAGAAAAAATATGCTCAGTACGAAGAAGAGCTTCAGGCTATATTAAAAGAGGCAGAAGATATAAGAACAAGACTTCTTGACCTTGTAGAAGAGGATGCAAAGATGTTCGAGCCCCTCTCAGTAGCTTACAGTATACCAAAAGAAGATCCGCAGAGAGTAGAAAAGCTTGAGAAGGCTACCCTTGATGCGATCATACCTCCTCTTGAAATGATGAGACAGATAAAAAGAGTAATAGAGCTTTTAGAGCGCATGAAGGAAATCGGCTCTGTCATCATGATATCCGATGTTGGATGCGGCGCAGCTCTTGCTGGTGCAGCCCTTAAGAGCGCGAGTCTCAACGTATTTATAAATACTAAATCTTTACAGGATAGGGGCAAGGCAGATAGCTTTGAGCAGGAAGCTGACAGCATTTTAGATGAATATGTTGTTAGAGCTCAGAATGTATTTGACGATGTCAACGCAAAGCTTAGAAAGTAATATAAGATTGATTTATAAATAAAAGCAGAGTGGTTATTTTCTGATAAAACGGATAAAAACATATTTGACAACACCTCAGAAATGGAGAGTTTTATGGCAGAATTATTAAAAGGAAAGCCCGTTGCAGACTCACTTGATGAAGTTACATTAAAAAGGGCAGATGCACTAAAGGAAAAGGGTATAACCCCGACACTTGCAATTCTTAGAGTTGGTGAAAGGCAGGACGACCTGTCTTACGAACGCGGTGCAACAAAAAGATGTGAAAAAGACGGAGTAGCAGTTGTAAATAAAGTGCTTCCGGAAGATTGCTCTCAGGAAGATCTCATGGCTGCGATCAAAGAGCTTAATGAAGATGACAACGTTCATGGAATACTAATGTTCCGCCCACTTCCTAAAACTCTTGATGAGAAGGCAGCATGCAATGCGATCCTTCCATCCAAAGATGTTGACGGCATAACACCTGGCTCTATGGCTTATATCTACAGCGGTCTTGGAGAAGGCTTTGCACCCTGCACATCTCAGGCAGTTATGGAGATATTAAAGTATTACGAAATCGACCCTAAGGGCCAAAAAGCTACAGTAGTAGGAAGAAGCCTTGTTATCGGAAAGCCTGTATCAATGCTTCTTATGAATGCAAATGCCACAGTAACTATATGCCATTCAAGAACTGAAAACATGGCGAAAGTTACTAAAAATGCCGATATAGTAATTGCGGCACTTGGAAAAGCAGAAATGCTTAATGCCGAGTATTTTGAAAACGGTCAGACGGTCATCGACGTTGGAATCAACTACAGCGAAGAAAAACAAAAGCTTGTTGGTGATGTGAAGTCTGACGAAGTAGAAAGCGTTGTAGAAAAACTCACACCAGTTCCTGGAGGCGTAGGATCAGTTACAACAGCAGTACTTGTAAGCCACGTAGTTGAGGCAGCAGAGAGACTACTAAAATAAATAGCAATTGCGTAAGTAATCAGGAATTATTGTTATGAATTACAGATAATAGAATTGCTATAAGAAGTATTAGAAAAGAAAAAAGTTTGTAGAAGTAAAAATATTATTTGGAAGTATTTATATAAGTATTTATAAAGAAACAGAAAAGAAGTATTTTGAAATTTTTAAAAGGAAATAGGAGTAATATTAATGCGTAAAACAAAAATCATTTGTACAATCGGCCCTGCAAGTTCATCAGAAGAAGTCCTCACACAGATGTGTGAAGCCGGAATGAACGTTGCAAGACTTAACTTCAGCCATGGTGATCATGAGGAGCAGCTTGGCAAGATCAAGGTTATCAACAAAGTTCGTGATAAGATGGGTCTTCCTATCGCGATCATGCTTGATACTAAGGGACCTGAATACAGAATCGGTGTATTCAAGGATCACAAGGCAACTCTTGAAGAAGGTCAGGAATTTACTTTTACAGTTGATGATGTAATCGGTGATGAGAAGAAAGTTTCTGTAAGCTATAAGGGATTTGCAGAAGACCTTAAGAAAGGTGATACAATCCTTGTTAACAACGGACTTGTAATCTGCGAAGTTACCAAGGTTAAAGGTAACGACGTAATCACAAAGGTTATAGCAGGCGGAACACTTTCTGATAAGAAGAGCATGAACTTCCCAGGCAAAGTCCTTAAGCAGGCTTACCTTTCAGATCAGGACAAGGCAGACCTTCTTTTTGGTATAGAGCATGACATTGACTACGTAGCTGCATCTTTCGTATCTACTCGTCAGGATGCTCAGGATCTTCGTGACTTCCTTGATAAGAACGGCGGAAGAGACATCGACATCATCGCTAAGATCGAAAACAGATCAGGTGTTGAGAATATCGAAGAAATCTCAGAAGTTGTTGACGGCATCATGGTTGCAAGAGGTGACCTTGGTGTTGAGATTCCATTTATGGAAGTTCCTTCAGTTCAGAAAGAGATCGTTCAGAAGTGCCGACTCCTTGGAAAAAGAGTTATCATCGCAACAGAAATGCTTGAGTCTATGATAACCAACGTACGTCCTACAAGAGCTGAGATATCTGACGTTGCAAACGCAGTATATGACGGAGCTTCTGCTATCATGCTCTCCGGAGAGTCAGCTGCAGGTAAGTACCCTGTAGAAGCTGTTAAGACAATGTCAGAAGTTGCAGAATATACAGAGCAGCACATCAACTACACCAAGAGATTCAAGAACATGGACTTCAGCATTAGAAATAACCTCGATGCTATCAGCCATTCAACATGTTCTATGGCAATCGACGTTGATGCAAAGTGTATCGTAGTAAGTTCCATCAGCGGCCTTACAGCCCGCATGGTAAGCCGTTTCAGATGCCCTGTTGAGATCATCGGTATGACAACATCTGTTAAGGCCTTCAGAAAACTTGCACTTTCATGGGGCGTATATCCTCTGCTTTGCGATGAATTTGAATCACTAGATGTTCTCTTCTTCCACGCTATGCAGCAGGCTACCAAGATCCTTGACCTCAAGATGGGAGACAACGTAGTTCTTACAGGCGGTAAGATCGGCGGAACTTCAGGTCATACCAACATGATCAAAGTTGAGACTATTCATAAGATTTATTCATAATCTATAAATAGGGCTTTGGTCAAAAAAGAGTAAAGCTTGATTTAATAGTTGCATCATATATGCTTTGGTGTTAGCATTATGATAAATAAAAAGAAAGAGCGCATTGCGCATAGGTGAAGGAATGAGCATTAGATAATTTAGCTTGAGTGAACACTATCAGAAATGATCTTGCTGCTTATGGCAGCTGTTTTGTGTACGCTTAATCTGGATTATCATGCATTTCTACTTATGGCAGTTTGTTTATAGTAGGTCTATTTGTGTGAGTCTATTTTGTGTATGCAAAATAGACTCATTTTTTGTTGCAAAAACTTTATGGGTAACGAAGCTGGTATATACCTGACAAAGAGTCAAGATCATAGATTTGACCGGAGGTAAGTATATGTTACAGATTAAAAATCTTACTATTACACACAAAAAAGACCTGCGAATAATATTAGAAAAATTCAATATGGTATTAAACGATGGCGATAAAGCCGTGATCATAGGCGAAGAAGGTAATGGCAAATCTACCCTTATGAAATGGATCTATGATCCTGATATGGCAGAAGAATATGCAGAATGTCAGGGCGAAAGAGTTCTTGGGGCAGAAATGTTAGGATACCTTCCACAGGAACTTCCTGCAGATGATAGATCAAAAACTTTGTATGAATACTTTTCAGCTGCAAAGCTTTTCTTTGACAAGACACCAAAAGAACTTGCGGCTATGGCAAGTGAATTTCAGATTCCGGGCGACTTTTTTTACAGCGACCAGATAATGGAAAGCCTGTCGGGCGGCGAGAAAGTTAAGGCGCAGCTTATGAGGCTTCTTATGGATAACCCAACAGTCCTTCTTCTTGATGAGCCATCTAACGATATTGATATCAGCACGTTGGAACTGTTAGAAAAGCTTATAAATAACTGGAAGCACATAGTTCTCTATATCTCTCACGATGAGACTCTTATTGAGAATACTGCCAACATGATCATCCATATCGAGCAGATCATGAGGAAGACTAAGAGCAGATATACTATCGTGAAAGATAATTACAAAAACTATATCAAAAGAAGAGCAGAAAGTTTTGAAAGGCAGGAGCAGCAGGCAATCAACGACAGAAATGAGAAAAAGCGCCGCGATGAAAAATATGCCAGGGTTTATAACAGCGTAGAGCATGCTCTTTCCAATGTATCGAGGCAGGCTCCCGGCGTTGGTAAGAACCTTAAGGATAAGATGCATACTGTAAAAGCTATGGGTAAGCGCTTTGAAAAAGAAGATGAGAACATGACCAAGATGCCTGAACAGGAAGAAGCGATCTTTTTTAAACTGGGAAATGAAAGCGCCAAAATGCCGGCAGGTAAAACTGTTATCGAGTATGAACTTGATGAACTGAAAACTCCTGATGGAAACAAAGTACTAGCAAAGGATATTTTCTTAAGAGTAAGAGGACCTGAGAAGATCTGCATTGTTGGAACTAATGGAGTAGGAAAGACAACTCTTTTAAAGAAAATGGCGGATGAACTTCTTGGAAGAAGTGACATAAAGGCCCAATACATGCCACAGAACTACGAAGAACTTCTTGACCTTGATGCAACTCCGGTTGAGTTTTTGGATGATACTGGTGATAAAGCTATACGTACTCGTATTAGGACTTATCTGGGGTCATTGAAATACACAGCTGATGAGATGAATCATCCGATCAGAGAATTATCCGGCGGACAGAAGGCTAAGGTTTTACTTCTTAAGATGAGTTTATCAGATGCGAATGTTCTTATACTAGATGAACCTACGCGTAACTTTTCACCGCTTTCAGGACCTGTTATCAGGAAGATGATAGCATCTTTTCCAGGAGCAGTTATAAGTATATCTCATGATAGAAAATATATAGAAGAAGTATGCACAAAGACTTATACATTGACAAATGGAGGACTTAAATAACCATGAACTATTTTGTTGAAGGATTACAGGGTAGCGGAAAGAGCACCCTTGTTGATAGATTATCAAAACTTAAACCAGATTGCTGCACTGTTAAAGAGGGAGACTACTCCCAGATAGAGCTTGCATGGTGCGCGTATATGGACGAGCAGACATATCAGGATAAACTTAATACCTATCCTGATATGAAGGACATAATAGAAGCTAATACCTATAAAGAGAATGATAAAAGAATCGTCTGCTATACCAAGATAAGAACTGAAAAAAGAGATTTTTACAAAGATTTAGAGCAGCATGAGATATACAATGGAAGAGTTTCTTATGAAGACTTTAAACAGATTGTTCTTACAAGACTTAAGGCATGGAACCAGGACAACATGATCTATGAATGTTCACTTTTTCAAAACATTGTTGAAGATATGATTCTTTATAGATGCGCATCAGATGATGAGATCATAGATTTTTACAAGCTTATAAGAGAAGCTCTTTCAGATAAGGATTATCATGTTTTCTACCTGAAAGCTGATGATATTGTAGGTAATCTAAACGTGATCCGTAAGGAACGGTCTGATGATAATGGGAACGAGATGTGGTTTCCTTTAATGATCGATTATTTTGATAATTCCCCTTATGCAAAAGAAAAGGGAATCAGAGGAGAAGCTGCTCTGATAGGACACTTTATTCACAGACAAGAGCTGGAACTTAGAATTTGTAAGGAAATTTTTCCTGATAAATGTACTGTGATCAGTTCTAAGAATTATAACGACGATGAGCTATCTGAGTAATCGGTTATTATCTTCTGAACGGCGCGGAATACTAATTTTTATTATTATACGGACCTGAGCTTGATAAAACCTGACCCTTTCAAAATGTCTTGCTCATAAATGAAAAAGGTGATAAAATGTAACGCGTTTTTGTGCCAAGTTTTAATTTTGAATATAATGAAGATGTGGGGGAAGAAAAATTCTCCTTTGTCCAGATTTGTATAGACATTTTTTGAAAGGATCAGATTTAATGGCTGGAAATAATAAAAGGGGAATAATCAGCAAGGTTATAAAAGTTATCATAAGTATTATTGCAGTTTTTGCACTGATCATAGTAGCAGGCTTTGGAGTTCTGACTATTTTTGAATACAGACCTGATGATACAGAAAATATAGAACTAACTGGAGAAGCTTCCAAAGAGCTTTCTGCAGGAGAAACTTTTTCAGTACTTACCTGGAATACAGGATACGGAGCTTTGGGAGATAACGCAGATTTCTTCATGGACGGCGGTACTATGGTTTATACTGCTGATGAAAAAAGAGTTAAAGAAAACCTTGAAGCTATTGCTTCTGAAATAGAGACTGTAAACCCTGATATCGTATTTTTACAGGAAGTTGATACAGTTGCAGACAGATCCTATAAAATAAATGAAGTTTCATTTTTTTCAGAAAGAAATCAGGGCAAAATAAGCTCTTATGCACTTAATATGGATGCAATTTATATTCCATATCCAATTCCTCCAATCGGAAGGACCAAAGTTGGAATTCAGACTCTGTCATCATTTGAGATAGCATCAGCTACAAGACTTTCACTTCCTGTACCATTTAAATGGCCGGTAAGCACATGTAATTTCAAGAAGTGTCTTAATGTGTCCAGAGTTCCTGTGCAGGGATCTGACAAGGAACTTGTTCTTATCAATCTCCATCTTGAAGCTTATGATAGCGGAGAAGGCAAGATCGCACAGACCAACATGCTTCGCGAAGTGCTTCAGGCTGAGCTTGATGCAGGTAACTATGTAATAGCAGGCGGAGACTTCAATCAGGTATTCTCCAATACTGATGCAAGCGCTTATCCTACATATGAAGGTGCATGGCAGCCTGGAAGCATAGACGTTTCTGAGTTTGGCGACGGATTTACCTTTATTACAGATAGCAAGGTTCCAACCTGCCGTTCCCTCGATAAGGTATATAGCGGAGCTGACAAGGATACTTTCCAGTATTATGTTATCGATGGATTTATTGTATCAGGTAATATCACTATCAATGCATGCGAGACTCAGGATCTTGGCTTTGTTAATTCAGACCATAACCCTGTAGTTCTTAC
>JAEEGH010013697.1_pt1 | contig 17940 bp, 10 predicted proteins | sample 9134181 | NCBI WGS metagenome assembly JAEEGH01 (sample SAMN16246544, study PRJNA631951) | gut metagenome | biome: gut microbiome; feature: rumen; material: DP-attached | host: Bos | place: Iran: Karaj | collected 2018-10 | reverse complement strand
TGATGTCAGAGAGAATATCTTTGCCTCCGGCCAGCGCACGCGTGCCAGAGTGAATGTATAGTCCTTGATGCGCTTTGCAATGCCCAGTCCCTGGAAGTCGGGATGCACTATGAGTCCTGACGTGGTGACATAGCTCTTGTTGCCCCAGGTCTCGATATAACTGAAACCGGCAAAGCGGTCATTCTCGTCAAGAGCTATCACGGCCTTGCCCTCTTTCATCTTCGTGGCTACGTACTCGTGTGTGCGCTCGGCAATGCCAGTACCGCGCTTCTTCGCTGCTATGCGTATGGTGTCGAGTATCTCATCGACGTACTTCTCATGTGTGGCATCTGCCACAAGTATTCTGATATTGTTGTTCAAAGTTATGAGTTATGAATTAAGAGTTATTGTTATTCAAAGTTAAGAGTTTTGAATTATGAGTTATGAGTTGCTGTTCAAAGCGATGAGTTAAAGTCACTTTTTCAACTCATAATTCATAACTCAAAACTTGCTATATCACCATGTCGGGCAACACGCTTGACAGTTCGTCAACGATGTCCACATGTGATGCGCCCTCACGTATTACTATAAATATGGTGTCGTCGCCTGCTATGGTGCCGAGCACATCCTTCAGCGCCGCTGCATCGATGTTTGACGCTATGCTGCTTGCAAAGCCCGGACGTGTCTTCATCACTGCCATGTTGCCCGAGAACTGTATGGACTCGAATCCCGTAACGAGCGGCAGGTCCTTCTTTGGCTCCGGACGGTGCTGCCGACGGTAGTCGTCTTCGTTTGGCAATACGTAGTATTTACGACCGTCTGCACTCGTTGCCTTGGCGACCTTTAAATATACAAGGTCACGCGACACTGTAGGCTGCGCCACATCTATATGTTGCCTCCTTAGTGCCTGCATCACTTCTTCCTGCGATTCCAGTTCGTTATTTAGTATCACCAGCCGCAGTGCAGCCAGTCGGTCAGCTTTCTTCATAAAACGTTATACTGAATATTTATTCACGTTTGGACTGCAAAATTACGAATAAAAATTCAAACGGCAAAATATTTTCTTTGTTTTTTTTCAGTCACGTTATGATTTAAATGTTTTTTAAACATACATCACAAAAAATGCAGTATTCTCTTTGCCGTTTGCCGTTTTTTAAGTAATTTTGCAATAAACAAAAGTAAAGACGCAATGAGTTTATTATCAAAATTTCTGGAACATCCAATAGTAACCACCGACAGCCGCAACTGTCCTGAAGGAAGTATATTCTTTGCATTGAAGGGTGAGAACTTCAATGGTAACAAATTTGCCGCACAGGCTTTGGAAAAGGGGTGCGCATACGCCGTGGTGGACGAGAAGGAGTATGCCGTGGACGATCGCTACATCTGCGTAGATGACACTCTCAAGGCTTTACAACTCCTGGCATACGAATATCGCAACACTCTCAACATTCCTGTAATAGGAATAACAGGCACCAACGGCAAAACCACAACAAAGGAACTGGTAAGCACCGTGCTGTCAAAGAAGTACAATGTGCTATACACCCAAGGCAACCTCAACAACCACATTGGCGTGCCGCTTACCTTGCTGCGCCTACGTAAGGAACATGAGATTGCTGTAATAGAAATGGGTGCCAACCATCCTAAGGAAATTGAATTTCTCACTGGCATAGCCTGCCCTACATGCGGTATAATCACAAATGTAGGCAAGGCGCACCTGGAAGGCTTCGGCTCGTTTGAAAAACTCGTGAACACTAAGTGCGAACTATATGATTATCTTGGTGCCGCCAACAACACGCCGACCATCTTCGTAAACCATGACGACGACATCTTGCTGAAGAGGGCTATGGCTTTCAATACCGCACCTAAGACATACGGTGTGAAATCTGCACAGGCTGACATCAAGGGAAAAATCATTGACTGCGATCCTTTCTTGCGTTTTAAACTCTTTATGAATGGCAGTGAACACAAGGTTACCACGCATCTCGTTGGCTCATATAACATATATAATGCACTGGCTGCTGCTACCATCGGCAAAGAGTTTAATGTGAATGAAGAAGACATCGTAGCCGCACTGTCCGACTATGTGCCAAGCAACAACAGGTCGCAGTTCACAGAGACCGCCAACAACAAGCTTGTCGTTGATACGTATAATGCAAACCCTACTTCTATGATGGCTGCATTGGAGAATTTCACCTTGATGAGCGCACCAAACAAAATGGCTATTCTGGGTGAGATGCGTGAACTGGGCAGTATCAGTGCCGAGGAACATCAAAGGGTAGCCGACTTCCTGAAGTCTCACGGCATTAACGATGTTTGGCTTGTGGGCGCTGGCTTCACCGATACAGTATGCAACTTCCGCAAGTTCCCAGATTCTACTGCAGTAAAGGCAGAACTGACTGCAAATCCAATAAAAGGCAAATGTATCCTGATCAAGGGTTCTAACGGTAACCGACTGTTTGAACTGCCTGAGCTATTATAAACAGGCATCAATTTTAACATACCAAAAGGCTATTGTAATATGATAGCTTTTACATCGTAATTCGATAGATTTTACGACGGGGCACACGAAAAAAAGGAATCCCCGCAAGACGATAAGCCTTGCGGGGATTAATTATGTTTCAGATACTATTGCTCTGGCAAGCGTATGTTGCCCTGGCAATATTTGATGTATCAATACTGATTACTTGATCTGTGCACCGGCAGCGTTGTACTCTGCATTGCCGTTAACGATAACGAGCTTACCGTCCTTGATGAACTTCTTGACAGCAGGAGCAGTCTCTTCATCAGCCTTGACACCAGCAACGCCTGTAGCCTCTACAGTGTAAACCTCGAACATTACACGACCCTGACCACCAAATGTTATGTCAAATGACTTGGCTGGAGTTGTAGCAACGAACTCTATAACACCAGGAACATTTGCCACGTTACGTGCAGGCAAAAGGTTACAGTCTGTTGTATACTTCATGTTAGCAGCAGTTACAAGAGTTTCGCTATCATCAACATTTGAAATACCGATAACCTTGATACCTGCAATGTCTTTTTCAGTGCTCTTTGTTGACACTGTGATGACCTTGTTAACCTTTACCAGACCTTCAAACTGAGGGTTTGCATTCCATGTAGCAGAGTTAGAAAGTGTAGCACCTGCTGCAGGCTTTGCTGTATAAATGCTGTCTGCGCTCTCTCCAAGTCCGCCGAGAACTTCATCAGAACCACCGTCCTCTATGATTTCAGGAGCTTTCAGAGTAGCAGTGAGAACCGCAGCTGAAGCATTATTAGCAATAGTATAATACTCTACAGTCTTGCTTGACTCTTTTGACACTTCCAGACCATCAGCAATAGCTACTGCATAGTAGGTAACACTAGATGTAATACTCAAAGGCCCTGTGTAAAGTGTACCATTGCTTGGTGTCACACCTGTCTGTGTGCTATAATAGATAGAAGCGCCTGATGTGCTTGACTTCATGACAACGTTTCCATTTACGACAGAAATAGATGGAGCGATGGTCTTACCTTCATTACGCTCCACGACGATACCGACGAATTGTGGTTTTGTTGCTCCACGGTGTATGATAAAGAAATTCTTTCCGTTACCATCTGAGCCAACAGTATACTCATTATTTGAGTCCATATTGTCAGTTTCCTGCTTCGACTCAGACCATGAGATGTTTCCACCTCCAGCACTGGCATTAACCAATTTTATGACATCACCAGTTTTTAAGGTAACGCCACTTGGCAATGAAACTTTTGCATAAGAACCACCTGAATTACCGACGCTGATCTTTCCTCCGGTAATCATTGTAGCATCTTTACTACCATGACCATTATAAATAGTCACAGCACCTCCATCGGTTATTGTGTAAGCAGTAAAATCTGTCAATGTTGCATGATAGCCCAGAGTCTCCTCATCTCCGTAACCTATGACAACATTAGGAGCATCAGAACCGATACTAAAAGAGAAAATCTCATCTGCACTGACTGACACTGCCGCAAAAGCGGCTGCAATAAGAGTAAAAATTTTTTTCATAAGCATTAATGTTAAGTAAATGATTTTTTTATAATGTAGTTGATTAAGAAGCTGATACCATGTTAAACTATCTAATATCTTGATTTAAATCCAGAACGCGAAGATTGCGAAACCGAATTTGGTGTAAAATTACTTATTTTCTGGAAAGTAACAAAAAAAAACACGTTAATATTTGTTATTTAACTTGTTTTTAACGATATAGACATTAGTAAACTAAGAATCCCCTTCAATACCGAAAAGGTAATGAAGGGGATTCTATTATATTCTAGTGAATAAAATACTATCCACTACATATCTTATCTGCGTCTCTTAGCGCCTGCAGACTGTGCTGAGCGCCACTTTGCAGCACCAATACCGTTAGCAACGATCTCGTTATCAAAGTTCTTGAAGTAGAGGTTTGCATTGCCTGGTATTTGACTGTTAACACCTGTAGAAACAGTAGAGCCATCGATAGACTGTGTATGGTGCACATGCGCAGTCTCTGAACCTACTTGTGGAACAGGTGGATTAGGCTGGTACATCAAGTCAACTGCAGAGATGTCAGCAATCTTGACCTTCAGACCACCTATACCTGCAGGGTAAGTTACCTCTTCCCATGAAGAGAACTTACCGAATGAGTTCTTATTTGCACTGAATGCGCTTGCAGAGAACACTTCGCCTGTAGATGCTGAGATGTTATCATTTGTTGACCAGTTGTCATGGATGTCAAATGTTGCCTGATCCTGACATACACCATCAAGCGTACGGATATCCGCACCGAGGAGGTTCAATGGACGCTCATCACCCTCTGCCTTCGTCAGTACGAAGAGATTCTTGCGGATGGTGAATGTTGAACCCATAGGTATACTGCGGAAGTTCAGCATGATTGAGTTGCTTGCATAGGTATTGAAGTTAATAAACGTATTGTTCTCAATCGTAATATTAAACACAATACTTGGGTCTGCCCACTGTCCTGTACCAGTACCATGAGTCAGGAAGTTTCCTATAGGTGTATCGAAGAACGTGTTGTTACGCCATACCATGTTGTTGAAACAGTTAGACTCTGGGTTGTTCAGATCTGCAGTGAAGAAGCCATAGCCCTTACCGTTACCTGAATATCCACCACAGTTATAGAACTCACAATCTTCAACAAGGAAATTCTTGATAAACTCACCGTATTGACACTGTGTACGACCGAAACCACGTACAAGACGCTGGAACGAGCACCCACGGATTTCGAAGTTCTCAACATATATACCCATACCACCTGAATACTGGTTGAAGAGGTAGTTTCCTGTTGGTTTAGCAGCCTCGAAGCTGTTGCATGCAGGTGGGAAGTCAAAGTCTATATCCTCAAAGATGATTTGGTCAATCTCTATAGGGATATTCGCATTCTCACCATCAAGTGGCAGACGTCCGAGCATGAACCATGCAGGAGAGCTGTTTGGATCTGGCAGACAGCGCAGGTCGTAAACCTTTGCCTTTGGCTTACCGGCAGCAAGATCTTCAGGATTTGTCTTCAGAGTGAAGCCCTTGTAGAGGTCTGTGTTAGAAGTTGTGAAGTAAACTTTTCCTCCTTCAAGATAGAACACCTGATCCTCTGCCAATGTATTATCAATCATGAAGTCCTGGAGCACCTTGTCAAGACGGATAGCCTTGAAGTTTGGACCCAATACGCTTTCATAGTCAGAGAACTTATATACAACGTCGTTCATGATCATTGTATCAACCTCTGCGTATCCATTAGCCTCATTAAGGATAATAGGATCACCAACCAAGCCCATTGTACGCTTTGTTCTTGTGTTGTAAACAGCATCAACAGGAATAGGAATATCCTTGTCTATTACATCAATGACATAAACTGAGTTCTGTGTAAGACCCGTAACATCAATGTAGCCACGCTCAAAGTCCGCGTCAGTAAGAACATAGTTCGTGCCCTGGAACTGCTCCGGTACCTCTGCACCAGGTGAAGATTCTGAAGCTGCAATACGGAAATAGTCACACTTCCATACCTTCTCGCCTTCCGGACCATCAACCTGAGTGAAGTGCTCACACCACTCCTGGTATCTGGTCTGCCACAATGCATACTCGGCAGCATCTTTTGCATTCTCCGGGTCAAGTACCTTACCCTTACTCATAGGCTTGGTACTACGGTTCAGGTGTACGCGGAAACTTGCCTTACCTGTAACAGGGTCATATACATTGTCCGTAATCTTTGAGATAATGTCAGGTGTTGAATAACGAGCCTTGGTAGAAATCTGAAGATACTCTGACCAATGCTGTCCGTCACCATAGCCCCACCACTGACTGTTATGTGCCTCTCCACGGTCAGAAAGTGCACGAATTGCAAAACGATAGTTAGTGTTGTAAGCCAAGTTTTCAAGATACATAGTATCCTTGTCAGCTGGCACTGTATATGTGAAGAGAATGTTGTCAGGATTTTCCCATGCTGCTTCACCATTAGCAACTTTCTGCTGTGTTGAGACTTTTATCTCATAGCCAACAGCATCACGCACCTTACTCCATGAGAGGAAGATGGTATTAAGTCCTTTTACATCGCAAATGTCTGGGTCACTTGAACCAGCCGACACGGTGTAACGTGTACGGAACTGCGGACGCATCAGACGGTCTGCATTCTCTGACGCGAGATTGTCATCATCGCTACATGAGAATATAGCGAACGTTGACAGCAGCATCAATGAATATAATAATATTTTTTTCATATACTTGTATTTTCTTTATAATATTAGGAATTAATATCCGTAATAGTTTGTGTAACCGCCACGACGGACAGCCTCACGTGGTATAGGAAGGAGGTAACGTACTACTGGGTATTCCTCAAGATTCTCACCAAGGGTGATTTCTCTTGGCTCACCGTTTTCTATGAGATAAACCTTGCTGTAGTCAACTGCATCAGAGCCACCGCGGATATAACCATAGAGAGAGTAGCGAATCTGTGCCTTTGGATAACCTGCATCATCATCATACCAGTTAGAATAGAAAGCTGCGCCTTCTACCCATGCTGCCTTATCTACAGACTCATCGTTTGGCTTCTTTATCACAGTGTAGTCAAGACCATTATCTTGGAACCACAACTGAGGATCCTTCTTAATCAGCACAGCTGCATGGGTACTGGTCTTCAACTCTGTAGATGTTGATTCCTTGTTAAGAATATAGAGACATGGCAGAGTAGTGTTCTGATAGTAGCTCAGGTCAACCTTGCTCTGTGCAGGATTCTTTATATATATGTAGGTTATGTCGTTTGGCAACAAGTTGTTGTCGAAATATGCAATGTTATCGTGTTCCTGAACAGCATCAGTCCAAGTACAACCAGCAGACGCATCCTCTGCAACAGCATAGTTACGCATGAATGTCCAGTAAAGTGTCTCACCGAGCATGTTGTTACGTACGAGGTCCTTCCAACGCATGTTTTCGCCGGCGAACTCGAACTTACGCTCGTCAAGGATAGTCTTAAGGAATTCATCATAACCATCAGTATTAATAGCTGGAGCACCTGATGCAGAGTTACGGAAAGCACGCTCACGAACAGCCTCTACACACGCAATAGCCTTCTCGCTTACAGTACCTGTAAGCTTGAGGTCTGCCTCAGCATACATCAACAGCACATCAGCATAGCGCAGATATGGATAGTTGATACCAGTGTTAGAAGTTGATATGTTAGAGTATGCACTCGTTGTGTTCCAAATCTTAGACCACTTCAGGTTGTGCAGACCATATGATGCACGGAGGATAGGTGTACCCTGGTAATCATAGTACCAGAATCCCTCACCTACATACTTACGGGCATCACCCTCTGCAAAACTGTAACGATAGAATGACTCGAGGTACTGACCACCGTTACACTCACCCCAAGCATAGTTTGTCTCACCACCGTTAGAGCTGAATGTAGGACCCTGACGATAACCTATTGAACCAGAAGACTCAATAGAGAAAGGAAGTTCGAAGATTGGGTCGTCCTCATTGTTGAAAGACATGTTACACTCATCATAGAACACCTGCTGGTAATCCTTCGTAAGGCTGTGTGTGCCGCTCATGATTACTGAATCAGCATAGAGACGAGCCTTCTCAAGGAAGTAGTTCTCCAACTCCTCATTTGGCTTACCCATGTATCCGTAAGTGGTAACATCACCCTCTTCATGGCGAAGAGAGTAACCTGCAGCCTGCAGTGAGATACGAGCTATCATTGCCCAGCATGCTTCCCTGGAAACGCGCTCAATACCTTCAGATATCTCATTAGCGAACTTCATCTTTGGAGCTATCTCAGCGAGATCCTCTACCAAAGTCTTGGCAATTTCATCACGAGAAACGATAGCCGGAGCAAAGTTCTCTGTTGCAGATGTAGGCTCCAGTGTGAAAGGAACATCTCCCCAGTAACACATCAGCTCGTAGTAGAGCATGGCACGCATTACCTTTGCCTCACCCATCATCTGAGTAATCTCTTTGTTCTTCTCATTATAGATAGGACCATTCTTGAGGTTATAGATGAAGTTGTTGGCATTCTCAATTCCAGAGTATGTAGCATTCCACACACTGTTTACAGTGCTACTGCTTGCATCGCAATCATAGCGCTGAGGAGTGTTTGTCTGCTTTGTCTCCTTACTGTTGCTGACATAATCCACGTCAGAATTGAGGACGAGCGAGTAGGTGTAAGCCTGACCAAAGCAGTTGCTTGCCAATATGCTTGAATATACACCGTTCAATGCCTCGCCAGCATCCTTCTGTGAACTGAAGACATCTTCTATGGAGTACTTGGAAGGAGAATCCACGTCGAGGTAGTCGTTGCAGGCTGTCAACGCAAGTACACCGAGTCCACTGATTAATATATTCTTAATATTCATTTTGTTCAGTTTTCTTTAAGTTGAAATTAGAATGTTACGTTAACACCGAAAGAGAATGTGCGTGCACGTGGGTAACGGTTATAATCCATAGAAGGAGTCAGACCTGACTGCACGTCAACCTCTGGGTCATAGCCTGAGTAACCGGTTATCATAAACAGGTTGCCTGCAGACATGTAAGCGCGAAGCTTGCTGATCAGCAGCTTGTCAGTAATGCTCTTTGGGAATGTGTAACCGATAGTGATATCAGAGCAGCGAACGAATGAACCATCCTCTATGAAATAAGAGTTGATAGTATTTGTAACAACGTCGGCTGGGTTCCACAGACCTTTTGCTGCATTCATAGCGAGATAGTCTGTTGTCTGATCAAGCACAGTCTTGCTAGTTGTGGTGTAATCGTCATGGCTGCCGAAGTCTGCTGTGTAGCACCAACGGTTTGCACGAGAGAACTTAGAAAGAACATTCGTATATGTTGTAGCAGAGCTTGAGCTTGAAGACAGAGCATAAGCTGTAGCGTTATACACGTCGAAGTTCAGCATATAGGTGAAGTTTGCAGAGAAGTCCCAGTTCTTATACTGACCAGAAACTCCGAAACCACCCTGCCAACGTGGGTTTGTATTACCGATTACGGTACGGTCCTTATCTGTAATCTTGCCATCACCGTTAAGATCCTTGAACTTGATCTTACCAGGCATAGAAGGATCACCTGATGTAGAAGCAGCGAGAACGTCTGTTGTCATCTCTGGCACACCATCCTTGAGCACCCACTTTGTCTTGTTGTTCCATGTATCGAGATCGAAGTCGTTCACAGTGTAGAGTCCGTCATATACATATCCGTAGAACAGACCTACCTCACCACCTACCTGGAGGATGTAGTCATCCTTGCCTGAAGAGCTGAAGCGTGAGCTGTAGTTATAAAGGATGTCATCTGTAGCGTTGAGCTGCTTAACCTTCATCTTATTGTGACCGATGGTGAGGTTACCAGATACGACATAGTCCTTACCACGAACGAAGTCACCATTAACTGTCAACTCGAAACCTGAGTTCTGAACCTTACCAATGTTCTGATACTGGTAGCTGTAACCAGAAGTTGTTGAGATTGCTGACTTGTAGAGCAGGTCACGTGTAGTATTCACGTAAACCTCAGGAGTAATGCTCAGACGGCCACCCCACAATACGATATCAGCAGCGAGGTTACGTGTGATTGTTGTCTCCCACTTGATATCCTTGTTTGGATAGTTAGATGGAGATGTGTAGTAGCGCTCACCATACTGGCGTGCCTCACCGAAGCCAGGACCACCCTCGTTAGATACGGTGTAGCGATAACGCCACAGGTCTGAATCGATGTTGTTGTTACCAGCAAGACCGAATGCGAAGCGGAGCTTCAACTGATCAATCCACTTTACGTTAGCAAGGAACTTCTCCTTGTTTACTACCCATGCACCAGATACTGATGGGAACCAACCCCACTGGTTGCCAGGAGCGAACTTGGTAGAACCGTCACCACGCAGTGTAGCAGAGATGAGGTACTTGTGATCGTAGTTGTAAGATACCTGACCGAAGAAAGATGCTGTACGGTCTGGTGTTGAAGCATAGGTGTCAGAGAGATATACATCACCGAGACCCATGTTGTCGAATGCACGCTCAGCAGAGATAGAACGGTCGAAGTAACGGTTCTTCTGTGTGCTCTCCTTGTACCAAGAGTTATAGATTTCCTGACCGAGGAGGAATGACCAGTTGTGTACGTCATTCACATCGAAGTTGTAAGAAGCCGTGTTAGTCCATGTATAAGACTGCTGTGTACGGTTTGTAACCTGAGCCACTGGCTGTGAGTTATACTTCTTACCCTCAGAAGAGAGGTAACCCCAATAACGCTTTGTATCACGGAATGTGATAGAGTAGTTACCCTCTGTACGCAAAGTCAGACCCTTGATAGGAGTCCATGTGAGCGACATACGGTTATTGATGTTGTATGAGTGCTTCTTCTGAACGTTAGTATTGATGTTTGAAAGCGGATTGTTCTCATCCCACTCTGCAAGAGCATCAGGATCAACGTTTACGAAGTGTGTACCATAATCAGCGAGCTGAGTATAACCCTTTGTAGGTGCATACTTCAGTACGTCAATGATACCGCCGGTACCTACACCGTCACCACCAGCACCCTCATCACGACGATATGTCATTGTTGGGCTGTAGTTGAACTTAAGGTTCTTGTGAAGATCTGTGTTCAACTTGAAGTTGATGTTTGTACGACGAACGCCAGAACCAAGGATTGTACCCTTATCCTCTGTCTGTGTGAGAGAGAGCTTGAACTTTGTCTTGTCGTTACCACCACCTACGGCTACGTTTGCCATATAGTTAAGTGGAGTCTCGTTCATAACCTCATCCTGCCAGTCCTTGTTAGGCAATGTGGTATATACGTCGATATCACCAGGGTTACCGAAATTCTCACGCCAGTTACGAGCAGATGTAGAAGAATAAGCCACACCGCCCTGAGCACGATCCCATGTGTACTCTACGAAATCGCCGAGGTTCATCAAGTCGAGCTTCTTTGCTCTGTGAGCAAGTGTCAGACGACCGTTGAACTCAACCTGCACCTTACCTGCCTGTGCTGACTTTGTAGTAACGACGATAACGCCGTTACCACCCTTCGCACCATAGATTGCGGTAAGAGAAGCATCCTTCAATACGTCGATAGAAGCGATATCTGATGGTGGGATATCGTTGATGTTTGACTGCTGGAAACCATCAACGATGTAGAGAGGCTCGTTAGACTGTGTCACAGACGTAGCACCACGCACGCGGATGTTGACGTCTGCACCAGGCTGACCATCGACAGATGTTACCTGCACACCGGCAATCTTACCAGCAAGTGCCTCAGTAGCAGAAGACACTGGAACAGCTGCAAGCTTTGCACCAGAGACAGAACCTACTGAACCAGTAAGGTCCTTACGAGCCTTAGATGTGTAACCTATGGCAACGACCTCATTCAGAGTTGTAGCGTCGTCCTCGAGGACCACGTTGACTGAGGTTTTGCCACCTACCTTTACGCTTGCTGGCTTCATACCTACGTATGAAATCTGCAAGTCATGCGACGCTGAGGACATCTTGATGGTGAAGTTACCGTCAAAATCGGTTACGGTACCGTTCTGAGTACCCTTCTCCATGACGGTAGCACCGATAACCGGCTCACCCATGCTGTCCTTAACGTTTCCTGTTACTGTCTGCGCCTGCACGGATGCACAAAAAAGCATCAACATTGCAACGAGCGCACAGCGAACGTTGTTCATTTTTTCAGACATAGTTAGATAATTTGATTAGTATAAATAATTGATGTTAATTTGCATTGATGTTGATCACATAGTAAAGGATGTAAGTATTGATAGGACAAACAAACCTTATTTCGGAATGTTGTGCAAAGATAACTAAAAAAAAGAAAACATGCTTTAAGGAAATTGTTAAAAATCACTAATACCCCCAAAATGGGCTGTTTTTACCCCCTGTTTCCCTTGATTTCTTGAAAAAAACACGCAAAACAGCGTATTTTGCATGACATTCTCAGGGAAGTATATGCAGAGCGAAAGGAGTAAAAATTAAGGAAAATATACATGTAGATTCCATTAATTCACACTTTAAAAAAAGCATAAAGACGGGAGAGTTGACTATATTCTCCCGTCCTTATGTTCGATGCCATGCAACATCTTAAAACGTCATCGAGCGTATGTACAGAAATCCACATTCTCCTTTCACAGGGAGGAACAGGATGAACATACTCGATTATTACGTTACCAATCTTACTTGACCTTCGCATACTCTGTTGCTCCCAACAGGAAACATCCGAGGCCGTAATCATCAAAATCAGGTTCGCGGTAATACGTACATGGCTGCGAAGATGCAGGGCGATCGCCAGAACCCTGAACATAGCCGAGGAAACCATCGTTATGTACGCATGACGCGCATGCCTGCCATGCCTTATCTACGGCAGACTTGTATTGCTTACCCTTCAGCAGCTTATTGTTCACACCCCATGACATTCCATAAAGGAACAAAGCCGTACCTGAGAGTTCCGGACCGGCAAAATCCTGTGAGGCAAGGCTTGCATTCCAGAATCCGTCCTCACGCTGCAATGCCAGGAGGGCCTTTGTCATTGCAAGATAGTCTTTCTTCAGAGTTTTATAGTAAGGGTCCTTTGGCGACATTGTTGACATCACCCTTACGAGTGCTGCATACACCCAACCATTGCCACGGCTCCAATAGCAGTTCTTGCCATCGTTCTCCTTATATGGCGCCACGAAATTCTTATCACGCCACCACAAACCTTCCGGTTCGTTGAACAGGCCGCCTCCGCACTCGTTACGGGTCCATTTGTACGATTTCATCGCATAATCCAGGTATTTTCTGTCGCCGGTAATCTTCGTCAGCATGGCATACGCAGGCATAGCCATCTGTATGGCATCTATCCAGAACCAGCACTCTACGCTACCAGCCTCTATCTGGTTGTCGAAGTTCTCGCGCATCTTGGCGAGTTTCTCTTCGCCACCTACCTGTTCGTAGCGCATGAAATATGTCTGCGCGCAACATTGGTGATCAGCATCCACGGTAGTAGGCTTACCGCTATATGGTCCCCACTTATGGAACTTTCCCCATGTATCCACATACTCCATGTACCTTGCCTCCGGCTCTGCCTCGTTAAGCGCCATCAGTCCTTCATAATACACGCCGCGTGTCCACAAGTTACTTGGACGCAGTTTTTTTGCATTTGTCGGTGCAGTAGGATCACTCCACTTTGCCATAAAATAATCGTTGGCACGCTTTGCAAGCGTAAGCGGAGACTGTGCACTTGCACCCAGCATGGTGCAGCACAACAAAGTGATAATTGTCAGTTTCTTCATTATTATAGGTTTGTTAGTGTTTTGTTTCTTAGTAACTTGCCGTACAGTCAATGCCTGCCGCCTCTACCATCTCCTTGATACCATCGAGTGTTTCGCATGATGCCTTGCGCAGGTTATGTGCCGGCGTCTCGCGGTCTATGGTGTATATCATCACCTGCGACGGTGCAATCTCCTTGACGGCTTCGAGCCACGGCTGCACATAGGCATCACTGGTGTTTGATACGGACTTACCATCATACTCGCCTTCCATGAACATCGTCTGTATGATTACCTTGCCATTGAACTTTCGCAGGTCTGCCACCACGTCGGCAACCTTATAGCGAGGCGATACCGGACGATCAACCTTTTGTATATAGTCATCGCACACGGTATCAAGTTTCTGAATATTGTTGTCCACCTTCAGCAACGCATTGCGCACTTCCTCCTTATATATATATGTAGCATTGCTCAGCACTGAGACCTTCGCCTCAGGGAAATATTCATTGCGCAGCTCTACTGTATCGTCGATTATCCCTGCAAAGTCAGGATGCCCCGTAGGCTCACCGTTCCCTGCAAACGTAATCACGTCAAGCGGCTCGCCCGCAGCATGGCGTTGCTTCAGCACCGATGCGAGTGCACCGCGCACCTCTTCCCTGGTAGGCCGCTTTTCCTTCGGACGGTAGTCTGCGTTGAATCCACATTCGCAGTATATGCAGTCGAAGGAGCACACCTTTCCGTCGCCGGGCATAAGGTTCACACCCAGCGAAACGCCTAAGCGGCGACTGTGCACCGGTCCGAATATGGGTGATGGGTATATTATTGTTGACATTTTGTTTATGGTGGGTTCTATTAATTCGCTTTGTTATATTTTCGAATTTTTTTCGAGGGCAGAGTGTCAGTTGTTGAGGGAGCATAGCGGGCTATGTGACCGAAAGAACTGATAGTATGCACCGAAAGAAAACGAAAAGATGACAAAACGTCAACCCACGTTTAAAGTTTAAATTTACGGTGGGAATTAATAGAACCCACCTTATATTACTACATGGCAAGCAAAGCTTGCAAAAATTAAATCCACATATTATATCACTGTGCCTTTTCCACCTCTATACGGAAGGTGGTTCCAGAACCTACTACAGAGCGCAGCACATATATCTTACCGTGGTGGTATTCCTCTATTATACGGCGCGCAAGCGAGAGCCCGAGTCCCCATCCACGTTTCTTGGTCGTATAGCCAGGCCGAAAGACATTCTTTATATTCTTGCGTTCAATGCCCTTACCTGTATCCGACACATCTATGTTTATCCTGTTGCCTATGGCCTGTGCACTGATAGTGATGCTGCCTGAACCTGCCATGGCATCCACCGCATTCTTACAGAGATTCTCAAACACCCATTCAAACAGCTGAGGGTTCACGAGAACCTCGGCATCCTCATCGTCAAGGTGCGACGTGATGCTTACCTTCTGCGACGTGCGTCTGCCCATGTAGTCCACCACGTGCTGCAGTATTTCCGCCAGCCTCACATTGTGGCGCTCCGGAGCCGAACCGATCTTGGAGAAGCGGTCAGCTATAAGCTGCAGTCGCTTCACATCCTTATCCATCTCTGGTATCAGTTCATCCTCCGGATAAGTCTCACGCAGCATCTCCGTCCATGCCATAAGACTTGAGATAGGCGTACCGAGCTGGTGTGCAGTCTCCTTCGACAGTCCCACCCACACCTTGTTCTGCTCTGCTTTTTTCGACGTAAGCAGTGCGAAGATGGCAATCACCACAAACAGCATCACAACGCCGAGCTGTATGTACGGATAGTATGCAAGTCGGGTGAGCAGCAGCGAGTCGTCATAGCATACCAGCAGATAGTCATTGGTGCCCTCTCCTATCTGCACCTTTATAACCTGTTGCCGCATACGCATTGACACCGCCTTCTGTTGTGCCACAGCAAGCGAATCCTCGGCATTACGTGCCCTCAGACTCACGTTACGGTATGTCTGTACGTTTCCGGCGGCATCAGTCACTATCACCGGTATGGTGTTGTTCTGCTCTATCACCTTCAACACGAGGTTGAGATCCGTATCCTCATCAGCAAGACTGAGCGTATGCATAGCCTCCGCCCATATCTCCATGCGGTTGCGTTCCTCCCTCGCAAGGTCTTTGACAAGGTAATGGCTCACCACGAGTGACACTGCGGCTATCACGACCGCAGAAATCACAAGGGTAACTTTCACCTGCTGTATCTTATCAGTCCAGTTCGCCACTTTCCACATATTTTTACCTTGCCAATGCAAAAGCTATGCTTTTACAATGTAAAACGATAGCTTTTACAGTGTAATTTGATAGCTTTTACAGTGTAATTTGATAGCTTTTACAGAGCCCTTTCTAACACACTGATTTTCAAATCCGTACATTTACAGACTTTCAAGCATGCGCTTGATGACCACTTCTGCAGAAATTTCACGGTTTGCAGCTTCAGGAATCACCAGTGAGTTCTTGCTCTCTATCACATCGTCGGTAACGATGAGTCCGCGACGTACTGGCAGGCAGTGCATGAATTTTCCGTCATTAGTCCATGACATGTGCTCGGCGTCAACGGTCCAGTGGCCCCACTTCTTGTAGTCGTCGAGTATCTTACCGTAATCCTCCGGACGTGTCACGCCTGGGCATGACCAGTTCTTGGCATATATGAAGTCTGCACCCTCGAACGCCTTGCGCTGGTCGTACTCTATCGTTGCGCCCTCGGTGAACTTAGGGTCAAGCTCATATCCCTCCGGATGTGTAATCACAAGGTCAACGTTTGGTGCCGCAAGCATCCACTCAGCGAACGAGTTTGGTACAGCCTGAGGCAATGCACGACAGTGAGGAGCCCATGTCAGCACTGCCTTCACGCGCTCTGTCTTCTTATGTTCCTCGATGGTGATGAGGTCGGCAAAAGCCTGCAGTGGGTGCACGGTGGCAGTCTCCATGGCGAAGACAGGCTTTCCGCTGTACTGCACAAACTGGTTTACTATTGTCTCAGCATAGTCGTACTCGCGATTGGTAAGACCGGCAAATGAACGTATGCCGATGAGGTCGCAGAAACTACCCATGACAGGTATGGCCTCCAGCAAATGCTCAGACTTGTCGCCATCCATTATAACGCCACGCTCCGTCTCAAGTTTCCATGCGCCAGCGTTCACGTCAAGTACTATGACATTCATGCCGAGATTCATAGCTGCCTTCTGTGTAGAGAGGCGAGTGCGCAATGAATTGTTGAAGAAAACCATCAGCAAGGTCTTGTTCTTGCCAAGGTTCTGAAATGCGAAACGGTCTTTCTTAACCTGCAGTGCCTCCGCTATAGCTGCGTTGATGTCGCCGAGGTCTTTGGCGTAAAAAAATGTCTTCATAATTATCTGTTGTTCATTTAGTGTCAACGGTGGTTTTGACATGAAAATCCTATTTTACGATGCAAAAATACTTATTTTTTTTGATAAAACACACAAAAGTATTATTAAATTAAGAAAAAATGTTTGCATAAGTGCGAAATTATTGCTACTTTTGTAGCAGAAACCCGAAAAATCACTATGCAAAGCCATCAAAACGACAAAAACGACTCTCTTTTTAGCAGTTTGTGCGGTTCGCATAATACGCCGATAGCAATGGGTATTCTGAACTGTACTCCTGATTCGTTTTACGAGGGTAGCCGCAAGCAAACCGAGAGCGAGATTGCCGAAAGGGCATGCGAGATTATTCGTGAGGGCGGACAGATTATCGACATAGGCGCATTCAGCACCCGACCTGGCGCACAGCCGGTAAGCGAGGCTGAGGAACTCCGGCGTATGCGCAACGCACTCGAGGTAGTAAGGCGCGAATTGCCCGATGCTGTGCTTAGTGTTGACACATACCGACCTGTGGTGGCACGTATGGCTACCGATGAGTTTGGAGTGCAGATAATCAACGACGTTTCCGAAGGTGGCTTGACCGGCATAACAGGCGTAGAACTTGACGAGCGTCTGACTGACGGCAACGTGCCGGACATGTTTCGTGAGGTGGCGCGCTCCGGTGCCTGCTACATTCTCATGTCTGTACAGAAGGACATATCCGCGATGATCGGCAACTTCAGACGCGAATTGGACATACTGCATGGTCTCGGGCACGACAAGGTGATACTCGACCCTGGCTTTGGCTTCGGCAAGGAAGTATTGACAGGGAACTATGACGTATTGCGGAACATGAACGAACTGCGCAAGGCTTTCCCCG
>JAEEGH010013691.1_pt1 | contig 17946 bp, 11 predicted proteins | sample 9134181 | NCBI WGS metagenome assembly JAEEGH01 (sample SAMN16246544, study PRJNA631951) | gut metagenome | biome: gut microbiome; feature: rumen; material: DP-attached | host: Bos | place: Iran: Karaj | collected 2018-10 | reverse complement strand
AAGGAAATCTCCGATTTTTCCGGCGATGATCTCAAGTCCTTCTACGGCGCCTTTTCCTTCTGCAGCTTTAAAGAGATCCAGATATTTGTCTACCATCTCTTTTCCGAAGCCGGCTTTAGCAAGCTCCTCGGCAACGCCTTCTATTCCGATCTTGTCCATCTTATCCAGGGTGATGAACACGTTGTCGTACTCTTCCTCCGGGAATCCGCTGTAGGCAGCCATGGCCTTTAAGATCTTCCTGTCGTTGATCCTTATCTTGAAATCCTCAAAACCAAGCCTTCCAAGAGTAGTGGTTGTGGCCAGGATCAGCTCTATCTCCGCAAGGTTTGATGCCTCGCCCAGTATATCTATGTCACACTGCATGAACTGGCGGTATCTTCCCTTCTGGGGCCTGTCAGCTCTCCACACATTTCCCATCTGCAGCGCCTTAAAAGGAGAAGGAAGCTCTCCCGCATGATTGGCATAGTAGCGCACCAGCGGAACGGTAAGGTCATACCGAAGGCCCGAATCCGTCAGGTCATTCTCTTCTTTTGCAGCATCAAGGTTCAGTTTCTCGCCCCTCTTCATGATCTTGAAGATGAGCTTCTCGTTCTCACCGCCCTGCTTGCTGTTTAGGTTAGCCAGCGACTCAACAGCCGGTGTCTCGATAGAAGTAAAGCCAAACTCGGCATAGGTCTTTTTGATTATCCCTATGCAGTAATCTCTCAGCTGCATCTCAGCCGGGAGGATATCCTTCATACCTGTTACGGGTTTTTTAATAAGTGCCATATATTACCTTCCTGAAATAAGATTTTGGGTGCTCTAAACGCACTCGATTTATTATATTACCACATGCCCGTTGTGCTCTTCAAGAAACTTAAGGAATTGCTCCTTTGGCATAGGCCTTGCGTAGTAGAAACCCTGGATGTAGTCGCAGCCAAACCTTATTAGCTGCTCTGCCTGTTCCACGGTCTCGACACCCTCTGCCACGATCTTCTTGTCCAGAGATTTGATGAGCTTAACCATGTTAAGAAGCACCATATATGAGGTCTCGGACTCAAAGGCAGCCTGGACTATGCTCTTGTCAAGCTTGAAGATGTCAACAGGAAGCGATGATATCCTGGCAAGGTTCGAGTAGCCGGTGCCGAAATCATCCATGGAAAAAGACACACCGTGGGCGGAGAGTCTTTCGATATTCTCATCCATGATGGAGGTAATGCCCTCCTCGAAGGTCTCCGTGACCTCAAGATTGATCTGCCCGGGATCCACCTTGAATTTTTCTAAAGTCTTTATGACATTGTCGGAAAGATTTGCCTGGATGCAGTCAACCACAGACAGATTCACTTCCACATACTCAATCCCCAGATCAGTTGCTTCCGATTTGGCGATCATCTCACACACTGAGGAGAGCACGAAACTATCAATGGCTATGACAGAGCCGTTTCTCTCTGCGACCGGCATGAATACCGCCGGTGAAATATATCCGAGCTGTGGACTCTTAAGCCGAAGAAGCGCCTCGCAGGAGGTAAATTTCTTTTTCGCAGTATTATAAATAGGCTGATAATAGACTTCCAGCATTCCGTCATCCAGAGCATGCCTTACGATGGAGTCGATCTTCTTGTTGTGCTCCACGTGCTTGAGGTTAAGGTCAGACACCCTTATGACATCTCCGTTGCTCCTCTGCGCAGCCTTTCTGATGACACCCCTGACTTCGTTGAACTTGTCCAGAGTATCTATCTCATCAGGAAAACCAATTGCAAAAGGGCTCTCAAAGAGCCTTATCTCCTTGTCTCTAAGAGTCCACGACTCCTTAAACCTCTTTTTGATCTGACCGGATGTCTTTTCTATCACCGGGTCATCCGGCTCAGCGTCAGGGAAGATCATCATGTAACAGCCGTCATCAGTATAGTATATCTCTCCTGTGGGACAAAGCTGTTTCAGATATGAAGTTATCTGTTCCAAAAGATCTGATACCGCCTCCAAAGGCTCTCCGCCTGTTATGACCCCAAGCCTTTCGATCACAATTCCAAATACAGTGAATGCCTTCTTCTGAAGAAGGTTGTTGGCCACCGAAAAGCTCAGGGCATTTCTGGTGCCGGCGCCGGAGATAGTGTCAATGAACTCACTGGGATTCTGGAATGTGTAAACACACAAAAGCAGCGCCAGAGAAATGCTGAACTCCAGGATGGAACTTGACCTGGTCAGTATCCTGATGGGAATTCCCGAGAGCAGCAGAATATAGTAAATAAGAAGCGATAGCGCCTTCTCAGTGCTCAGGGATCTGAAATATTTGCAATAAAGATATGCGCCAAACGGAAAATACACAAAAAGACTTATATGCACCAGAGCTCCCTGAGGATAAGCGTACTGCACCTCGCCGTACTCATCAAAGGTGAAGAAAAAGTCAGATACCAGTCCGCTTAGAAAGAATCCCACCGCAAACATAACAGGAAGCAAAAGAACAATCTTTTTCAGGATAGTATCCACTTCCACCCTGAAAATTGACATGAAATAAAGCAGAGAAAAATAGGCTATGACATAAGTAGCAATCTTCTGTACCAGCACCACCAGATTGTTGGTCTCTATGGGCACAAATGCTCTGAACTGGTCGACATAGCGCCACAGACTGTGGAAAAGACCTGCCAGATTAACTATGTGCGCATCAAAAATAAGCGCACCGAAAATCTGCTTCTGCCTGTTGTTGTGTTCTCCCTCGATGAGATTTATCGTGAAGATCACAGCAATGAGAATCAGTGATGCAATGGAAAAACAGATATTATATTCTAGCTGGGGAGTAATAATATCCATCGCTACCCTTCTTCAAAATACGCATCAATAGTCCTGACAAAGGTACTGTCCTTGACCGGCATCCCAAGGAAATCTCCGCACAGGAAGTCGCACCCGATCTCCTGCGCCATGAGCTCATCTTCCCTGGAGGCAATATCACATGCTCCCACAAAGAGACTTATGTCGTGGAACAGATTCACAATTCCCTTTGCCACGTTCTTCATCCTCTCGGAATTTGCTGCATGGACCAGTATGGAGTGGTCAAGATTGATCTGCACAACCGGAAGACTCAGTATCTTATCAAGATCTCCGTAGCCACTTCCGAATCTGTCCACAACAAGCGAACATTTCATATCCCTCAAAAAGCGCAGATTCCTCTCAGCCACTTCGTTCATGGTGGTAATGGTGGTCTCCGTCAGCTTTATTGTGATCCAGGATGCCTCTGCCCTCTCTTCTCTGAGAATCTTTTTTATCCTGCGGATAAAGTCGGTTCTTGAGATCTCACCCTGGGACAGTCCCACCACGGCTCTGTATTTACCGTTTTTGTCACCCCCGTTCCAGAAGGCCAGCGCTCTGCAGGCGTTCCTGTACACAAACTCGTCGGTATCAAGCAGTGACTGGGTGACCCTTATATCCGGTATGTGCCCCCTCATGTCTGTCTCATTGCCATATTCGTCATAGAAAAAGCACAATACATCCGTTGTGTAATTTATCCTGTATATTTTAGAGAATATGGGCTGGTACTTGATCACGGCAGTCTTTTTATCCAGATTGCTCCGGGCCATCATTTCGTAGTTCATTACCTCTTTCATATCTCCAAAATTCAGACCGCCAATGTCATAGATAACTTCCGGATAATCCGGAACCTTCTCGCAGATGATGTCCATCTTGGAAAGAAGTTCAGAAATATCCGCGTAATTTTCCGGATAATTCACAACAAAACAGTGGCCTTCGACCCTGATGGCCATGCTGCCGGATACCCAGGGTTCTAAAAGTCTTTTTGCAATCCCTTCAAGCATGAGCTTTATGAGCTTTTCATCTTTTGTATAAACAGTGACGGCAAAGACATTCTCAGAATACTTGTAAGCATAGCTCTGAACCGCGAATTCTCTGCTCCCGACTCTCTTTAAGTAACCGGCAATCTTCTTAAGTACTCCCCTGACCTGCTGATAGCCTATCTCGTCACTCAGAGCCTTGATATTGTCCACGGTGACAAAGATCGTACTGTGCTTCTCTTTTCTCTTTATCTTAAGCTCAAGCCCCTCCAAAAACGCCTTGCGATTTAATATATTGAGATTCTCATCAACCATTTCACTGGGGTTCTGAAGAGAAATATATACAAGAGCTATGCAGATTGTGGAAAGGAAATTCTCGATAAGAACGGTAGGCCACAGATACTGAACAAAGATACCTGCCAAAACGAAGCCAACATAAGAAAAGATCACTGCCTTGGTCCTCGTCCTCATCAGATTTTTATATATGAACACAAGACTGACACCATAAATGATATAGTAGGAGGCCAGAATGTAATACAGGACGATCAGGCTTCCTCTGTGATAAAGCCCACTTTCGTCGTAATAGAACAGGATTGGAACGAAAAAGTTGATAAGAACCAGGACTACTCCTATGAGGAAACCGACAAGGATTGAGACAAAGTCTCTGAACTTTCTCATATCCATATAGATATCCAGAACGGCCATGACATACATCAGATAAAAGAAGCCGGACCCGAGATGCGCCATGAAATAGAGCGAACCCGAAATCATCTCTGCAGGCTTGTACCAGAAAGCATCCACAGGCCTCATCTGCAGATAGGTCTCAAACCGCTGCGCCAAAGTAGCGATGAGCGTCACCAAAAAGAGCATTCTATAAGCTCTCTGCCTGTAGGCGGGAACCCACCGTCTGGACAGAGAGGTGATCGCTATTGTTGCCAGTATGCACAAAGCGCAGATATCAAAGTAATAGTTATACAGCATGCGCTTCCTCCGGAGACGTTCCATTAAAAAAGTGTTGCCGGAGCGCGGAGTCCGACAACACTATTATACGTCATATCACGATATTTTGATACGATGTTGTACTATTAAAAGAATATAAACAATCCTGGCAAGAGGCTTTCCTGTGATATCGGGCCACTCCTGGAGATATATCTTGTCATCTTCCTTAAGGGGAACAAGCTCCGCATCCAGCAAAAGAGCTTCAGACCGTCCAAATCTGTCGTAGAACCTCTTCAGTCCTATCTCCCAATCCTGTCCCGTGTAGAAGTTATCTGCTATTGTTACGCCATCCTTCAAAAGCCTTCCAGATTCCGCTTCATAGGAAATGTGCGCAAAGATCTCGTCTGCGCCGTAGAGATCACCGGGAAGCCTTATCTCATATCTGCCTTCCGATGTTGTACTAAAGCCTGCCACAAGATTGTTCTCAATAGCTTTCTCATACTCGTACACTGCCAGGGCATCGCTGTCTGCAAATTCTTTTACCTCTGCCCCGCCGGAAGTCATCTCAAATCCCTCAGGAACATCCTTAAGCCTGGGGAAGCACCTGAATGTCGGTGTTTTCCTCTTTTCCTCAGTGGATACACGGAAATAGAGATCCACATGACCGTTTCGGTCAGTGACCGCATCCGACTCTGAAATGATGAGATGCTCCTTTCCACCGATGACAACCTTTGAAGAATAAACAGCCTCTTTTTCAGAGATCACCAGAATGCTGTTGCCATCCAGGTCACCCCTGATATCTGCTGAGGTTTCCCGGTCTGTGTCAGTGTAAAAGACATATGTGTCATGCCCTTTTCCATCAGTGTCATGCAGTATGCACACAGGTGTCGCATCGATTGATACAAGTGCCTTATCGCCTATCGGCATATTAAACGGGTAAAAGAAATAGTCTCCGTTCTCTATGTCCCTGGCAGCAAAGGTAACCATCGTTTTCCCCTCAGCATCATATGCAGAAAGAGCTATATTTTTAAAGGAGGGCCTCTCATATCTGCGCTGATAATTGTTTACAAACAGATATCCTCTTGGTATTTCCTCTCCGTCTGTATACTTGACAGTCTTAAACCTTACAGCTGTGCGAAGGCTCTCGAGGTCCTCCGGCTTGGAAGGATTGCCCGGCTGCTCGGTGTAGACCATGTCAGTCAGGTCATCTCCAAAATCATGTATGAAGGCAGAGATAAGTCTCACTCTCCTGTAAGTATCCTCCATCTGACCGTACTCGCGAAGAGGTGCGTTGAAGTCGTAGGAGTACTCCGGCAGGTCGTTGGGATAACCTGTCTCCCTGGTCTCCTGAAGTGTTGTCAGCTTGCCGTAGGGGTTGGTCCCTCCGTGATACATATAGTAGCCCAGAAGGTTTGCTCCGCTGCCAAGCTTGACCATGGTCATGGCCGCTGTGTCTTTTCCTGTGGCAATCGGCCTTCTGTGGCGTGTAACCTGAAGTCCGCCGCCAAGCTCCGCCGTAAGATACGGGAACTTGTCCATGTCAAAGGTTATTCCAACGCCAAGTCCGTGGTCTGAACCTATATTGTGGTCATTCCTCTCTCTTGTAAAGATGTAATTGCCGCTGGGCTCGATCTCTGTAAGCCTCTGATCCCATGGGGCCTCGCAGTATCCTCCCATCACAGGGAGCATCCCGCCGGTGACAGCTCCGCCCCAGCCTGTTGCGGTGTAAATGGGGGCATCAAATCCGATGTCCATGGCCATTTTTCTGAGGGTCCTCATGTGCTGCTCGCCCTCTTCTCCGCTTAGTCCGCCGCAGTGGCCATATTCATTCTCTATCTGGATGCCAATGACAGGACCGCCATCCTTTAAGAAGAAACCTTCAGCCTGCTCATAGGTCTTTTCATAAAATCTCTTTACATGCTCAAGGTATAGCGGCGCATCGGATCTTGGCTCATAGCCCTTCTGTTTTGCATCCTCCAAAAGCCAGTCAGGGAATCCTCCGTTCCTGGCTTCGCCGTGGGCCCAGGGTCCGATCCTGAGGATGCAGTACAGGCCGCTGTCCTTAACCTTATTAAGAAAGAGCCGCAGGTTCCTGTCTCCTGCAAAATCATACTCGCCGCGGATTTCCTCATGGTGTATCCATATCACATAGAGGGAGACAATGTCTATGCCTCCCGACTTCATCTTGGCCAGTTCCTCCTCCCAGTACTGATTTGGATATCTGGAAAAATGCATTTCTCCCATCATCGGGTACCATCTTTTGCCATCAACCAGGAGACTGATGGGATCGAAGGTGATTTGGGAGTCCGGTCTTATTATCATTAAAATACTCCTTTATTTGGTGCTTTCCTTAAGTATCACTTCGTAGCCCCGAAGGACTCTGCTCTTTACTTTTTCCCCGTCTATCATCTCCAGAAGAGTCCTGGCAGCCACAGCTCCGAGATTTCTGTCGTCGAAATTGAGGCTGGTAACGGAGGGGACAGCTCCCTCTAAGAGAGAACTGTTGTAGAAGGACGCCAGCTTGATGTCATCCGGGATCCTGATGTGCTGATCCCTGCATCTGGCCAGGACTTCTCCCGCCAGATTGTCATCCATACATACAATACCGTCGATATCCTTTTTCACCAGGTCCTTAAGAATATTTCTCACCATCGACTTATTTTCCACACCGAGGTAGATAAGAGCTCCGTCGGGGGTGATCCCTGCATCCTTATAAGCCTGCATGAATCCGTCGCGCCTGGTCCTGGTTATGTTGTGGTCCATAGAACCTCCGATGAGAGCAAGTCTCTTAAGTCCCTTGGCTATAAGAATTGCAGTCAGTTCCCTGCAGGCAGACAGGTTATCATTATCAATGTAGATAATGTCATCATCTTTGCCGCTGCCCAGTGTAACAAAGGGGATCCTGCTCTCTTTGAGGTATCTGGCCTGCTTGTCATCCACCTGCGCCCTGGTAAGGATTATCCCGTCAACCTTATGGTTTGCGATAATGCGCTTTAGTCCGGAGAAATCGCCCCCGTTCACCAGAGTCACCAGTATGTCGTACCCGTAGACCGAAGTCATCTCGCTCATACCGATCATACATCTCTGGAAAAAAGGCAGATCCACGGCATTGTAGTCATCAGGCCAGACCACGCCTATGTTGAAGGTCTTTTGCTGGGCCAGGCCTCTGGCTGTCATATTTGGTCTGTAATTATGTTCCTTAATGTAATCCATGACCCTGGCTCTGGTATCGTCCCCGACCCTTCCCTTGCCTGAGATAGCGCGGGATACGGTGGTCTTGGAGATACCCAGGGCCCTGGCAATATCATCGATAGTCATTTTATTGGTCATATTAGGTTATCCTTTAACCGCACCACCGGTTACTCCTTCTACATAGTATTTCTGCAGGAACATGAACAGCAGTGTTACAGGTATTGCAACCAGAACGCCGCCTGCGCAGAATCTAGTGAAGTATCCCTGATAGTCATTGGTCCACACCCATCTGGTCATACCTACTGCCACGTTGTAGCTGGTATCGTGGCCGAAGGCAACATAGGATGCAAATACGTAGTCGCACCAGGGTGCCATAAAGGCAACCAGGGCGGTATAGATGATAATGGGCTTGGACATCGGGATGATCATGGTAAAGAATATTCTGGCTCTTGTGGCTCCATCGATCATGGCAGCCTCATCCAATGCCTTGGGGATTGTATCAAAGTATCCTTTGCATACGTAGTATCCCATTCCGGAACTGGCAACCGAAACCAGGATCAAGCCCGGGATAGCGCCTGCCTGTGTAAGTCCGAACTGCTTTAACAGGAAGTACAGGCAGATCATGGTAAGGAATCCGGGGAACATACCAAGGATAAGCCAGAATCTCATAAGGAATGTCCTTCCTGCGAACCTCATCCTTGAAAGCGCATAGCTGACGCACAGCTGCATTATAGTCTGGAACAGTGATACAAAGATCGCGATGACGATGGTGTTCTTGTACCACAGAACAAAGTTGGTCTGAGCGGCGTCAAAAAGGAATTTGTAATTATCCAGCGAAAAAGCCTTAGGCACAAGATAGTCCACCATTCCGCCATACTCTGTGGCGTAGGATCGGAAGCTCTGTAGCACCAGGCCGATAAACGGGAACAGCCAGATAATACTTATTAAAATCAGAACGATGTAGCCGATGACATTGCTGACGGCTCTTTTGGTCTTGTATGATTTCATTATTGGAAGCCCTCCTCATCTTTAACTGACGGAAGCGTGTTGTAGACAACCAGTGAAATAACCGCTGTGACTATGAATACCATGATTCCGATTACCGCTGCCATCCTGTAGTTGGTGTCGTTGACAGTCATCTTGTACAGCCAGGTGATAAGAAGGTCTGTGTTTCCTGCCTTCTCGGCAAGATTTACGGACTGTGGCTTACCCTGGGTAAGAAGGTAGATAACGTTGAAGTTGTTGAGGTTTCCGGTAAACTGTGTCAGAAGGAATGGTCCTGTGACGAACAGCATATATGGAAGGGTTATGCTCCTGAACATCTGCCATGGATTGGCGCCGTCGATCCTGGCGCTCTCGTAGAGATCCTCTGGGATATTCATGAGAAGTCCTGTTGCTATCAGCATCATGTAGGGGATACCGATCCAGATATTGACAATGATTATAGTGATCCTTGCCAGCATCGGATCTGTCCAGAAGGGAATGTAGGTCTTGATGATGCCCCACTTGATCAGGTATCCGTTGATAAGTCCGTCATTGGCGAACATCTTCATAACATAAAGAAGTGAAACGAACTGCGGGATGGCAATGGTAAGAACCAGGATTGTCCTCCACAGCTTCTTAAACTTGATTCCCTTTTTGTTGATGAGCATGGCGACTGCCAGTCCAAGGAAATAGTTGGTAAATGTGGCAAAGAGTGCCCATACCAGGGTCCATAAGAGAACCTGAAGGAATGTGGGTCCTATACCTGCTCCGGTAAAGGATACCAGATTTTTGAAGTTCTCAAGGCCAACCCAGGTAAAGAGATTGGTGGGCGACTGATGGTTTTTGTCGTAATTGGTGAAGGCAACCAGGATCATGAACACGATGGGAAGTACCGTGAATACGAAGATACCGGTCACCGGAACTGCCAGAAGAGTCTTATGGAAGTTCTTATCGAACAATGAAAGGAAGACATCCTTGTTGGAGGGAAGATGCCTGCCGCTTTTTAAAAGAAGCTCTTCCTTCCTGTTCTCCCTGATATTGATGTACCAGACGGCGATGAATGCGATGATGGCAAAGATACACAGCACACCAAACAGCAGAATCAAAAAGCTGTTGTCACCGTATACAGTCTTTCTGCCAACCTTCTTGGTCGCAATTGTTCCAAGAGTTGAAAACTTGGACAGATACTGCCATCCGAATCCGGCCATAAACCAGAAGAAAAGTACTTCAACGGCAAGGAGCGCTGCTCCGATAAGTATCTGCCCTCTCATGATTGGTCCGAAACCGAAAACAAGATAAGAGACCTTTGTCTTCCAGTCCCCTTCCGAAAATGTAACCCCTATGTCCTTAAAGCCGTTTCCTATTGCCTTAAAGACCTGGGACGCAACACCTTGTTTATTCTTTCCTGCGTCCTGCGCCATACATTTGGCCTCCTTTTTTGAAACAAAACATGTTTTTAAGTTAATACAGGCCCGGAACCGCAAAATTCCGGGCCTGATCCAGTGCATTATATCTATTGAATATGTATTGTGAGTATCAGTCTTAGATTACTCAATTATTTGGCGTAACTCTCGCAAGTTGCCTGGAAGTCTGTAAGAGCCTTCATGAAGTCATCATCTGAAGAATCAGCCTTGATCTCGCCTGAGATGATGGAATCACCCAGTGATGTAGCCAGTGACCAGTAATCTCCGGGGTACTGTCCCTGAGGGATTGTGTACTGAAGCTGCTCAGCAAGAGCTGAAAGAGCCTCGTCAGCCTTAACTACATCTGACTGCTGAGCCTTAAGGTTTGAAGGGCCCCAGCCTACTGCATTGTATCTTGCAAGCTGAACTTCCTCGCCTGAAAGGTATGCTGCAAGTGCATCGCATACTGCAAGCTTGAGGTCGTCTTCCTGAGGCTTAACACCAAGGAGCTTGAATCCGCCGAAGCCGCTCATCTGATGTGTCTCGCCATTTGCACATGTGAAAGTAGGAAGCTTAGCACATGCATAGTTGTCACCGAAGAGGTCCTTGGCAGCCTGTGCATCCCATGTTCCGTCTACGATAGCACCAACGTTAGTTGCATTTGAGATAGCTGAACCGTTCTGGAAAGCCTTGGAAGAAGCAACCTCTGCGATCTTCTTAAGAGCCTCAACACCCTTGTCGCTGGCATATGTGCAGTTGCACTTTGTGAAGTTACCTGAATCGTCTGTGTCATATGTAAGCTCAGCACCTGTTCCGAAGAAGAATGCTGTCTGATACCAACCCGAGTTGATCTCGAAGTAGAAGTTCTTACCTGCTGCCTCGCAGTCAGCGATGATGCCTTCAAGTGTGGAAGGATCTGATACAACGCTCTTATCGTAGTACAGGAAGTATCCGTTATCTGATGTAAGAGGATATGCGTAAAGTGTTCCGCCTACTGTAGCAGCGCCAACAGCACCGGCATCGTTCTCAGCCTTAACAACTTCTGCATTGGAATCCTCAACAACCTCAAGAGCACCTGCTGTAACAAGTCTTGCGATCTGGTCCTGTGCAAATGCATAGATGTCAGCACCTGCCTCAACGTCTGTGATCATGTTGCCGGCTGCGTCGCCCTCACCTACTGCCTCAACAGTAAATGTGTATCCGCTGAACTCAGGGTGTGCATCCTGGAATGCCTTGATCTGGTCGTTGGTGAAATCAACTACATTATCAGCCACCCAAATCTTGATCTCGCCTGAGCCGTAATCTGTGATCTCTTCAGCTGCGTCTGCAACTTCCTCAACCACCTCGGCAACTTCACCTGCTGCCTGCTCAGCAGTCTCTGCGGCATCGTTAACAGCTTCTGTTGCAGTCTCTGCTGCTGTGTCTGCTGCACCGCCGCAACCAGCAAGAAGAGTTGCGCTCATGGCAGCTGAAAGTAATACTGATACCAATTTCTTTTTCATGTCTTTTCCTCCATTTTCTAGTAATTGCGCAACATGCGCAATCGGTTGCTCACGTAAAGAGTTTACCTTTTGTGCATATTTTTGTCAACTGAGCATTTTGCATGATATTAAACCATCATTTTTATACATTTTGCACATTGACTTTTGTTACGGCAACGTTTCCGGTAACGTTATCGGTAACGTTTTGCGCAATCGGTGTCATTCCCGATACAGCCGCTAATACAGGCCTCAACTGACCTTCCGGTAATAGGCACCGTTCTGAGCCACTCTGCCACTGCCTGTGAGGTCCATGAGTTCCGAAAGAAGCGCAGGAATACTGATCTCTTTCCCCTTTTTATAGAGTTCCTCCATGATGTATGAGGCAGAGACCGGAATGATGTCCAGGATATCCATGATCTCATCCTTAAGCGTCATCTCTTTTACTCCGTCTTCAAGAATATCTGTGTTTCTTATGATTTCCGGGTCCGATAAGTCTTCTTCCCTGACGGTGCGATGTTTTTCCCCGCTGATGGTCCAGAGCCTGTCCAGCACATCCTCAACACTTATGGCAACTCCCGCTCCCTGGCTGATGAGGTGGTTGCAGCCATCGCTGAGCCTGTCCGTTACACGGCCGGGAATTGCAAGGACTTCTCTCCCCTGCTCCAAAGCTGTGTCGACAGTTATCGAGGTGCCGGATTTCTGCCTTGCTTCAACCACCAGGACTATGTCTGACAGGGCGCTTATTATCCTGTTTCTCATGGGAAAGAAATTTGCCAGAGGCTGGGTTCCCGGAGGAAACTCGGATATTATGCCTCCGCTTTCCATCAGCTGATCATATATCCCAATATTTTCCTCGGGGTAGCACACGTCCACGCCGCAGCCCAGAACCCCGAAGGATGTGCCTCCGGACTGAAGTGCTGCGTTCTGGGCAATGCCGTCTATTCCCCTGGCCATTCCGCTTATGACCTGGACACCGGCCATGGCCAGTCCCTGGCCGAACTGCCTGGCCATAAAGCGCCCGTATTCCGAGCACATCCTGGCTCCGATCACTGCCACTGACGGCACCTCCGGATCCGGAAGCCTGCCCCGTACATAAACTGTGAAAGGAGAGTTGGGGATGTTCCTAAGCTTTTCAGGGAACCGCTCATCCATTCTCGGAACGAACATTATACCCTTTTCATCAAGTCTTTTTCTCTCCTTCTCAAAGTCCCACATAGTCCTGGACTTCTCAAGGCTAAGGAGCTGTTTGCGGGTAAGGAGCCCCGACAGCTCTTTTGAGCTCATCCCATAAATGTCCTTGCAGGTTAGGCCTTTCGAAAGAAGCCTGTCAGCGTTTGCATTTCCTATTGTGGGCACATTGATGAGCCACATTGCATAATCATTTTCTTTTAATTCCACTATTATTCCTCCATTTGATTTCTCGTTTTTATTCTTCTGTCTGATGACATCGCACTACTTTCCTCAGGTGGCAATGCTTCTTTTCTGGCGCCACCATGTCATTCTTCCATCTGATGCCAGTATTTGCCGTCTGTAATCCGGTAGCTTACCGCTTCCATCAGATGTATCTGCCTGATATCTTCCGATCCGTCCAGATCCGCTATGGTCCTGGCTACCCGTAATATCTTGTGATACGCTCTCGCACTGAGCTCCATGCTGCAGAAGGCATTTTCCAGATATGCCTGTTCCCTGCTCCCAAGCTTGCAGTACGTCTCAATATCCTTTGGGCTCATTTCGGAATTGAACTTGAGATTAGTCCCGGCAAAACGCTGCTCCTGGACGTCTCTTGCTGCCATCACCCTCTTTCTGATGGCACTGCTGGATTCATTCGCAGCCTTTTTTCCTGCTGCCAGATCAGCAATATCGATCCTGGGCGTTTCAACACATATGTCCACCCTGTCAAGAATCGGTCCCGATATATGCCCAAGATATCTTCTTATCTCCGACGGTGTGCACTTGCACTTGTTTCTGTCCGGATAGTATCCGCAGGGACAGGGATTGAGGGCTCCCACCAGCTGAAAATCAGCCGGGTATGTGTAGGTTCCTCTGTTCCTTACTATGTGGACATTCCGGTCCTCTAAAGGCTGCCTTAGAAGATCAAGCTTGGCCTTGGGAAATTCCGGCATCTCATCCAGAAAAAGCACGCCTCTGTGGGCCAGCGAAATGATTCCCGGCCTTGGAACGCTCCCTCCTCCCACAAGAGCAGTATCCGTCACGAGATGATGGGTACTCATGAAGGGTCTTTTGGTCACAAGAGCCTGATCCTCTCCCAGCATTCCCGCCACGGAATATATGGTCGACACCTCAAGGCTCTCCTTCAGGGAAAGAGGCGGCAGTATTGTGGGAAACCGCTTCGCCACCATGCTCTTTCCCGCTCCCGGAGGGCCTATCAGCATGATGTGATGAAATCCTGCAGCCGCTATTTCAGCAGCTCTTTTCACAGCGGCCTGGCCATTTATATCTGCAAAATCCACATCGCTGTCCTCATATTCCGCCTCCTCAAATATCTTTTTCACATCAACATATGTGGGCTTTATGAGATTATCCCTCTCTTCCTCGGGTGCCCTCAGATACATCACAGCCTCCTGAAGGGAATCAACTCCTATTACCTTTATTCCCTCTATGACGGCGCCTTCCCTGGCGTTGCTCTTTGGAAGGATGACCCGCTTGTATCCTGCCTCTTTTGCCTTGGATACGATGGGCAGGATTCCCTTTACAGGCTTGACCTCCCCATCCAGCCCCAGTTCACCCAGGACTACCGTATCGACCAGTACCCTGTTATCAATCTCTCCTGTGGCGGCCATGATACCCACTGCCACAGGAAGGTCGATGACCACTCCTGTTTTCCTGATATCCACCGGAGACAGGTTGATTGTCACCTTTGCAGGCGGAACTTTTGAGCCCACATTCTTTAATGCCACCTTTACCCTGTCCCCTGCTTCTCTTACTTCGCCGCTCATAAATCCGACCATGTTAAAACATGGCAGACCGTCAGAGACATCCACTTCCACCTGCATAAGGTAAGAAGCAATGCCGCCGACTGCTCCCGACGTCACTGAACTAAACATTCTTTTACCTCTTTTCATTTTTTTGATTGAAATCTGCTGCCTGATGTGGAACCGCGCGACTTTGCGCTAAAGCCCCGAAATGCAGAAGGAATCTGCATTGCAGCGATGAAAAAACATGTATAAACAAAAACTGACCTGCTTATTATACAACAGGTCAGTCTGAAAAATCTTTAAGAAATTCTTAAGATTTCAAAAAAGCTTTGCAGGATAACACGGATTGCTCCTGTTATCTCAGCATCTTGTTCTGCATTGTATCAGGATCCTGGGCAAACTGAAGGGCAGTCTCCCTGGTGATCTTCTGACTTCTGTACAGCTCCATGATAGCATCGTCCATTGTGATCATACCCTGTTTCCTGTAGGTCTGCATGTAGGTGATCAGCTGATGGTTCTTGCCTTCACGGATAAGGTTGCGGACAGCGCTGTTAATGTGGAGCACCTCAAAAGCTGCAACTCTGGATACACCGTCTCCTGTCGGGAGCAGCTGCTGGGAAATGATTGCCTCCAAAACTCCTGCCAGCTGGATCCTTATCTGTTGCTGCTGATGTGACGGGAAAACGTCGATAAGTCTGTCAACCGTGTTTGAAGCTCCGATGGTATGAACCGACGACAGTACCAGATGTCCTGTCTCAGCTGCCGTAATGGCGGTGCTTATGGTCTCAAGGTCTCTCATCTCGCCCACAAGGATAACATCGGGGTCCTCACGAAGGGCGGCGCGAAGGGCTGCTGCATAGCTGTTGGAGTCAGTACCGATCTCTCTCTGGTTAACGATGGACATTTTGTGCTGATAGGTAAACTCGATGGGGTCCTCAAGGGTTATGACATGGGCCTCTCTGTTGTTGTTGATGGTTCCGATAATGGAAGCCAGGGTAGTTGATTTACCGCTTCCTGTAGGTCCCGTTACCAGCACAAGGCCCCTCTTCTTTTTGTAGAGGTCTGTTACAGTATCAGGAATACCAAGGCTCTGCGCTGATGGTATTTCAGTTGCCACAACTCTGAAGGCCATGGCGATGGAGCCTCTCTGCTTAAATACGTTGAGCCTGTAACGGCCCAGACCTCTTATGGAAAAAGACATATCGTGCTGACCGCGTTCCTCCAGAAGCGCCTTCTGCTTTTCGCTCATTATCTCATCTGCGATCTGCATGGTATCAGGAGGCAGCATCTTGCCATATTTTTCCATGGCAATAAGCTTGCCGTGAAGTCTCATTTTTGGCGGAAGGCCAACCGTGATATGCACATCAGATGCTCCGCTTTCTTTTGCTTCCTGTAAGATTTCCTCTAATCTAGACATAACCGCTCCTTAATGTTTTTGTTGTGATGCTATGTTGTAATGCCACGGATTGCTATGTACAAAAAAATCTCGCAATCATACATATTCAGGCTCATCAACTTCGATGCCAAGTGCCTTGACTTTTGCTACATCCATTGTATATCTGTTGTCCATGGTCTTCATGATATCCACTATCTCAATATTGTTATAGGCCCTTCGATTGGAGAGATCAATTATTGAATTGTCTCTGAAACTAAGAACTGTGGGCCTTAAGAAATCAAATTCATTGGTCCGAAGTACCAGCGCCTTCTCTCCTGTGCTAAGCTCGACGCTGACTCCCGGCGTAAGAATATTGATGGATTCAACGAGCGCATTCACCACCTTGGGATCAAAGACATCGCTCCTTTCCATCATTGTCCTTATGACAGCCACTTCGGAGACCGGCGGATCGTCAAGCCTCACGGAGGTCTCCTTGTCAAATATTCCCGCCACCACCAGGACTTTTGCCGCAACTGACATCTTAAGCTGCGTTATGGGATCATCGTTGCGATAGTCATACAGGGTTTTCCTTGCCATGTTGCAGGCTCTCTTTATGGCCGGCTGAGAAAAAAATGCCTCTTCTATTATCTTATATCCGCCCATCTCATGAGAATCGATGAGTTTCCTCTCATCTGCAGTGGTCCTCTGCTTGGACTGAAGCTCGGGAGGAAGTGTCAGCTTGCCGATGTCATGGATTACAGCCGCCATTACTGCATCATTCTGTTCTGACAGCGAAACATTCATCGTGTGGGTGATCATGGCTGCAAGAATGGCCACATTCAGTGAATGCTTGTAAATATAATCCTCCGTGCTTCGAAGACTCTGATGGAATGTGATCTTCTTTCTGAGATTACCATAATTCTTGATTATCTGAGCACATATATACGGGAACTTATCCTGCTTGTGGTTCTTGATGATCTTGGCCATTTCGTCCATGATCTCGTTGTACATCACAGTCTGGAATCGTTCGAAATCAATATCGTCCTGGGTCATGGGCGGCACAGGCTCTGCCGGCTCCAGGATAAATACCCCGATAAGACCAAAGCTCTTTATATTCTCGATGCTGGCAGTATCCTTCAGAACTGCAGCACGGTCATACAGAAGAACTCCTTTTTTACTGTATATGGGTTTTGCAAGACGCATACCCGGCTTTAATTCGTCACTCTTGATAAAAAGCATTAAGAGCAGTCCCCCATTATTTTTTCAATCCTCGATAAGTTCGCAGGGTCGTTCACTGTATTGTTTCTGCCCAAAGATCAGCTCGCTTTCGCCCACTGTATGTGGGGTTGAAGTTACAGATGCCTTTTGTCCCTATCATCACCATTATGACGCTTTAACGTAAAAAAATCAATCGTATAAACAATGCCCTTTTAAGGTGTATGATGTTCCATTTGATTTTCTAATCGTGCTCGTGTTATTAAGATTTTAGAATAGCTTTTTCACATGTGTAGCTGTTTTTTGCCCACTATAAAAGAGGCGGCAGAAACTGCCATATAATGTTATAATTGGGACATGAGAATCATATCTTGTATCAGCGTAAAGACAATATTTAGTATCTGTGTTTTATTCAGATACAAGATGAGATTGGATATACAGAGCTGGATACTCCGGATAGTACTTTCTAACAACGCATATTTCAGTTTGTAAATACGAGAGAATAGGAGGACAAAAGATTGAAAGAATTGACGCGCGGCGATGTATTGCATGTATATGGAAGCTTTGGACTAAATATGGATTACACTGTAAGACTGTGTGTGCGAATGAAAGATGAGATAAACGGTGAGATGCTTTCAGAAGCGGTGAGAAATACTTCAA
>JAEEGH010013690.1_pt1 | contig 17946 bp, 19 predicted proteins | sample 9134181 | NCBI WGS metagenome assembly JAEEGH01 (sample SAMN16246544, study PRJNA631951) | gut metagenome | biome: gut microbiome; feature: rumen; material: DP-attached | host: Bos | place: Iran: Karaj | collected 2018-10 | reverse complement strand
TACTCACCCGTGCGCCGGTCGCCATCAGTCTTAGCAAGCTAAGACCATGCTGCCCCTCGACTTGCATGTGTTAAGCCTGTAGCTAGCGTTCATCCTGAGCCAGGATCAAACTCTTCATTGTAAAAATAAATAATTGTCTGTCCAGGACGCAACGTATCCGAATAGTATCAAGTGTCAAGTCACCTCTTCATTCAAAAATCGACGGCTGACTATTTGTATTTCCATTACCCTGCAACCAAATGCCAGAAGACACATGGCGCAGCTTCTTGTACTACTTCACTGTCTATGTAAATCTTTCAAAGAACTCTTCTCTATGTGCCCTGCGCGTTTTTTAGCGCGAAAGCGGATGCAAAGGTAAGGTCTTTTTTAAATCGCTCAAAATATTTCACGACTTTTTTTCGTAATTTATACTATTTTGCGTCGCGATTTAATATAAATCACACCTTACACCTTATTATATATATAAAGAAGAGGCTCTTTTCTAAACATCTTTCATGATTTTTTCAAAGAAATCATCAAGGTCCTTATCGAGGTCGTCCATGATGATGGGGTCGATAATCACCGTATCGTCATCGACCACATATAGCTCGTATTCCTCACTGCGCTCGTCCTTGTTCTCCAAGACAAAGGCATAAGGCTTCAGAATAGACATGTTTTCAACAAGCGAAGCATTTGCCTTCAGCTGCTCACGAAGCAAGTGGGCCACCTGTTCGAAGAAATCATCATCCTTATCGTCAATCCACTGCTCGACGACACATCGTGTGATTTCCTGATCATCATCGTCAACGGCAACCAGTTCACCAGTGTCCTGGGACACACAGAGATGTATATCCGTCAACAAGGAAGACTCTTGAGATTCGGGAAACTTTTCGGCGATTTTTCTAATGGCCCTGCCAATCTGTTGCAATGTCTGTTCGGTTGTATCCATGCTATTCGTAGGTTTTGTGATGCAAATATACATATATTTTAGATATAACATGCCTTTTTACACAAAGTTTTTGACTTTTCTGCCAGAAAAAGCTGAAATTTGCAAACGATTACGAATCTTTTTGAAAAAATAATCAACAGTTATTCACTCATTTTAAAGAATTTATAGTACCTTTGCAGCAAAGTGCTTTGCAAAGCAAACTATGAATAGCAAAATCAGACACGTAGGAGTCGTAGATAGTATTGATCATTCTCACGTGCGAGTAAAGATCGTACAGGCTGCGGCATGCAGTGCCTGCAAAGTGGCAAGCCACTGCAACGCTTCTGAAGCGAAAGAGAAAATCATTGACGTGTACACTGACGCCAGAGGTCTGAAGATTGGAGAAGAAGTGATAGTGAGCACATCTAGCACAACTGCTGGTAGGGCGACACTGATAGGCTTCATCATTCCGCTGAGTATTCTGATAGGAGTACTATTCGTCATGAAAGTGCTTGGCTACAGCGACGAGGCATCTGCCCTATGGGCAATGGGAGCCCTTATACCTTATTATATAAGTATATGGCTCCTTCGGGAACGAATTGCGGAAGGCATTTCGTTTCAACTGGAAAGAACAACAACTAACTAAAAAAACAAATTAAACAAAACAGTATGAATTTTATCTTGATTGCAGTAATTGTGCTTGGAGCAATCGGACTTATTGCCGCACTGGTATTGTACGTCTGTTCCAAGAAGTTTGCTGTGTATGAGGATCCTCGCATTGCTCAGGTAAACGAGTTGCTGCCTGGTGCCAACTGTGGTGGCTGTGGTTTCCCCGGCTGTGGAGGTATGGCTGATGCTCTTGTAAAAGGAGCCGATGCCGGAAGCCTTGATGGTCTGCTCTGCCCAGTGGGTGGTTCTGAGACCATGGGTAAGGTGGCCGATCTGCTTGGCATGGCGATTGCCAATGGCGATCCAAAGGTAGCCGTAGTGAGATGTAATGGCACTTGCGAGCACAGGCCCAAGATAGCCGAGTATGCAGGACTTCGCACTTGTGCAGCGATGCATGCCTGCGGTGCTGGTGAAACTGCCTGCGGTTTTGGATGTCTGGGCTGTGGCGACTGCGTGGCAGCTTGCCAGTTCGATGCCATTCACATCAATTCTGAGACGGGCATTCCCGAGGTCGATGACGATAAATGTACGGCCTGCGGAGCATGTACTAAGGTTTGTCCGCGTGGCATCATCGAGTTACGCAAGAAAGGTCCGAAGAACCGCCGCGTATATGTAAGCTGTGTCAACAAGGACAAGGGTCCTGTTGCCATGAAGGCATGCGCCGTAAGCTGCATCGGATGTGGAAAGTGTGAGAAGGAATGTAACTTCGGTGCCATCACCGTAGAGAACAATCTGGCTTACATTGATTCGGAGAAATGCCGTTTGTGTCGCAAGTGCGTCACCGTTTGTCCGAAGCACGCTATCATTGACGTGAACTTTCCCAATCCTGCACCTGCACCAAAGCCCAAGGCAGAGCCTGAAAAAGTAGAAGCGGCTAAGGCTGCGGCTAAGACTGAAGCGCCTAAAACAGTAACTCCTAAAGAAGAAGAAAAGGAGGAAAAAGCATGACAATCAAGACATTCCGTATAGGTGGTGTACACCCCGAAGAGAACAAGCTTACGCATGAGGTTGCTACGAAGGTAGCAGCTCTTCCTAAGCAAGCCATATTTCCATTGAGTCAGCACATTGGAGCCCCTGCCAAGCCAGTTGTCCAGAAAGGCGACAAGGTGAAAGTGGGTACGCTGATTGCCGAGGCTGGTGGATTTGTATCAGCCCCTATTTTCTCGTCTGTAAGCGGCACGGTGTTCAAAATTGACACCGCCATTGATGCTACAGGCTATCGCAAGCCCGTTATCATTATTAATGTGGAAGGCGACGAATGGGAAGAGAAAATTGACCGTAGCGACAAGCTCGAATTGGTGAAAGACCATCCCGAGCTGAACCCCGAGGAAATCGTCAACCGCATTAAAGAAGCCGGTGTTGTAGGCATGGGCGGTGCATGTTTCCCCACCTTTATCAAGCTCACTCCCCCACCCACGGCCAAGGCTGAGTGCGTGATTATCAATGCCGTGGAGTGTGAGCCCTACATCACTGCCGACTATCGTCTGATGATGGAGCATGCCGATGAGATTCTTGTTGGCTTGGAGCTGCTGATGAAAGGTGCCAAAGTAACGACTGGCTATATTGGCATTGAGACCAACAAGCCTGCTGCCATTGATTTGCTCACACAGAAAGCTGCAGAAAAGTTTAACGGAACCGAATACCAGGTGGAAGTAGTTCCTCTAGCCCAGCGCTATCCGCAGGGCGGTGAGAAGCAGTTGGTTGATGCGGTGATTCGTCGTCAGGTGCCTGCACCTCCTGCCATTCCTGTCAATGTGGGTGCTATCGTGCAGAACGTTGGTACAGCCTTTGCTGTCTATGAGGCAGTAATGAAGCACAAGCCTCTGTTCGAGCGCTATACGACCGTAACAGGTAAGAAGCTGCAGAATCCTGGCAACTTCCTTGTACGCATGGGTACACCGATGAAAGACCTCATTGATGCCTGTGGCGGAATGCCTGAAGGCGACAACAAGCTGTTGGCAGGCGGACCGATGATGGGTAAAGCCTTGACAAGCATCGAAGTACCCATCTGTAAAGGTACCAACTCAGTGACCATTCTCTCTGGTGATGATGCTCGTCGCAAGGAGCCGCAGCCCTGCATTCGCTGTGCCAAATGCGTGAGTGCCTGCCCGATGGGACTTGAGCCCTACTTGCTGGCAAAGATTAGCGAGGTGAAGAATTGGGAGCGTGCTGAACGTGAAGACATTGTAAGCTGCATTGAATGCGGTTCATGTCAGTTCACCTGCCCGGCTCACCGTCCGCTGCTCGACAACATTCGTCAGGGAAAATCAACAGTCATGGGCATTATTCGTGCCCGCAACGCTAAAAAGTAATTAAGAAAAAATGAGTAAATTAATAGTTTCCCTTTCGCCACACGCACATGGAACCGATACTGTGGAGCGCAATATGTATGGCGTCATCATCGCCCTCATTCCCGCTCTGCTGGTCTCGTTCTTCTATTTTGGCCTTGGCTCGGTCATTGTGTGTGCCACAAGTGTGGCAGCCTGCGTCTTTTTTGAGTGGGCCATCAATAAGTTTATGCTCAAGAACGAGCGAAACACTATTCTCGACGGCTCGGCAGCGCTGACCGGCCTTCTGCTGGGCTTCAACCTACCGTCGAACCTTCCTGTTTGGATTATCATCATTGGTGCCTTGTTTGCCATCGGAGTCTGCAAGATGTCGTTTGGCGGTCTTGGCTGCAACATTTTCAACCCAGCCCTTGTGGGACGTGCTGCTCTATTGGTAGCTTTTCCCGCCCAGATGACCACATGGCCTAAGGTGGGCGAGATGGGCTATCTCGATGCTGCTACCGGAGCTACGCCTCTGTCTGTCATGAAAGATGCCATCAAGAGTGGTGATGCTTCTGTGCTTGAGAAGCTGCCCGATGCCACTGCCCTGCTGCTGGGTAACCATCCTGATGGTGCTGGTGCACTGGGTGAGATATGCGCACTGGCCCTGTTGCTGGGTCTGGCTTTCATGCTCTGGAAGAAGATCATCACATGGCACATTCCCGTGAGCATCATCGGCACCGTGTTTGTGTTGAGTGGTCTGCTCCATCTGGCCAACCCCATCTATGCCGATCCCGTCTCAGTCATCCTTTCTGGTGGTCTCATGCTCGGTGCCATCTTCATGGCCACCGACTACGTCACCTCGCCCATGACTGGCAAAGGACAGCTCATCTATGGTGTGTGCATCGGCCTGCTCACAGTAGTCATCCGTAACTGGGGTGCCTATCCTGAGGGCATGTCGTTCGCCATTCTCATCATGAATGCGTTCACACCTCTTATCAATAATTATGTGAAACCTACGCGCTTCGGTGAAGTGCCAGCAACAAAGTAAAGGAGGACAGAGATCATGAAGAAACTTGAATCATCTTTACTGAACATGACGCTGGTGCTGACCAGTGTAGCCGTTATCATGGGTGCTGTTCTGGCCTACGTCAATGACCTGACGAGCGGTCCCATCAACGAGCAGAAGGAGAAAGCCTTAGCCGACGGTATCAAAGCGGTGATGGTAAGCAATGACATTGTCGTTGCTCACACCGACACCGTGAAGCAAAACGATCCGAAGGGCAAAGAACTCACCTACATCATTTATCAGACGAAGAACGCTCAGGGTGAAGACCTTGGCGCTGCTGTTGAGAGCACAACAGGCGGTTTTGGCGGCGATTTGCGCGTGCTGGTAGGCTTTAATCCAGATGGCGACATTCTGGGCTACACGTTGCTGGAGCATGCTGAGACCCCAGGTCTTGGTGCCAAGGCCGACAAGTGGTTCCAGAAGGGTGAAAAGGGCGACATTATAGGCAAGAATCCACAAGAGCCACTCACTGTGAGCAAGGATGGTGGACAGGTTGATGCCATCACTGCCTCCACGATTACGAGCCGTGCTTTCCTGCTGGCTGTGAACAATGCCTATACTGCTTACAAAGCAACGCCTACAGACTGTGAAACGGGTGCAACCAAACAAAATGAGGAGGAATAAGTTATGAACTACATCAATATCATTAAGAACGGTATAGTCAAGGAGAACCCCACGTTCGTCCTGATGCTGGGCATGTGTCCCACGCTGGCCACCACCACAAGTGCCACTAACGGCATGGCGATGGGTCTGGCCACAATGGCTGTGCTCATCTGCACCAATGTTGTGATTTCGTGCTTGAAGAGCCTCACCCCCGACAAAGTGCGTATCCCTGTATTCATTGTGGTGATAGCCGCCTTCGTCACCATCCTTCAGATGGTTATCAAGGCTTATCTGCCCGACATCGATGCTGCGCTTGGCCTGTTCATTCCACTGATTGTGGTAAACTGCATCATTCTGGGCCGTGCCGAGGCATTTGCTGCCAAGCAGTCGCCGCTGGCCTCTATGTTTGATGGTATCGGCATCGGACTGGGCTTCACGCTCGGTCTCACCCTGCTGGGCATCTGCCGTGAGGTGCTGGGTTCAGGTTCAGTGTTCGGTTTCACGCTGCTGCCTGAGACCTATAACATTCTGCTCTTCGTGCTGCCTCCTGGTGCTTTCATCACCTTGGGCTTCCTCATTGCGATTGTAAACAAGATGCGATAACTACTTAACGAAACAACGACTATGGAATATATATTGATTTTCATAAGTGCCATTTTTGTGAACAACATCGTATTGTCACAGTTCCTTGGCATCTGTCCGTTCCTCGGTGTATCGAAGAAGATCGACACCTCACTGGGTATGTCGGCTGCCGTTGCCTTTGTGCTGACGCTGGCAACCATCGTGACATGGCTTGTGCAGAAATTCGTGCTCGATGCTTTCGGCCTCCAATATCTGCAAACCATTGCCTTCATCCTCGTTATTGCCTCACTCGTTCAGATGGTTGAGATTGTGCTGAAGAAGGTCTCCCCTGCCCTCTATCAGGCTCTGGGCATCTTCCTGCCACTCATCACCACCAACTGTGCCGTGCTGGGCGTTGCTATTCTGGTCATTCAGAAAGACTTCGATTTACTTCAGAGCACCGTCTATGCCTTCTCTACGGCTATTGGTTTCGGACTGGCCCTGACCGTCTTTGCCGGCATGCGTGAGCAGCTGGAACTGGTCAAGGTTCCCAAGGGCATGCAGGGCATGGCCATCGTTCTGGTCTCTGCAGGCTTGCTGAGCCTTGCCTTCATGGGCTTCTCCGGCGTTGATGGTGGTCTGAAGGTTCTTTTTGGCCTCGACTGATTGTACCTCTTTCAATACATTAAAATCCGGTGCAGATGCTGCATCGGATTTTTTTGCTTCCCAATTTTTACTTTTTCCTTCCTGATGTATCATATAATCGAATGCAGAACGAAAACGACATGCAACAAGACACTCAACAGCAGAACCAAAACACCGAAATTGCGCAAGAGCAGCTACGCAAAATGCTGGCATCGCCCCAACAGCGCGAACAGGGATTCCGCCTGCTGACTAAACAATACGGCAAAACACTCTATTGGCACATTCGCCGCATCGTAGTGTCGCACGACGATGCCGAGGATGCCCTGCAGGAGACCTTCATCAAGATTTTCTCCAGCATCGATTCTTTCAAGGGTGAAGGACAGCTCACCTCCTGGATGTATCGCATCGCCACCAACGAGGCCCTTAGCTTGCTCCGCCGACAGACACACCTGTTCCAGAGCATCGACTCGCTGGCCCCTACGCTCACCAGCCGTTTGCAAGCTGAGACAGCGCTCGACAGCCATTCCGCCGAGGTGCTCTTTCAGAAAGCACTGCTCACCCTGCCCACCCAACAGCGCATTGCCTTCAACCTGCGCTATTACGACGAGCTGAGCTACGATGAGATAGCCCGCATCACAGGCAAGAGCACCGGCACACTGAAAGCCAACTACCACTACGCTGTAGAAAAAGTTAAGAACTATATCAAAAACCACTCATAGCATATGAAACAGTTTGATGACATACAAAAACGAATGCCCTACACCGAGAGCGAGGACTATCTGAACCGACTGATAGAACAGTCTACTGAACAAGCCATCCAACAGAGCGCCCAGCCCAAAGCACGAGTGCGCTACTTGCGCCCACTCATTGTAAGTGCTGCTGCCGCTGTTGCCCTGCTGCTGGTTGTAGCCATCACACAGTGGCGCCCTGCCAGTGATCCGTTGGCCGAAGCTGAGCTTCCGCAAGACACCATCGCCCTGGCAGCCGACAACACCCTGATGGCCAATGCCTCCGACGGTCCCATCGACGAGTTTCTCAATGCACTCTCCGACGACGAAGCACAACTGCTGTCCTACTACAACATCGACGAGATGCCTGAGTACAATTAAGTCTCCGGCACATGCCATTGAGATAATTATCAACAAGAGTATTCACCTATTTTTTTAACCAACAACATAAAGATTATGAAACAGATGATTCTAACTATGGTGCTGTTACTCTCTACCCTGTCGGTCTCAGCACAGAACACCAAGAATGACAGTATTCAGGAGAAGTTCTTCAATGCCAAGGTGCGTGAACTGGTCTATCGCCTCAACATCACCGATGAGCAGAAGGCCAAGTTCGTTCCCATCTACCGCCGTTACAACGAGGAGATGCGCACTCTCTGGCGAAATGCCCGCATGCAGATGTGTCCTAAGCCGGGCGACAAGAATGAAGCCTGCGAGAAGAAAGACGGCAAGAAGGAAGCCAAGCAGCACAAACATCAGCCCAAGATCGGCACCAGTGCCGAGGTGGCAGCTGCTAAAAAGAAGCAGATAGAACTGCAACAGAAGGCCCAGAACATAGAGATGAAGTATCTCGACGAGTTTGCAAAGGTGCTCGACGGTCATCAGCTGAACCGCTTCTTCGACGTAGAAAAGAGGATACAGAAAAAGCTCATGGAGCGCAAGATGCATCCCAAGGGAAAGGCCTTACAGCACAACGGAAAAATGGGCAAACGCCCACAGGACAAGCATCAGTGGAAGAAGTACAACAAGAAGGACTGACCAGTAATCAAGAGTGAGAGAAAGCAATGCAAAAGAAAAATTCGTTTTTTCTTTTGCATTGCACTCGTTTTTCCTTACCTTTGCAAAGAAAATTTGCTCAACAACAGAAAAATGCTGACATTAAAGATTGCCTTTTGGGTGTGCATCGCCCTCGTATTCTATACCTATCTGGGCTACGGAATAGTGCTCTACATATTGCTGAAACTGAAACACATGCTCGGATTCCGCCGCATCGAACCCGTGATGCCCCTCAACGACGAGCTGCTCCCCCCCGTCACGCTCATGATATGCGCCTATAACGAGGAAGACGTGATTGCCGAGAAGATGGAAAACATCCGGCAGATTGACTATCCACGCGAGAAACTGTGCGTGATGTGGGTCACTGATGGCTCGAACGACAGTTCCAACGAGCTGCTCTCAGCCTACGACGATGTGACACTCGTATTCTCGCCTGAGCGTCGCGGAAAGGCAGCTGCCATGCAGCATGGCTTGCAAGAAAACAAGGCCGAGTTTGTGGTGTTCACCGATGCCAACACCATGCTCAATCCGGGCAGCATACGCGAGATAGTGCGCTTATTCATGAACCCTCAGGTGGGATGTGTGAGCGGCGAGAAGCGTGTGGCAGCCCGACAGACACCTGCCGGCAGCGCCCAGGCCGACAGTCAGATAGCCTCCGAAGGCGAGGGCATCTACTGGAAATACGAAAGCACCTTGAAGCGCTGGGACAGCGAACTCTATTCAGCCATGGGTGCAGCAGGCGAGCTCTTTGCCGTGCGCATGAGTGTCTATGAGGCAGCCCCAAGCAATGCGCTACTCGACGACTTCATGATTTCCATGCTCATTCTGCAGAAGGGCTACAAGATAGCCTATACCAGCAATGCCTATGCCATGGAGTACGGGTCGGCCAATCTTGAGGAGGAGTCGAAGCGCAAGCGACGCATAGCTGCCGGCGGCTTGCAGAGCATTTGGTGGCTGCGCTCACTCATGAATCCCTTCCGCCACCCCAAGACCAGTTTTCTGTTCGTTTCCCACCGTGTGTTGCGCTGGAGCATCACCCCCTTTGCGCTCATAGCGCTCATTCCGCTCAACGTAGCCCTGGTGTTCATGAAGGGCGGCATTGTTTACGACGTGATCTGGCTCCTGCAGATTCTCTTCTACGCCAGCGCGTTCCTCGGCTATTGGCTGTCCACCAAGGGCCGTAAGAGCCCATCGCTCTATGTGCCCTACTACTTCCTGTTCATGAATCTCAACGTGTTCCGCGGCATCGCTTACCTGCGCACCCACAAGAGCAGCGGTGCATGGGAGAAAGCCAAACGAGGTTGAAAAAACGTTCGTTTTAGTCGATAATAAGCAATACATGTCAATTAATAACGCATATTAAACTCTTTTTCACGCAAAACCAACCTCCTTCATACGCATTTTTTTTACTTTTGCGTATTGAATTTCATTGATCTGACAAATGAATCTAGACAACCAACAAGAATTGCAGCAAAAGTACGCTGAGGTCAGCCAGCAATTGGCCATTGCCAATCAGCGTCTTGAGCAAGCCAATCAGAAACTAAAGGAATACGAGGAAAAAGCAGCCAAGGCTATGAAGGAGAGCAAGATGAAGTCGCTTTTCCTCGCCAACATGTCACATGAGATACGAACGCCCCTGAATGCTATCGAGGGCTTCTCACGTATCATGGTCGAGACCGACTCGGCTGAAGAGCGCATGACCTATATGGAAATTATTGAGAACAACAATGCCCGGCTCATGAGCCTCGTCAATGAAATTCTCGACCTAAGCCGTGTAGAGTCTGGCGAGATTGTCATCAAAAACACGCCCACCGACATGGGAGCCTTGCTCAATAGCATCAAGCAGCTGTTCAAGTTCCGCTGCCCCGACACCGTGCAGCTCGTGGTTGACAAGCCAGACCTGTCAGTCACGATGAACACCGATGCGAACCGCCTCACACAGGTGTTCTCAAACCTTATATCCAACGCCCTCAAGCACACTTCACGCGGTACTATCACCTTTGGCTACCACATTGTTAACGACGGGCGAGACATCAAGTTCTACGTGAGCGACACCGGTTCGGGCATTGCCCCCAACTTCATAGCCCACATCTTTGACACCTACGCCAGCCAGGACGCCGATCAGCAGAAAGGCTACGGACTGGGCCTCGCTCTCTGCAAAATCATCGTCGAGAAGATGAACGGCACCATCGATGTGGATTCTGAGGTGAACAAAGGCTCAACCTTCACCTTCACCCTGCCTTTCCACGGCACCATCGGCGGCATGGCCACCAGCAATCGCACCACCACCTACGGCATGCAGACACTACGCGTAGATGACTACGTTGACACAGCCAACATGAAAACAGTCCTCGTGGCTGAAGACGAGGAGAGCAACTACGAGTTGGTGCGCATCGTACTGCAGAAGCGCTATCGCCTGCTACGCGCCCACAACGGCATAGAAGCCGTCACTATGAACGAAGACGAGCATCCCGACCTCATCCTCATGGACATACGCATGCCTGAGATGGATGGCCTCGATGCCACACGCATTATAAAAGAGGTGGACAGCGACACCCCCATCATTGCACTCAGTGCCTACGCCTTTGAAGAGAACATCCGCGAAGCCAAATCAGCCGGCTGCGATGCCTTTCTGGCCAAGCCCTTCCGAGTGGAAGACCTCATTGAAATCGTTAAGAAGTACATCGGAGAGTAACCAAAAGCAATGGGCAAACTAGCAGTTTACAAGTACTTTTCTTTCATGCTCCTGGTCATCACCCTCATGACCTCAGTGTTCACCTTCATCGGGCTCTACGGGGGTTATGCCAGCCCTGCTCGCGAGACGGCCATGGCCATCATCGTACTCATGCTGCCCATCTTCGTCATCGGCAACGTCGTCACCCTCGCCATCTGGCTCATCCGTCGCCGCTGGCACTGGGCCGTCATCCCGTTTGTCACCCTCCTGTGGTGCATCCCCTACATCGGCACTTTCTATCAGCCCTCACTCTTCTCATCCAACAATCCCGACAAGTCCAACCTCACCATAGCCAGCTACAACGTGGCGCTCTTCGGACGCGAGGTCACCGGCTTCAAGGCCGACGACATCCTCTCAGAGATGAAAGACCACAAGGTTGACATTCTCTGCCTTCAGGAGTTCATGGAGCAGAGCGGTGATCACGACAATACCGCAACCTATCTCAACAGCTTCGGCCACATGGCCAAAGGACGCGACGACATGGCTGTATTCAGCCGCTACCCCATCGTGCGGTCAGGCACCATCACCTTCGGCCCCTCCAACAACAGCGCCATGTGGGCCGACGTCAGAGTCAACAACCATGTGGTGCGCGTATTCAATGTCCACCTCGAGACCACAGGCATCAACCGCACCCTGCACAAGGCAGCCAAGCATCAGATGCAGGGAGCCCCCGACGACCGCGCCGCCTTCCTCAGCGCCATCTACGGCAATTTCGTTCGCGGCATGGCAGTACGCGCTGTACAGGCCGACACCGTGGCCCGCTACATCAGCGAGAGCCCCCACCCCGTCATCCTCTGTGGCGACTTCAACGATGTGCCTTACTCCTACACCTACCGCACCATGAAGGGCAATCTGGTAGATGCCTTCACCGAGTGCGGCAGCGGGCTCATGAGCACCCTTCGTGGCGAGAAGCGTTTCCGCATCGACTACATCTTCCATGACGAGTCACTCCGCGGAGTCAACTTCTTCAAGATGAAGCTCAGCTACTCCGACCACGACCCCATCTTCCTCACCCTCGCCTTCTGACGACTAACGCCTCACAACCAACATCAACCATACGCTTCAACCATCATGGAACCCCAGAAAGTCATCATTTCACAACAACTGAACGAGGCTCTCAGCACGGCCATTGCTGAGTGCGAGCCCGACCGCATAGCCATACTCACCGACGAGACCACCCACCAACTGTGTCTGCCCCTTATAGCAGATTTCAGCTGTATGCAGCAGGCCCATGTCATTACCATTCCTTCAGGCGACCAGCACAAGGAGCTCCAGTCTGTGCTCCATGTGTGGACCGAGCTGCAGCACATGGGAGCCACCCGCCACTCGCTGCTCATCAATCTGGGCGGCGGCATGGTGACCGATCTGGGCGGCTTCGCAGCATCCACCTTCAAGCGCGGCATTCATCTCGTCAACATCCCCACCACACTGCTCTCCATGGTCGATGCCTCTGTAGGTGGCAAGACCGGCTTCAACTTTGGTGGACTGAAAAACGAGATTGGCGTGTTCCGCAATGCTTCGTCGGTCATTCTCGACACAGTTTTTCTGAAGACGATGGACCGTCAGAACCTCCTTTCCGGCTATGCCGAGATGCTCAAGCATGGGCTCATCAACACCCTCGACATGCTCACCGAGCTGCTCACTTTCGACATTGAGCAGCCCCATCTTGCCGAACTGCAGCGCATGGTGGCCGAGAGCGTGCAGGTAAAGCAGCGCATCGTCAGCGCTGACCCCACCGAGCAGGGACTGCGCAAGGCTCTTAACTTGGGTCATACCGTGGGCCATGCCTTCGAGTCGCTGGCCCTTCAGCGCCAACCCGTTCTTCACGGCTATGCTGTGGCCTGGGGACTGGTGTGCGAGCTCTACCTCAGTTGCGTGAAGACAGGTTTCCCCACTGATCGCATGCGTCAGTGCGTGCGTTTCATCTTCGACCACTACGGTCGCATGCCCATCACCTGCGACGACTATCCCACGCTGCTTGAGCTCATGACCCACGACAAAAAGAACGTGGCAGGCCGCATCAACTTCACCCTGCTGGGCGATGTAGGCGACATCCGCCTCGACCAGACGGCCACGAAGCAGGAAATCGAAGAAGCCCTCGACTTCTACCGTGAGGGCCAGTAACGGCACTATGCCATCAAAAATCGCAAAAAGCCGTTGTTAAAAAACTCGGCTATTGTCTATTCCCAAAAGTAGCCCATTCGTTCCAGCATGGTCTTCTCAGAAAGACATGTATTCTTAATATATTGCAACACCTGAGCGCGCGTTACGCCACATATATCATCTACAAACCACTATACTAATAAAAGTTGCAAAACATCTGTTTCATCTGTTTCCATCTGCAACCATTTATCAATCAAATACTTACATGCGGAGCAGATGGAAGCAGATACTAGAGTTTTCATTCTTGTCATTCCCGTGTCCTTTCTATGATTACATATATCTGCTTGAATTTCACGATAGGCAGACTACTTCATGTGCGTCACACCGTGCCTGCCCTTGCGTTACCCTAATCGGGAAACGCAAGAAGCCTAAGGGATAGAGAAATTCGCCAATAATATATATAAGGTATGGCTAAAACACCGATTATTTGAAAAATTTTTCAACCTGTACGGTTAAAGTCATTTTTGAAAGAAATGTGCTTATTCTTGGAAAGAAATTTGCATAATTATCATAATTTTCATATCCTCAAAAACTCTTTTGAATAAAAAATTATGGATATTATGGTAATTTCTTTCCACTTATATACGTATTTCTTTCAACCGTACAGGTAGAATTATTCGTAACTTTGCAACTGACATATTGGGGTTCACTATCAACCGTTTTTTATGAGTAAGTATGAGATTCCATTTCTGACACTATATTTTTTGCTGAAATTTTGTTATAATCTGAAGACTGACTGAATCCTCCACTTCCAGAAGAAGTGTTAGATGATCCAGAATAATTAGAAGAACGCTTTTACTGCGAAATATACAACTGCAACTACAAAGATGTGCACAAGCCCCCTTCCAAAAGAGTGAAAGTTCCAAACTTTCAGCCAATCTTTCGATTTCCCTGTCACCATCTGTTTCCATCTGCTCCCATCTGCTCCACATGTAAATTTCTGATTTACAGATTATTGCAGACAGAAACAGATGAAACAGATGTTTTTCAACTTTTATTAGTATAGTGGTTTGTAGATGATTGCTCCACTACCGTGGAAAGTTCACTCCTCAGTCGTAGCTGTTTTGTTTCATGATTGCGGATATATCACATCGTGATTCAGGTTATTTCACATTGCGATTTAGGTTACTTCACGTTATGATATAGGATAGATCGTTTTACGATTTAGAATAGATTGTTTCGTGATTTAGGATAAAACGTGTTGTAATTTAACCTAAATCATTCAGTGCCATTATTATGATATCGTTACATATTTTTAAACGCGAAAATCTACTTGTTCTTGAGAATTATTCGTAACTATGCAACTGACACCTATCTGACTAATTACGCAGTAAGCGAATTAGGCTCAGGCAGAAAAGCCTAGTGCATGTTTGCTTTAGCAGCGGACTACAGGACTTGAGGACTCTTACAAAAACAATTCAAAAAAGTCTTTTAGTCCTGTTGTCCGCTGCAAAAAACAGCCGAACTTTCGGAGTCTATCTTTCTTGATAATAACTGTTTCTCCCTTTTTGTAGGATGTTTTTGACGTGATATTTCACAGGCACATTATTCACCTTTGCATTGAGGTCACGTTGCTGGAAGTGAAGAATTACAGAGTCGGGTAAAGGATGTTCTGCATCAACATATAATAACTTAGGAACCTTCGTTCTAATAGCGCAGGATCTGAGTTCATCAACTATCTCATTCAGCCCCGTATGAAAATTAACCATTATGGTTGCAGAAGTATCATTCGCCACAGAAAAAATGGCATTCACACATTCGCGTCCCAGACAGCTGTCCAAAGGCATGAAACTATCATTTATCTCCATTCCATCTGCATCTTTAACCGTCATGCCATGTATCGGTTCGTAAGAACCGTAACGCGGAGGGTCTGGATAGATGAATTTCAGATGCCAGTCATGCGTCTCATAGTGCGACGAAAGCATATACAGCACTTTTCCCGTCTGCAAAGAGTCGTCAATCTCTATTCGCTGTAAACTAATGTCTGTGATCTTCACATTTTTGATGGACTTCACGCATGAAGTAAAAGCTATCAAGCAGAATAAGCAGAAAAACACTCTCTTCTTCATAAACATAAGCATTTACCTAAATCTGTTTCACATCACTGATTAGCCCATCTTTCAAGTAAACAGCCAATTTTATCTTCTTTGTTTCTGAGCCTCCATCGGCTTTAGCCACATTTGCATTAAAAGTCACTTCATAGTAGCTATTAGACTTTGTAACGGCGAGGGTTGATATTACCATAGCATCCACGTAATCATAGGCGACAAAGTCAGCTCCTGCCCCATTCGTCATTTCATTTTTGATGCTTGAAGCGAAGTCTGAAGTACAATTCACCTCCACCAATTTAATTACCTTATCAACATAATCTGTTGAATCCGCTGAGTTCATCAACTGATAATACCTTTCATAGAAAAACTTCAGTCTTTGGGTCGTATCATCACAGATTGTAGCCTTTGCCAAAGTAAAGTTGCAAAAAAACATTACAGACATTAGCATCAGCACTTTTGAAAAATAATTGTTTCTCATATCCTATAAAAATCTTTTGATTAACTTCACGAATAAAGTCAAAGCTACCATGCAGAATAAGCAGACAGCGACTCCATTGAGTTTGCAAATGCCATCTAACATCAAAACGGATTATTGTCCATGAATATTATACAGACATTAGTTTCATTTTTACTATTTATGCTTAAAACAGAATTTATCGCCTATAGCCAACGATTCCTTCGTCACAGTGAGCGGTTCATTGTTCCATACCCAGAAGCGCATCAAATCATCCTTAACTGTCTGTGCCTGAACCCTTGCGTTAAAAGCTGCATCGTCGTATAGGTCCTGTCTCCATTCCTTCATTCTCGTTACATCGTCATTGTCATCAATATCAGGTCCTTCCGCTGGACATAGCCCAGGATCGATAAAGCAATAGACGTCCTTAGGTTCCACTTTAGTGGATATACGATTATTCACCACTTCATAAGTTCCCTTTACTTTGATATATATCATTTTGTGCGCCGATGTTATTTTTTCAGGCTTCTTGCTGTAGTTCATAACCGTACTATATTTCCGAACTCTCCTGACACCGTTGATTTTCACGACAAACGTCCCATTTCTTTTGAACTTATAGTAACCAGACATGTCGTTGTATTGCAGTCCCAGACTGTCAAGGAATTCAGCAGGGCATTTCCATTTACCTACAACACATTGGGCGGTAGATGTCAATGTCATGCAACAAATGACAAAAATCGAAAAAAGTAATTTCTTCATAGTTAGATAATAATATTTTTGTATATTAAGAAATTGTTTCAAAAGTCATCTTTACTGTTAGCTACATAATACATTTTATCAAATACGTACAAATAGTGATACTGGTTACTATGTTCGTTAAGATTATAATTATAAATCACATCGTAATAATAGATTTCTTTTCCATTAATCCTTGTTCCTGATTGTAATGGATTTGAGAGCAATATAAATGGATAGTTATTGTTTATAGCAGCTGTGATTGTCACTTTACTCTTTGGCTGATAGTGCTTTCTCAAATAAGTATCAACATTAGCTGCTAATACAGCATCTTTTGTAACATACATACCATAATATGAATCATAATCATCCATAAACATTTTAGCATCGCAGACTCCAAGAATATCCATCGCAAGAGCAACGCTATGAAGATTAACTACATAAATATTGTTTGACCTGTCAGATGAACCATTGCTGTAAAACGAGCCGCAGTCTGTTCTTTCTTCTGTATTACCATAGTTGTAATCATCATCACTATCATTACCAGCATTACCATCATTACAATCATCATTAAATGGATGTTTACGCTTACGGTGTTTCTCCATGTTCTCTTCCCTATCATCAGGATCATCACTAGCAACAAATTGTCCACATTTTTTGCATCTTTCAATAATAAAATATTTTGTTTTATCTGCTTGATGCCATAAGTAATTCAGGTCGTAATACTCTGTGGCCATATTTTGTCCAAAAACGACACTTTCTTCTGACAGAACTGGCAGTAACATCAGTAAAATAGCTGTAAAATATAATATTCTTTTCATCGCGAACCTCCTTCTTTAATAATTGTTGAACGTAAAATTTGCTTTCCTGCTTTTATATTGACTACATATCTTCCTGATTTTATATTTGGCGACAATGTAACTTGATGCTTTCCTTTGCCATATTTCCCCAATTTTTGTTGATATACCATCATTCCGTAAATATTGAAAATCCTAATCAGAACCTCGGATTCCTCAACAAGTTCAAATGTCGCATTAAATTGATATTCAAAAGGATTTGGAAAAATTGATATCTCACTCAGCAATACGTTTTGTTCCTTGTTCTGAATGCCATCACGATAGAGTTCAAAATACATCGGTCGTTCTGGTTCTTTTTGCTTTAAAGAATAAAGATTGAGTTTGCCACAGATTTTGTCATTCCAAACATCATATACCATATCATCCAAACGGTATTTCACGGTATTCTCTTTTGCATATCTTTCATGAAGGTTTAAACCACCTTTCTGGAAAATCAGTTTACTGCTA
>JAEEGH010013689.1_pt1 | contig 17946 bp, 15 predicted proteins | sample 9134181 | NCBI WGS metagenome assembly JAEEGH01 (sample SAMN16246544, study PRJNA631951) | gut metagenome | biome: gut microbiome; feature: rumen; material: DP-attached | host: Bos | place: Iran: Karaj | collected 2018-10 | reverse complement strand
AGGTTCTTCACAAAGGCAAGAACCTTATCGTACATGGACTGTTTCAAGATTCCCGCACGAACAAGAACCTGACCGATATCCATCGAGTCGGAGATTTCGCCCCAGTGGGCCTTGACCTGGTCCTCGGACACAACCTTGTTGTGCACAAGAACCTTTGCCATGTACTGATTTCTCATAGGAAATCCCTCCGGCTAAACCACCAACTTGCGATGGCCAAGAACACGCCGATATAACCAAGTGCATAGACGCTGTTCCAGAACACGTACATGTCCGGGAGCGCTACCCCATGCACCACATAGTTCGTCACGTTAAAGCGATAAAGTCCAGGGAATACGGCATGAATCACGACCGCAGCCTTCTCAAGAATGGCTGAAGACGTTCCCTGCAGTTCGCCCATGCGGCTTGCGAACTTGACCTGTTCCAAGAGCTGGTCGCTCAAGTGGCCCGCAAAATAAACGCCAAGCGTAAAGAGCGCAGAAAGTACCGTGCTACTGAAACTGCTGAACAGGAGAGCGACAGCAATCACGACCGCCATCTCGCAGAAGATGAGATAGATTGCCGTCAGGAGGCTCACCGTCGGGCTAGAATTTGTAATCCACAGAATCGCATAATAGATTCCCGTGAGGAGCACGAGATGCACAGCGACAACCGCCAAAAGCCCAAAGTACTTGCCCACGATAAACGCGGCACGGCTAATGGGCTTTGACAAAAGCGTGAGCACCGTACGGCGCTGGATTTCCTTTTGCACAAGGCTAATGCCCACGAAGATGGAAATCAAAAGGCCCGAAAGGCTCATCACCGAAAGCGTCGTGGACTTGATGACATAAGCGCGGTCAAACACCGACCACTCGCCAAGCACAATGCTAAAAAGCGTAAGCGCAATCGCCAAAAAGCCAATGTTATAAAGAATCTTATCGCGAATAGATTCGCGGAACGTATTGAGGGCAATAATGCCGATATGCTTAAGCGTCTGCACGGGCAATTTCCTCCGTCAAAATATCTTCGAGACTCGGACGCTTGTGGTCCATCTTTTCTACGGCAATCCCGTTCGAGAGGCAGAAGCCGAGCAAACGGTCACGGGCGACATCGTCGGCGCAGATGTATTCTTGCGGGTGGCCCGTTGCAGAAACGCCTCGCGGCAGGTCGGCACCGAGAATCGCTTCGCGTGTGCGGATATGGTATTCGACACCGCAGGATTCCGTGATATCATCGACAGTCCCTTCGCGGACAATCTTGCCATCGACAATCATCGCCACACGGTGGCTGATACTTTCCACGTCGCTCAGCAAATGGCTCGAATAGAAAATCGTCACGCCATCGCGGTTGAGCTGCTGGATGGCCTCGCGCACGTCGCGGCGACCCATCGGGTCGAGGCCGCTCATCGGTTCGTCGAGAATCAAAAGCTTCGGCTTGCCAAGAATCGCCTGTGCAATGCCGACGCGCTGCATCATGCCCTTGGAATACGAACGCAAGCGGCGGTCGATCCAGTCCTTGTTCGCGTGCAAAAGTTCAAGCGCCCAGCCAATGCGAGATTCGAGTTCCGCGCCCTTGAGACCCACGAGCTTTCCGTAAAAGCGCAAAAGTTCACGGCCCGAGAGGTAATCGTAAAAATACGGCTGTTCCGGAGAATAACCGATGTACTGGCGACTCTTCACATCGCGCGGGCTGATGCCGTTCACAAGCACCTTGCCCGAATCAAAATTCAAAAGCCCCGTCAAGACCTTAATCGTTGTAGACTTGCCCGCACCGTTAGGTCCAATAAATCCATACACCTTGCCCGCTTCAACTTTGAAGCTCACGTCCTTGAGCGCAAGCTTCGGCTTCATGGTAAAGCCACTGCGATACGTCTTGTGCAGGTGCTCAATTTCAATCATCAAATCACTCATACACGCAATCACTTGTTAGAATTTTCTTCGGAATCGCTAGCCGCATCTTCGCTAGACTCATCATCGGAATCGCCGAGACCAGCCGCCTTATAGGATTCTTCAATTTCTCGACGGCGACGGTCCGCTTTCTCTTTCTTGTTGATAAAAAAGTAAATGACGGCACCGATCAAATACACGATAATGCCCGAATAGAAAATCGGGTTGATAGACCTGCCTTCAAGACCAGGGAAAACGTTCAAGATAATTTCGTGGCCAAAAAGCGAAAGCAGCACCAAGATAAAACCGAGCGCCCTGAGCACATGAGTGACAATCACAATTTTCTGCATCGTAAACCTCTAAACGATGCCGTGCAACCCGCACGGCATTCACATTTTGAATATATGTATTTATAGATGAAAAAGGCGAGCTAAATCGCGAATATCGTGCGATTTTCGCGAAATACACGCAAAAAAGGCCTTGCGGCGGGATGCCACAGGGCCTTCTTGTTATGATTCAGCTAAGAGGATTGTGTTTTAGCGCTATTTTACTTTGACGCAGCGGACGGAGGCGGCAATGGTCTTGTTGTAATGTTCATACGTTACTTTGTCCTGTACGCGGACCATCACGGCGCGGGATTCGTCGAATTCATCGGCAGTCCAGAAGCTTGCGCTCACGTTTTCGTCGGCGAACTTGCCATCGTAATAGCGGAAGCCATCCTTACCGATGTTGAGAGCCTTAAGGTCGGCCTTTTCGAAGTCAGCCTGTTTCGGGAGTTCCCAACCCGTGGGGCATGCGTCCTTGGCGGATTTCCAGTCATAGAGGCGGCCATACTTTTTGCAGTTGTCGAGATTATTGCCGTAGCAGTAGCTGGAATCGAAATTCACAAGGTTAGCGTTTTCGGCCATCCACACGCGGTCACCTGTTTCGACAGTAGAGTAGGTCTGGCCTTGGCATTTGAGCGTCTTGGCGGATTCATCGTAATGGCAGTTTTCAACTTTTTCGCATGCAGTAAATGCAATTGCAGTTACAAAAAGAGCCAATACGGCAACGAACTTGAACTTCATATGTTCAATCTCCTTAAGATTGTTTTTTTTTGAATTTTTCAAGAGCTCTTTTTTTCGGGCACAAATGTAGATGGAATTAGCCGTTTTGACTAATACTTTCTTTCGATTAGATTCATAATTAAAAATTATGAATTAGGGTTTTTCTATAAGAAGCTATCCCTTTACATGTATTGCGGCGGCGAATTCTTTGAGAAGTGCAGGATCGTTGACTTTTTCCCAAAGGGTGCCTGTGACAATGATCTGGGCGCCAGCGGCAACGCGGACGGCAGCAGTCTGCGGGTCCTTGATTCCACCACCGGTGATAATCGTCATTTCGGTTGCCTTGCGAGTGTAAGCAATGTGTTCGACCGGCACAGGTTCTTCTGCACCGCTACCCGCTTCGAGGTAAACGTAGCGCATGCCCATGAGTTCAGCAGCGATGGAATTTACCATGCTGAGCTTCGGCTTGTTAGCCGGCACCGGCATCGTATTGCTGATGTATTCGACCGTCGTACGCTTGCCACTGTTGATGAGTTGGTAAGCCGTCGGGATCGCTTCCATGTTGAGCGCACGCACGAGAGCGCCACCGCGCACCTGTTCGTCAATGAGGTAGTTCGGATTGCGACCGCTCACAAGCGTCATAAAAAGCATGGCATCAAAGCCAGGAACGACCTGAGAAGCGCCACCCGGGAAAAGAATCACCGGCAAGTCAACAGCGGCCTTGAGGGCAGCGACCTGTTTCGGGAGCGTGAAATTGCCGAGATAAGAACCTCCGACCAAAAGCAAGTCCGCGCCGTTTTCAGCCGCCATCGAGCCTGCCTTGACAAAGGCGGCCTCGTCCGAAGTATCCGGATCCAAGAGCACAGCAAAAAGTGCACCGCGCTTTTCGATATCAGCATTCAAACGGAGTTCAGTCTTACCTGGTTTCATAACAATTCCTTTTAACGCACCATGTGCAATACAGAGTAAAGATACAATATTTCCTCAAGGAGATTCCCGGTCAAGCCGGGAATGACGATACAAAAGCGAGTGCGTATGCCGACCCCGGAATAAATCCGGGGTGACTATTCAAAAAAAAGGAGACGGACCGAAGTCCGCCTCCCCTCTTTTCCTCCTCACATAGTAAGGGTATTAGAATCATCTGTAGTAACGCCCGTCATAATCGCCTCCTGCCCGTTAGTTTTTGACGCAGCGAACACTTATGCGTACATCCGGATCATCAGACACATTGTAATCAATCGGCTTCCAGTTATCCATTGTAAGCACCCATACCGACCACGCACCTTTGTATTCCTGATCTAAAAATGTCATATACTCCACCGTAATATCGCCAAATCCAATCTGGTGCAAATACTGTGAGGCGTACCATCCAAAGCCCTCATAAACCTCAAATTGTTCCCTGCAATCCTGAGAATAACATTCACCACTTTCTTTTTCGGCAAAGTAAAATACTCGAGACCATTCCTTACGAGTCGGGATATGCCACCCATCCGGGCAAATACCCTGGAAATGTCCATTATCCATTACAATCGAATCGCCACCAATGACGTCAGAAACAGCGTATCCCGCATAAGTTTCCCAATACGAGGAATCACGCGAATTGATGTATTCTTTAAATTCACCATCGCGGCCCTGATTTTTAACAAAGAAAGCCGAATCAATTCCCAAAACAGGCTGAACAAGCGAATCGCTATACCTCAGGTTTTCAGCAAGCCAGGTATAAGTTGAATCCTCGAAACTGTACGTCACCGTATTATAGACTTTTCCATCGCGAGCATCCGTCATCGTCCCTTTCGTAACAGAGAAAGCCTCTTCAATTTCTTCCGGGGTATTCTTATCCAAAATAGTCCACGCGCCCGAAACACACGTAATATCCTTAAACAGCTTTGACTCGCACGGAAGTTCTACAGTACGCCCTTCCGATTCCGCAGTACACGCCCCAAGTTCATAAAGGGTTGCCAAGAAACCATCCAAGAATGCGGGATTCCCTGGGCCGGATTTCATACGGACTCGGAACGAATACGCATTATCAGCGAAAAAGTCCCTTATCGAATCTACCGATGTAAACGTCCCTGACGACCCAAACACATCAGCAAGAATAATCGGTGAATTCGTCCGTCTCCAATAAGACGTAAACGCATTCATATAAAGCATCGCAGTCTCATATTTAGAATATACGATATTCCCGCTTTTATCGAAATAAAAATCACCATCAGGCAAGCCAAAAGCACTGAGAATTTCACGATCAGCCTGTTGTTTTGCAGCCGCGAAGTCCATTCCTTGACGGACAAGATAACGCAAGCGAGCGGCCTCCAAATAAGTCATGATGTTGATATCAACGCCACCAGAATCCCGCACATCAACGATTATGCTATACGTTATCGGATACTCTCCCCAAATTTCATCATAGGCATCAAAAGACCATGTTCCGTCCCACGTCCAAGAACCATCTTCAACGTAAGGCGAGATCTCAAGCATGACATACGGGCTGTTCAGCGAAACGCTGTCAAAACGGAATTCGCCGTCATAACCGTTGCACTTGGCAAAATAAAACACGCCTGTCGTATCCAAAGTCACCGAATCCAATTCAGCCATTCTTATAATCGTACCTTCTTTCGCGGCTACACTCCACGTGTTCATGGCAGAACTATCAACGACTTCAGTACTTTCAACATTACGAGCTAGCATTTTTGCACCACCCGTCACGTTTATATTCGGAAGCAAAGCCTCAACAGCGGGTTCCTCGGAAGAGCCTCCTAAATAGCTCGTTTCTTCGGTGGAACCGCCCATAGAGCAGCCTACAACCATCACAGCGAAGAACGTAGCGATAGCAAAGTTCAAGATTATACTCAAGCCCGCAATCAGGAACAATCGCAAGTTTGTCTTTTTACAGACAAGTTGTCCGCAATTTTTTGAGTAATTCATGATATCCTCCTAACCCTTTTTAACACTCTTTTTTGTCAACGGGAAAAACTGAACGTTTAGTCGGTAGACCTCGTCCGTTTCGTCATCGCGCGTGGCAATCGCAATGATGCGCTTGCGGAATGCAGCGATTTCCTCAACAATTTCATCGTAAGCAGATTGCGTGATACCGAGCGTGAGGCCAGAAAAATGGCGTTGATCTTGCGGCACACCTTCAATAGTTTCAAGTGCGAACTCGCCCATCTGGCGATGCATTCCGCGAACAGCCACAGGAGTCACATCCATAGGTCCTGTCGTTACGGATTTTTCAGTTTGGACATAATTGCCGTTTTCGTCTTTTTGCAACAAGTTCGCCTTGATCAAGAAACTCAGCGATTCAGAGACTTCGGCGGCAGTGATTTCCGGGCGGCAGGCTTTGGCAAGCGCAAGCGGTTTTGCGCCAGGCATGGCAGGGGCTAGTTCACGGAGTACCGGGTTTTTCCAGCTATCAAAATAACGGAAGGAATCTCCCTCAAGAACTCTTACTTTATGGATGTCAGCGATAGCGAGCATTTTGTTGAAAATGGACTTTTTCTCTTCGTCCGTTTTCGCATGGTCGAACCTGACCATTTCGCAAAAGTAATCCTGTTCGTAATTTGCAAGGCCCATCGCAGATGCCACTTGACCTGCAGTTTCTTCGCTCAAGTTAGAGCGGCCTTCGCTCACGTATTTTAGAAACACTGGCGACGAGAACCCGGCCGCCCGCGTAAAAGTTTGCCAAGTAAACGCGGATTTCGCTTTTTTCTCGGCGTAGTAATCCGCGATGTACTGGTGATAGTTCGTGTACTCTAGTACATCCTTCATCGTATCCTCCCAACAAAACAACCTCTTGATCCGAAGACCCGTGTCGTTTCTAATTTGAAATATAGCCTACAAAATCTAAAAAGTCAATAGTTTTGTGATAAATAATTCACGTTTTTAAAGAAATTTAAGCATTATTATCATTTTTTATAAAAATTAAGCAATTTTAAGGATATAAATAAAATAATTTTCATTTTCATAAAACGTGATGTCGACCCCGGAATAAATCCGGGGTGACAACGCAAAAAAAAAGAAGGCGGGCCGAAGCCCGTCTTCCCTTTCCTCCTAACAAATATTTTTTTCTCGCTTAAAAAGGTTTAGTTTTTGATGCAGCGGACATTCAGTTTATCTAAAGGAGGTATATTGAAATAGCTTTCTTCATATTGGTTTTCCGTCATTCCAAAGCCAAAGCCGATTCCGGTTGAATACCCTCCAAAGAATTGAACTCTAGACAAATGCTCATCCGTCACTACAAACATATCATTAAAAATGCCATTATTACTTACAACAACACGGCCCCGACTATCCACAACAAGCCCTTCATTTGAACTATACAAACCAAACCCTGTCGCAGTCTCATCATAAAGGACAGGCGCAGCTTTAACATAATCAACTCCATATAATTCTCCCAAATTCTGCAACAAAGTTCTCCAGTCACTCGTAGTCGGAATACGCCAACCATCCGGGCAAATACCTTGATGCGCATTCAAATTCGACCGCAGCACAGGATCGGCATATTCATAATCCCAATGCCCGCCAAGACTTCCTTGCATACAGGTTCCTGGGACAACTGAATCCAAGTCACCAGAAAATACTTTTAGACAATCCTGGTAAGAAACCGTATCCCCTCCTTGCCAACGGATCCAAAACATATTTACATCATCAAACCCAAGATCCATCGCGTGCAACCATACATATCGACCGAGCTTTCTGCAAGTGGCATCAGATTTATCAATATAATCTTGGCATGCTGGGTGCGCAGAATCCGCATAAACAAGATCCTCCGCCATCCAAGTCTGCGTGGTTCCGCCCCAATTATACGTCACAGTCTCATAAGATCTACCATCTCGATTATCGACCAACAAACCCTTCGTATGTTCCACCGATTTAAAACCCATCGTCCACTTTTTAGAGCGGCACACAACATTAACATAATTTTGGGTATAAAAAAGTCTAATTTCGCCCACATCATTTTCGCGCGCTTCAGTGCACTGACCCAATCCATCAACTTTAGCCAAGAAGCCAATTCTATAATCTATCATTTTCTTCATATTCTGATAATATTTTTCTAATTGCACGTTCCCCATATATTCTTTGGGAGAGATATAATTGCCAACCACATCCTCCCACAAAAGCTTCTCACGTGCACTGGAATCAGTATATTGAATCAACTCATTCACATAAGACAATTCAGAATCATCATCAAACATTTTTTCAAACGAGCCCAAGTCTTCGTATATTCCAAAGTCTTCAAGAATTTTGCGTTCAGCTATTTGGCTCGCTTCAGCAAAGGTCTTTCCTTCGGCTATATATTTTTGCAAAAGCGGAACCTTAGCCGTCGTCAACGAATTAACACTTATTTTTTCTTTTTTTCGCAAATCCACAACAGCGCGAAATTCCTTCGCCTTTAACGTCCGTTCAAAGCACTGAGTTTCCGAAGAAGGATTTTCTAGCTTTTCGTACCGTAGCTGATTTTCTACTAGTGGTAGCAGCCAATCGCTTACATACAGGCACGTATCACGGGCAGGCACAATTTCTTCAATCAATACATACGGGCTATCAAAATCAAGGCTATCAATCACAAAACGCCCTTCATCGTCATTAATCGAGCCAACAAAAGAACGTCCCGTCGTATCGAGCGTCAAGGAATCTAATTCATAAACAGTGATAGAGCTGCCCTTAGGCGCCTGCATCGAATTTTCATCCACCGCCAATAACAATTTGGGATAAACATCGCCCACGCGACCCACCAAAGCATAGACACCTTGTTCTTCCGTGTAGCCGCCGTCTTGCGCAAGCGGAGAAACGCTAGGTTCATCAGAACAAGCCGCAAACATAAAGGCCAGCAGCATAGCCATTTTGCAGGCAACCAGCCCGCTGAATTTAGAGTAATTCATGTTTCCTCCTAACCTTTTTTATTAATACTTTTGTTTGTCATCGGAAAGAGCTGCACATTTAAACGGTAGACTTCGTCCATACCGCTATCTTGCGTCGCAATCGTAATAACCCTCTTGCGGAATTCAGCAGTTTCCTGAACAATTTTTTCGTAGGCATCGCGCGTGATACCAAGCGTAAGGCCTGAGAAATGGCGTTTATCTTGAGCAACGCCTTCAATGGCATTCAAAGCAAACTCGCCCATCTGGCGATGCATTTCGCGAACCGCAATCGGAGTCACCTCCATCGGCCCTGTCGTCACGCCTCTTTCGGTCTGCTTGTAATTTCCGTCTTTATCTTTTTGGAGCAAGCCCGCCTTGACGAGAAAATTCAACGTTTCAGTCACTTCGGCGGCTGTAATTTCTGGGCGACAGGCACGGGCAAGTGCAAGCGGCTTTGCACCGGGCATCGCTGGGGCAAGTTCACGGAGTACCGGATTTTTCCAGCTTTCAAAATAGCGGAATGAATCGCCTTCGATGATTTTCGCCTTGACAGAATCTGCAATTGAAAGCATTTTGCCAAAAGCATCTTTTTTCTCGGCATCCGTTTTTGCGTTGTCAAACTTGACCATTTCGCAAAAGTAATCTTGTTCGTAGCCAGCAAGATGCATGGCCTGCGCCACGCGCAGTGCAGCCGCATCGCTCAAGTTGAGTTTACCTTCGCTAGCATACTTCAGATGAACTGGCGAAGAGAATCCCGCCGCACGCGTGAACTCCTGCCAAGTGAATGCGGATTTGGCCTTTTTGTCGGCGTAGTAATCCGCAATATACTGACGATAACTAGTGTATTCTAGTATATCTTTCATTGTTTCCTCCTAACGTAAACAGCATCTCGACTTACAGGTCCGTGCCGTTTACAGAATCAAATATAAATCACAAATTTCAAAAAGTCAATAGTTTTATCATAAATTTTTAGCGTTTTTAGTAAAATTTAAGCAATTTTTATCATTCATTAAAAATTTTAGTCATTTTTCACAATATAAACAAAATAACCATTATTTCTACAAAACGAGATGCCGATCCCGGCACAAGGCTGGGATGACAGCGCAAAAAAAGAAAGGCGGGCCGAAGCCCGTCTTCCTCATTCCTCCTTACACTCCAATTGTTCCTTCTAATAAAATCACCCTTTAAAAAATTTAGACGAATCAATTTTTGATGCAGCGGACAAGAACAGGTTCGTCAAGAGCATCAAACGCTAAATAGTCTCCAGCACGACGCGTCACTGGCAAACAATACTGATACGTAGGCGAGAAACTGAAAAGAGAATGATCTGCACACATCGTATTAGGCTCTACCGGATCAGCGAAAGGCGCATCAACAGGCGGAATAGAAACATAGCCCAAGACATTATCTTCGCTCCAAATTTCGGTCTTAATAGTCAACACCGGGAAATCTCCGTCCGTCAACGCTATCATCATCGGTTCAACAAAATCAAAGCCACTCCCCAAACCATAAGCAAGCCCACTGTTCCGTGCCATCACATTTTCTGTTAAAGTTTTCCAATCTTCTTTATTGGGGAGTCTCCAACCATCCGGGCAAACACCCTGATGAATTACAGGTTTTACCGACGAATAAATTTTAGAATAATCTACAAGGCAACCCGTTTGATACTTCTGAGAGCAATAATCGTATAAAACACTATCCGCCACAATAGAAGCTGGTGTCATAGATTCAAAAGCGATAAAATCATAATAAGAATCCCAATCATTCCAATCAAGAGGTTTTCTATGGCGGCTATTAAATGACGAATATTCAGACGAACATTTATCTTCTACAGGCAAAGAATCAACCGTTACCATCCTGAAAGATGTATCCAAATCCATCGCCGCTCTCAGCGCATAAAAGCGCCCATAGAGTTCACAAGTCGAGTCGCTTCTCCAGCATGTCGTTCTCTTTGCATTAGGTGACGTTTCATCAACATAGTTTAAATTTTCAGCCATCCATGTTTGCGTAACGCCCCCCCAATTATAGGTCACCGTCTTATAAGTTTTTCCATCACGATTATCCACCAATGTACCCGGTACATAATCTATCGGAACTCCTTTAAGCGTCCATTTTTTAGAACGACATGTCAACCCAAACAACGTCACTTCATTTTCACGAGCTTCTGTGCACTCACCATAATTAGAAACACGCGCAATATAAGCATCTTCATACTCCAACATTTTTAAGGAATTCCGATAATATTTCAGAGCAGAATCGCCCAAAGCCGCAATTCTTTCAAAAGGAACATTAGCTATCTTACGGTTAGATTCATAATATCCACCATAATAGATCTCCATTCCAGTCACTCCATAACGTTGCATCGTCGTCCAAAATAGCCTTACATAAGGCAATTCGCTATTATCGTTTTCAAAATCTTCAAAAGCACCTAAATCATCATAAACACCAAGATTTTCAAGGACTTTCTTTTCAGCCTTTTTGTTCGCCTCATCAAAAGACATTCCCGCAGCATAATATTCACGCAAAAGAGGTACCTTTTCATGAGTCAAGTAGTCTACATTTATTTTATCATACTGACGCAAATCAACAATTGCACTTCTGCGAAGCAGTACAGGCTTCTTAGAAACCCCCACCTCTTGGAAGGTCGATTTTCCAGGCTCTTCAAAATAGCCCCAATCCCACACAAGCGGCTCATTCGCATTCGAATCTAAAGTTTCGACCAACACAAACGGGCTTTTCAACTGAAGCGTATTAAACACAAATTGACCTTCCTCATTATCAACAGTATCAACAAAGGAACGCCCAGTTGTTTCAAGCGTCAAGGAATCAAGTTCACGAACGGTCACAACCATCCCTTTAAAGCCCTTGAAAGATACTTGGGACGCAATCGAGCCTTCCGATTCGTTGGCACCCAAATTCCGCACTCTCAGCAATTTTGGATAAGATTTATCGACACGACCCATCAGGCCATAAGTGTAAGGACACGCCACGGAATCACACTGAGCGTACACACCGGTTTCTTCGGCAGCACCGCCATGAGCACCGTTCATCGGAGAATTGTCTTCGGAGCAGGCTGCGAACACAAAGGCGAGCAGCATCGCCATTTTGCAGACAAATTGTCCGCTTATTTTTGAATAATTCATGGTTTCCTCCTAGTCCTTTTTATTTAAACTTTTGTTCGTCATCGGGAAGAACTGCACGTTCAAGCGATAGACCTCGTCTGTTGCGGGTTCACGAGTCGCAATCGCGATGATTTCTTTACGGAACTCGGCAATTTTCTGCACGATTTCATCGTACGCTTCGCGCGTGATGCCAAGCGTAAGGCCCGAAAAATGACGTTCGTCTTGCGGCACATTTTCAATGGCATCGAGGGCAAATTCGCCCATCTGGTGATGCAATCCGCGAACCGCGAGCGGAGTGATATTCATAGGACCGGTCGTCACAACTTTATCTGTTTGTGCGTAATTACCGTCTTTATCTTTTTTGAGCAGGTCCGCCTTGACCAAGAAATTTAGCGATTCCGCTATTTCAGCAGCCGTAACTTCCGGACGGCAAGCATGAGCAAGCGCGAGCGGTTTTGCCCCAGGCATTGCAGGAGCAAGTTCACGGAGCACCGGATTTTTCCAGTCTTCAAAAAAGCGGAACGATTCGCCTTCTAGGATTTTCGATTTATGAGCATCGGCAATCGAGACCATCTTGCTGAACGCAGCACGTTTTTCGGCATCGTTCTTTGCGTGGTCAAACTTGACCATTTCGACAAAGAAGTCGCATTCGAAATCCGCAAGATGCATGGAACGCGCCGTGCGAACCGCAGCTTCCTCGCTCAAGTTGAAGCGACCTTCGCTCACATATTTAAGGTAAACCGGCGACGAGAAACCCGCCGCAGTAGCAAATTCCTGCCAGCTAAACGCAGACTTAGCCTTTCGATCGGCGTAGTAATCCGCGATATACTGGCGGTAGTCCGTATATTCAAGTATATCTTTCATTTTTCCTCCTTACAAAACGGCCTCTTATTTGGCGTACCGTTTGCAGATGTTACAAATATAGCCTCGTTTTCTACAAAAATCAATAGTTTTACAATATAAAAGTTTATTTTTACGTAAAATTTTACAGAATTTCATAGAATATTAAAATTTTAGTAATTTTCACAATATGGATTAAAATGTTTAAAACGCGATTGAAATGTCGCGAGAACGCGGCGAGAATGTGCGCAAAAGACATGGGGAATATGCAGGGAATGCGCGAAACGGCATGGGAAACGCGCGGGGATTTACTAGCTTTTCAACATGAATTTCTTCACAAAAATTGATATTCCCTCATCGGATTTGCAAATTGATTACAAAAGCAAAATCGCTTTTTTCGGGTCTTGCTTCGCGGACAATATTTCGGCGCAGTTTGCATCGCGGAAATTCAACGTTTTGGCAAATCCGTTCGGAACGGTTTACAACCCGCTCTCAGCGGCAATGCAAATTAAGGCGATTGCGAACGGGAAAAAATTTGGAGAAGCGGACGTTTTTCAGGACATGCGATTGGGCGTTTCGGAAAACGGCAATGAGATTCGCGGCCCCTGGCACTGCTGGGACGCGCACAGCTCACTTTCCGCCGCAACTCGTGAAGAGTGTATCGCAAAATTGAACGAAACGACCGCTAATGCACGGGAGTTTTTGCGGAAAGCCGATACCGTATTTATCACGCTCGGGACTGCGTTCGTGTACTTTTTGAGAGAAAACGGGGTTGCCGTTTCGAATTGCCACAGGCAAAATCCAAACCTGTTTATTCGCAAGATGATTTCTGTAGACCACGCCACCGAAGCGCTGAAAAGCATCGTGCGAGATTTACTGAAGTTAAAAAATGACCGAATCATTCCGCCTTCGGTTCGCAACGACGAGCAAGGCAAGAATCGCGAATTTCACATCGTCTTTACAGTTTCACCGTTACGGCATTTGAGCGACGGCGCTCACGAAAACACACTTTCAAAAGCGACATTGCAGCTCGCAATAGAAAAGGTCACAAGAGAAATCGTCACAGAGCCCGCGACAACCATCAGTTATTTCCCGAGTTACGAGATTGTGATGGATGAACTGCGCGACTACCGCTTTTACGATGACGACATGATTCATTTGTCAAAGACGGCAGAAGGCTACATCTTTGAGCGCATGGCAGAAACGTATTGCAGCGAGAAAACGCGCGAAGATATCCGCAAGGTGGAAAAGTTCATGAAAATGGCGAACCACCGTATCGTTGACTCGCAATCGCCCGCCTCACGAGAATTCGCACAAAAGATTATAGCACAAGCCGAAACGCTCGAGAAAGAAATCACTGGGCTGAATCTTAATGTATAAAAGAAGGCGGGGCGAACCCCGTCTTCCCTATTCCTCCTAACAGTATTTCCGTTAAGTTTTCATTGGTTTAGTTTTTGATGCAGCGGACATGGAGATTGACTTTTTCAGACCACAAAGCCCGTTGTTGAACCATCCATTTTCCGCCATCAGCAATCATAACCATCGATGCCCATGGCTCCGAGTAATCGCGGCTAGGCTTGACTGCATAATACGTCCATCCACTCTTCGACTTGGGATCAACAACGTCGCCAAAATCTGTGAACAACAGATAATCACCAATCCAATATGTTTCGATACCTAGAGTTTCGACAATAAACGCCATCAGTTCATCCCAATCGCTACCGGTCGGGACTCGCCAACCTTCCGGGCATATTCCGCGATATGTTCCAGTAGCCGCTTCAACAGAATCAATAGCAGCGAGGATTCTTTCGTAATTGAAGTCATTTCCCATTTTCGCCAAGGTATCGCAAACAGCTTCGTTACCGCCATCAGAAATGCATTCATCATAAGTGACCATGACAATAGAAGTATCCAAATCCAGCACATCGGACAGCGTATAAGTTCCATTTGCAGATTTATAATTCAAATTTTCCGCCATCCAAGTCCGTGTGCCATTTTTCATTCCGAACGTTACCGTTTTGTACGTCATACCATCGCGGGCATCAGTCATCGAATCCAATACGGATTCTACAGTCTTAAGCGAAGCGACCCATTTCCCGGAAGAACAAGTGAAATTGAATATATAGTTCTCATTTTCGACAACTTGTCCTTCATTTGCATCACTGCACTTTTCCATTCTTTTCATTAAAACGGTAAAATTCGTCACCAGTTCCATTTTCCTAGTCAATACAATCGACGTATCTCGCTTATCCATCTTTTCTAAATCATCCAGCAGCATAAGCGCCCAACGCGTAAAGAGGGTTCTTGTAGATTCGTCCAAACTATCAAGGTTTCCATTTTTCGCAAGCATTTTTGCAATACGTCTGGTGCCGATATCATCTGAAAAATCAATAAAACGATCTACAACATCCAACGCCATGACATAGACCGAATCATTCTCATATTCGCCCTTATCAAATACAAAAGGAACATCATAAAAACCGAATGCATCCAAAATATCGCGACCCGCTTGCTGTTTCGCCTCCACAAAGGTCTTCCCAGATTTCACTAACTCACGCAAACGATCGGTTTCAAAGAAAGTCAACGTATTGATACTAATGTTATTTGTTACACGCAAATCAACAATAACGCTTAAAGGATTTTCATTATAAGTCATCCAATATTCTTCTGGAACTTCGGGTTCATCATAATAATACGGATAAACCTTAAGCATTACATACGGGCTACTAAGTGAAACGCTATCAAAGCGGAAAGCCCCAATTCCATTGATAAACGACCTAACAAAAGTTTTACCGGTCGTATCCAAAGTAACCGAATCCAGTTCATACATTTTCGCAATAGCATTTTCGTAATTTAGAGTAGCATTTGCATCGTATTCGTTTCCGGCAGCTTCAAACATCGGAACAAGCGAGGCTTTACCCGCAATTGAAATATTCTCAAGCGAAGCATGAATTCCAGTTTCTTCAACAGTGCCGCCGGCAACATTGTTTCCTGAATTCGTTTCCGAGCACGCTGCGAACATAAAGGCGAGCAGCATCGCCATTTTGCAGACAAATGTTCTGCTAAACTTTGAGTAATTCATATTGTCCTCCTACCCTATCCTTTTAATTCCTGTTTCTTTGTCAATGGGAAAAGCTGCATGTTCAGACGATAGACTTCATCCGTGGCGGCATTCTTTCGAGCAATGGCAACGACTCTTTTACGACAATCGGCAATTTCTTGCACAATTTCATCGTAGCCGTCTTTGGTGATACCGAACGTGACACCCGAGAAATTTCGTTTTTCCTGAGCAACGCCTTCAATTGCGTCAAGCGCAAGTTCGCCCATTTGGCGGTGCATCGTACGGACAGCCACCGGCGTCACCCCCATAGGTCCCGTCGTCAAGGATTTGTCCGTCTGTAAGTAATTGCCTTCGTCATTTTTTTCAAGAAAACCGCCTTTGACCAAAAAGTTCAGCACATCGCTGACTTCGGCGGCGGTAATTTCTGGGCGGCAGGCATGGGCAAGCGCAAGCGGCTTTGCGCCAGGCATAGATGGCGCAAGTTCACGGATGACCGGATTTTTCCAACTTTCAAAAAAGCGGAATGAATCGCCTTCCAAGATTTTGGCCTTGTGCGCATCTGCAATGGCTAGCATTTTGTTAAAGGCAGCCTTCTTTTCGGCATCCGATTTCGCGTGGTCGAACTTGACCATTTCGGTAAAATATTCGCGTTCGTAATCGACCAAGCGCATGGCATCGGCAACGCGGGCGGTCGCTGAATCGCTCAAATTAAAGCGACCTTCGCTCACGTATTTCAGATAAACACGCGAAGAAAAACCGGCTTCGTTCGCGAACTCTTGCCAAGTAAACGCAGATTTCGCCTTTTTATCAGCGTAGTAATCCGCAATATACTGGCGATAGCTCGTATATTCTAAGATTTCTTTCATTTTTCCTCCTTACGGCAATCATTTTGGCAGCTCCTTTTTTTCGAGCGCGCTTAACATTCGAACTGAGAATTTTATTTTTTCTCTCGTTCTTGATAACAAATATACACCCTAAATTTCAAAAAGTCAATAGTTTTACAACACAAAATATTGATTTTTACAAAATTTTTTGAGATTTTATAAAATATTATAAAATTTTAAGCATTTTTCACAACACAAGCGTATTGTAAGACGTTCGAATAAAGAGGAGATGCCCTCCCCATACGCGGATCATGACTACTAAGCAGCATAGCTGCAAGTAGTCAAAGAGATCAAGTCGGGCATGACAAAGTCAATCAAGAAATAACTGGATCCTTCGGGCTTACGCCCTCAGGATGACGAAACGCAAGGATGGCGGCTCGCAGGCCGTCATGATGTCTGTTTCTGACGTTTTATTGTTGGTTTTGCGATTCGCGCATGCGGCGGCGGGCGCGGGAACCGGGACGGTTGCGGCGACGGTGACGACCTCCGTTTTGCGGTTGCGGCGTTTCGCCAGCAGAAGAATTCACGCTCTGATTGTGCACAAAAGGCCGCGCAGCTGACATTGCACGCGAATTTTGAGAATTAACACTTTGGGCATTATCGCGCTTCGAATTATCACCACGAGTATTTTCGCGATTTTCGTTGCGATGGTCTTTGCGTCCACGGGAACCACGATTGTTCCGAGATTCCGCAGCACGCGCCTCAGCTTCTTCACGGGACATACGCCCGCGAGAATTGCGCATCATGCTTTCGGCGGTCTCTTTTTGCGGAGGCGGCAACTTGTCATAAACGCTCTGGTCGCCTTCCGGGATTTTCACACGGGTCAGCTTTTCGATGGCACGCAAATCCGATTCCTCGTCCGGCGAGCAGAACGAAATTGCCACGCCATCCTTCCCTGCGCGGGCTGTACGGCCAATGCGGTGCACGAACGTTTCATGTTCATTCGGCAAATCGTAATTGAACACATGGCTCACATCATCCACGTCAATGCCGCGAGCTGCAATATCCGTCGCTACAAGCACACGAATTTGTTCACACTTGAAGTTTCCAAGCGCTTCTTGACGGCGATTCTGACTCTTATTTCCGTGAATTGCAGCACACTTGACGCCCGCCTTTTCAAGAACGCGCACAATCTTGTCTGCGCCATGCTTAGTGCGGCAGAACACGAGCACCTTTTTCATCTCGGGATGTTCCGCCAAAAGTTCCTTGAGGAGCGCCCCCTTGCGACGCTTGTCGATGCGGTACAGTTCCTGACGGATGCGTTCAATCGGAG